>Ga0209056_10000918_pt1 | contig 32607 bp, 28 predicted proteins | sample GraSoiAngelo_114_FD_185876 | JGI IMG/M metagenome (GOLD analysis project Ga0209056, IMG submission 185876) | Grasslands soil microbial communities from the Angelo Coastal Reserve, California, USA - 14_0903_13_40cm (SPAdes) (version 2) | ecosystem: Environmental > Terrestrial > Soil > Grasslands... | reverse complement strand
GGATCGACAAGGAGTATCGATTCGAGACCGACGAGGGGAGCGCCTCGCTGGCAGACCTCTTCCGAGGGCGCTCGCAGCTCCTCGTCTACCACTTCATGTTCGGGCCCGACTACACGGCGGGGTGTCCGTCCTGCTCGGCGATCGCGGACGGGTTCGACGGCTTCGTCGTCCACCTGGCCAACCACGACGTCACGCTTTCGGCGGTGTCGCGGGCGCCGCTCGCGAAGCTGCAGGCGTACAAGCGGCGGATGGGGTGGTCGTTTCCCTGGGCGTCCTCGTTCGGCAGCGACTTCAACTTCGACTTCAACGTCTGGTTCACCGAGGAGCAACAGCGCGCGGGGGGCGTCGAATACAACTACCGGCGCGGCGGCCACGCGATGGACGCGACGCCGGTCCCGGGGCCTGTCGCCGAGTTCGCGGCCATGTCCGGAACTGACTCGGCCACGTACGCGCGCGAGAGGCCGGGCATGAGCGCGTTCGCGCTCGAGGACGGCGTCGTCTACCACGCCTATTCCGCCTATGCGCGCGGACTGGACGGCCTCTGGGGCATGTACCAGTGGCTCGACCGCGCACCCAAGGGGCGCAACGAGAAGGGCGTCTGGTGGCGCCGCCACGACGAGTACAACAAGGGCTGAGCGCAGTCCTGGCGGTCGTGGCGCAAACGCGGGACTGGAGCTCTCACGACGCATGGCTTCCGAGCGAGCTTCCCGGCAAGCGTTTATGGCGTCTCGGCGCTGCTCTTCGCTGTCAGCGCAGCGGTAACGATCGTCTGGTGCGCGTCCACGTCGGCGATGGGCGGGCGTCTCAAATTCCTAGCCTCTTAAACGCCGCCGAGGTCGCTGCCTTCGGCGGCACGCCCACGGCACGCTGAAGCAGAAAAAGGGGAACAATCATGCCGAAAGTTATCGACCGGCACGGCACCCTGAACCTCGTTGAGCAGGGCGCTCAACTTGTTGACGTCCTGGGAGCGAGAGAATACGAGGCCGAACACCTCCCGAGCGCGATCAACATTCCTCTGAAAACCTTCGACCGCGAAACCACCAAGCGACTCGACTCCCGTAGGCCTCTCATCGTCTACTGCCACGACTACCAGTGAGACATGAGCGCACGGGCCGCGTCTCGGCTCGCAGGCCTCGGATTCATGAATGTCTATCGTTATCAGGCCGGCAAGGCGGACTGGTTCGCTGCCGGGCTGCCACGCGAAGGCAAGGAGGCACACATTCCGCGTCTGGCGGATGTCGCGCTGCGCGATGTGGCGACATGCCGACTCGATGAGCGCGTGGGCGACGTGCAGGCTCGAATGCGAGCGGACCAGTGGGAGCTTGCGGTTGTCCTCGATACAGAACGCGTCGTATTGGGCGTGGTCAACGCTGAGGCGCCGAGCGTCGGCCCTGCGACTCTGGTAGAGCATGTGATACAGCCGGGTCCGGTGACCTTCAGACCAAATCTGCGGATGGGCGAGGTGCCCGAGTACTTCAAGAAGCAGGGCAGCCGACACGCGCTCGTCACCACCTCGGATGGCGTCCTGATCGGGCTTCTCCGGATCGAAAACGTGGAAGGTGACCGCGGTCATGCGAGGTCTTGATCTGCCACCAGCGGAGGTGAGCGTCAGCGCGTTGAGGTCGTGAAGGTCGTGAGCTCCTCGTCTTGGTTATGCGCCTGGACCTCGCCCTTTCCGACGGCTGCGCCCCTGGGCGCGACCGGGCGCGCTACGACCGCGGGGAGCGCAAGGTCAGCCCCCGGCATCGGGCGTGATACGCGACCAGACGAACTGGCGCCAGTAATTCTCGGCGAGCTGGGCATGGGTCATGCCTCCCTCCTGGGCACCTCCTCCGGTGCCCGCCAGTATGGTGTCACCCATGTATCTGTACGAGCTCAGCGACGAAGAGGGTGACACCATCAACGCGGTGCATGCGGCAGGCCGATCGATCACCAGGGGTCGCTCGTCGAGAGGCGTGCCGCGTGTCAAGGGGAGCGGTCACTGCCTGTGCCCTCCCGGTCGGAATCTCTTCTTTGCACAGGGCATCCCAAGGGCAACGTTTGGTCGACGACTGGGGGTCAAGGGTGGTGCTGAGGGTGGTCCGGGCGGAGGCAACCTCGTGAAATACATGTTGCTGATTTACGGAGACGAGCAGGTTCTCGACGATATCGACCGGGAGCGATGTTACGTGGAGTCTGCGGAGCTCGCGCAAAACCTGCATTCGGCAGGCCAATATCTCGCTGCCGCCCCGTTGTACCCCACTTCGAAGGCAATGAGCGTTCGGGTGCGTGAGAGCAGGCGACTCGTGACCGACGGTCCATTCGCGGAGACTCGCGAGCAGTTAGGTGGGTACTTCCTGATCGAGGCCAACGATAGCGACGAGGCAATCGACATCGCAGCTCGGATTCCAATGGCGCGCCTGGGCACCGTCGAAATCCGGCCGGTCATAGAGATACCGGGGCTGCCGAAGTCATAGCTCGGGACCAGGTTGTCGACTGGCGGTTGGCGTCCAGCGTCGGCCAGGCCGGAGTCCCAATGAAGGCTAATACGGTGCTCGAAACTATCTCCGATGGCCTACCGAAGCGCGCGCCGATGCATCACAGGCCTGGCTGGGTCGGAGGATCACTATCCGTCTGAAGCGGTCGTGGAGCGCCAACAACGGCTGCTCTGATGAGTCGGCGTGCAGGACCCGCATTCCTGGAGACACTGACGCCACATCCTCGCGGCGCGCTTGCGTGGGGCTGGCGCAGTGGTCACGGTGGGTGATCGCTCGAAACCAGGCGGCGTCATCGCGGTCCGCCCCGTCTCCGGCGGCGCGTCCGCCGTTTAGCCGATGACCGGATCCACAAGCTGCTGTTTGGGTGGAACCCTTTCCCGCCGGCCCGGCCCACACTCTCAGGGCTCGAGAACTCGGTGGGCTGACCGGAGTTGCGCGACATGGCGGACCGGCTGGCCGACAACCTCAACGAGATCATGGTCGGCGGCTCAAGGGGCCGAGCCACGCGCCGATCGATCTCGATCCTCGGGCCCTTCGCACCCTAGGACGCCGACCCCTCGCGAGGCAACGACCTCTCGTTTTTCGGTGATGTCGATCTGGGGCGGCCACGTTCGACTCTATTGCGGAGAAGGTCGGCACAATCGGGGCGGAGGAGGCTTGGCTAGAGCCGCCAGGGGAGGCGACCGAAAGAGCCTCGTGTCAACGGACGGACGTCGGTATTCCAGATAACCCCAAGGAGGACACACGCCATGGATCACACAGTCGTGCATTTCGAGATTCCGGCTGACGACCCCGAGCGGGCGGCGAAGTTCTATCGCGAGCTGTTCGGCTGGGAGATCAAGCGTTGGGAGGGTTCGGCGGGCGGGGGCGCGGGGGACGAATACTGGATGGTGCGGACCGTCCCGACCGACGCCGCGGGACAGCCCACCCGCCCAGGCGTCAACGGCGGACTCATGCGCCGGATGTTTCCGAGCCAGACCCCCGTGAACTACGTCGGAGTGGCGAGCGTCGACGAGTTCCTCCGGCGAGCGGAGCGGCTCAGTGCCAAGGTTGTCGTGCCGAAAAGGCCAGTGCCGGGAATGGGGTGGTTCGCGCAGCTGAAGGACACCGAGGGGAACATCTTCGCCGTCTGGCAGAACGACGCGGCCGCCGCCTGAACCCCGCGCTGGGATGCAGCATCAGCGACGGAGGCACTGCGATGAATCCGCTCTCCGACTGCTTTGTGGATGCTGAAGCGATCGCGCAGCACCAACAGCGGCTGCTCGATTCTGTCGCGTACAGACAACGCCTGCCCGATGAATCGGGCACGACTCCCTTGCTCGGTGCACCGCGACGCTGGTCGTGCTGGCTGAATCTTCGATGGAGGATTTTGTCGATTGTGGTCGCGCCCGTCCGGGGCAACAGCGCGGCGTCCGGCGCCGCTACCATCGCTCGTATCTCGATAACGCCATCGCCTTCGACGGTGGCGGCGAGAGCGTATCCGCCGTCTGGTGCGAGCTGTCGCGGCTACCGCCCAGCCCGCCGCCGGTGTGCCCGATTGGCTGACCGGAATCAGGTACGTGGGTCTGACTGACGAACAGGCGCGCCGTTTCGAGGGAGGTGTTGGACGAGGCGCGCGCACGACGACCGCGCGCACTTGGCTTCGGAGGCGGAGGGTCTTCGAAGCGGCGAACGGACTGCCCGGACGATCGCTCGGGCGCGCGACCGCCTTAGGGGGTGTCGCCGGCCGGGCGCGCGGGTTCGGGAAACGCACGACTCACGGGCGCGTTGGCCTCGAACGGACTCCAGAGACCTAGCTCCTTGCCGATTTCGCGGAGCGGCGGAAGCACCTCTTCGCCGAGCAGGCGGATGCACGTGCGCGTGTCCTGATTGGAGACGAACCCGTCGCTCGCCCAAAACCCCATGATCGACGGCCGCGTCTCCTCCAGCAGGCGGCGGAGCTTCGGGATGACCGTCCTCGGAGTGCCGGCGACGATCTGCTGATTCACGATCTGGTCCTCGAACGCGGCGCCCCGCGGGTTCGAACGGCGGCCGACGGCGTACTCGACGAAGGCCGTTCGATAGGAGGGCGAGAAGTAGCCGGACGGGCTCGACCACACGGGATGCGCGAGGCCCGTGAACTCGCCCTGCATCCACATGAACTGGCGGGCGTTCTCCATCGCCTTCTCTTCGCTCTCTGCCACGTGGCAGCGCTGCAGATAGCCGCGGAACTCCGGACCGCCGGCGTGACCGGACTCGGCCGCCACCTTGTCGTAGAGCTGCCAAATCTTCTTCGTCGCCTCGATCTCGGTGGAGAGTGCGATGTACGGATAGCCCTTCTGGGCCGCCCACACGATCGTCTCCTTGCTGAGCACGCCGGGGATCCACACGCGCGGGTGCGGCTTTTGGAGCGGCATGGCCCACGGGTTCACGACCCGGTGCTGGTAGTGCGTGCCCTCGAAGCGGAACGGGCCCACTTGCGTCCACGCCTTGACGATCAGCTCGTGCGCTTCCTCGAACCGCTCGCGGTTGTAGGCCGGGTTGACGCCGGTGGCGAGCTGCTCCTGGCCGCCGCCGCGCACGAATCCGGAGACAAGGCGGCCGCGCGAGACCATGTCGATCATCGCGAGCTCCTCGGCGAGGCGGACCGGGTTGTCGGCCAGCGGGAGCGGGTTGCCGAGCAGGACGATCTTCACCCGCTTGGTCGTGGCCGCGAGGATCGACGCGAAGATGTTGCACTTCGCCTGCATGCAGAACGGCGCGTTGTGGTGCTCGTTCAGCATGATGCCGTCGAACCCGACCTCCTCCGCCAGCCGGTAGTGCTCGAGGTACTCGTTGTAGAGCCGGCTGCCGGCGATGGGGTCGAAGAACCGGTTGGAGAACATCAGCGCGGTGGCGCCGAACTCGCGGCCCTCCTGCTCCGGGTACGCCGACATCGGCTGCTCGGTAAAGTACATCAAGTGCATAGGAAGTCTCCGACGAGTCGCGCGAGGGATTCCGGCCGCTCCATCTCGATGAAGTGCCCGGCGCGCTCGACGATCTGCAGGCGTGCCTGCGGCAGCGCCTTCGCGTAGCGCTCGCCGCACTCGCGCGGCACGATGCGGTCGTCACTGCCCCAGACTACCAGCGCCGGCGTGGTGACGCCGCCGAGCAGGTGCGGCAGGGTGGGGTTGTACATGTACGGTTTCCATGCGATCCGGAACGTCATCTCGCGGTTCAGGTCCCACTGCTCGAGCGTGCTCGTCGACGGATCGGCGCCGAAGAGGCGGTCGAACGCGCTCTGGTCGGCGAAGCCCAGGCGCACGTAGTCGATGTAGGAGAGCAGCGCCTGATCCGCGATGTCGCCGTGCTCGGGCTTGATGCCCATGGCGTTGACCAGCACCAGCCGCTTGAGCGCGGCCGGAGCCATCGTCGCCATCTCCGCGGCAATCCATCCGCCGAAGCCGAGGCCGACGACGGAGACGTCGGCACGGCCGCGCGTGACCTCGTGCTGCGCGAGCAGTGACTGGTAGACGATCGCGACGTCGCGGACGCCGCGCAGCCAGGACGGCCGCTCCGACTTGTCGAAGCCGGGATGCGACGGCAGCAGCACCGTGAAGTCGCGGGCCAGCGCGTCGTAGAAGGGCAGACGCTCCGGCGCGCCGATGTCGTGATGGAGGAGCAGCAGAGGAGCGCCCGAGCCGGCTCGGGCAACGTGTAGGGCCACGCCGGCGATCGGGATGGTCCGAGAGACCCAGGTGTCGGTGGTCACGATAACTGGCTCGCCCCGAAGCTACCACATCCTGGGCGGCGAGCCAGTCCCACATCCGGGCGGTCCGGGCGGCGAGCCCGCACCACAAAGCGATCGTCCCGAGTGAGGTCCTCGGCGAGAGCGCGCTCGGCAGCGGCATCAGGTCTTGCAGCCCCGGTGGTTGCGGGCCCCGCAACCACCGAAGAGACGAGGGGTTAGCGGTTTCCTTCGCTAGCCCCTCCGTCGCCTCTGCACCTATTTTCCACCCGGGGCCGTTTCCGGGGTTTTCCCCGCTCCGCGGCGGGGAATCGCCGGGTTGATCCCCACCCTGAAGGGTCCAGGGTTGACGCGATTCCTCAGGGACCGGCGCGGGGGTCATTCGGCCCGATGGAGGAAACGAGGGGTCCGCGCCCACACGGGGGCGGCTCATGAGGCGTCGTCTTCACCTCGGCCCGTCGCTCGGAGGTCTATCATGCTCACCAACGTGCTCCCAGTGGAACGAGGGTCGCACCGCGAGGCCCGGCCTCGCTCATCACTCCTTGCCCTGGTTCTGGTTGTCGGCCTCATCCTCGTGGGCGCCGAGGCCTGGGCCTGGCAGACCACTCTTTCCGGTACGGGCAGCGGCGCTTTCTACGCGGCGGCGGTCGATAGCGCAGGGAATGTGATCGCGGCAGGCGCTACCAGCGGCTACTTTACCGTGGTCAAACTGGACGGAGCCACCGGGACGGAGTTGTGGAGACAGACGATCAAAGGCGCCAGTAGTGGTTCCAATTTTGCGCAGGCGGTCGCGGTCGACGAGGCTGGCAATGTGGTGGCCGCAGGGTCGCTCACGGTCCTTGCGGTCGGCGAGACCAGAATTCATGCGTGGACGGTGATCAAGTTTGACGGGGCGAGCGGGACGGAGCTGTGGCGGGAGACGACCGACACGAGCGATCGGACCCCGGTCGCCAGGGCGGTTGCGATCGACGGAGCCGGAAATGTGCTGGCGGCAGGCCTCCGAGCCGGAGGGTTCCAAATCTTCATGGTAAGAAAGTACGACGGCGCGAGCGGGGCGCTGGTATGGGAGGGGCAGGTTTCTGGTGGTACCAATCCGGTAGGACAGGGCAAGGCGGTCGCGGTCGACGGCGCCGGAAATGTGGTGGCGGCAGGGGTGGCAAACACTGGAGGGAACTTTGTCGTGGCCACGCTGGATGGGTCGAGCGGAGGGGAGTTGTGGGTGCACTCCATTCCGTGTTGTGGCATAGCCAATGCGTGTTGCGGCGTGGCCAATGCGCTCGCGATCGATGGCGCGAATGTGGTCGCCGCAGGAAGGGCCACCAACAAACCCCAAACAAATAACTTTGCCGTGGTCAAACTGGACGGGGCCAGCGGAGCGGAGCTGTGGCGCCAGGCCATCAGCCTCAACGCTTCCGCGCCCGAGGCAGCCAACGCGGTGGCCGTCGACGAGGACGGCGGCGTCGTGGCGGCAGGTGTCACCGGGGCTCCCGGCCCCGGGACCAACTTCACGGTCGTGAAGTTCAACGGGGCGGATGGAGCCGAACTCTGGCGGCTGACGGTCAACGGCACCGCCAGTAATAGTCTCGATCAGGCGCTCGCGGTCGCGGTCGATCGGCGCGGGGACGTGGCGGCGGCCGGTACGACCCAGAACACCTCGGGCTCGATCACGAGCTCAGACTTCACAGTCGTGAAGGTTGACGGCGAGAGCGGAGAGGAGTTGTGGCGCCAGGTGATCGGCTCCGCCCCCGGCACGAATGGCGGGGCGCTCGCGGTCCGGGTCGATGCTGCCTGCAGTGTGATCGTCGCCGGAACTGTCAGTAACCTCGCGACGGTAGTGAAGCTGGAGGAGGCGCCGCCGCGTCACGCGTCCAAGGGCGACGGTTCGGAGCACGATCGCTCCTGCGCAGGGAGGAAGAGCCCGAAGTAGCTCGGAGAATCCCTCGTGGGACGCCCCACTGACCGAGCCTCCGGCCCGATCGCGATCGGCTGATTTTCTGAAGGCCCTGGGCCGGGACGCGCCGCGTTGTGCCTCAGCGGGGGGCCAAACCACGTCTTGGCGCGTATGTAGCGGGTCACATGCCGAGCTCCGAACGCACGTCGTCGGCCTCGGAAAACGAAGGCGAAGCCAAGGGCGGCGAAGAGGGCGCGGCGTGTGTTGTAGCCGGGGCCACGTCCGAGAGGTGCCTCGCGTAGCTCATCCATGGTGATGGAACCCAGCCAGGACTGCCCGTGCTCAGCGGACGGAACAGTCCCAGCTTTGTCGGGCGTCTCCTCGACGCGTCGCGTCATCAGGGGACCCGAAGTGGGACCTGGGGCGGGCCGACCGAGCTCGCTTGATCGAGCCGACCTCCTCCGACGCTGGTAAGCGGCAGCCGAAAAGACGTGTTCGCCTATCGACGACAGCTTGCCCAACCACTGGAGGGTATCGAGGGGAAAAGCGGCCGACGGAGCCCACTGGCCTCGGTCGCGCTGACGTCGCGGAAGCCCCTCAACGCCCAGCGGGGACGGACCAAATCCTTTCGGAACTTCTGCTGCTGCGATAAATTCATCAAGATGATCTGTGGACCTTCCTGGTATCTTGCAAGAGACCACTGCCACCTTGTACGTCGTCGCCGGGTATCTGCCGCTCGCCCGCGAGCGCGTGGTTAAGGAGGGACCCCTCGTGAGATTCCGCTTTGCCGTGCTCATTGTCGTTGTGGCCCTCGGTGGTTTGACCGGCTGCATCGGCGCCCAGCAGGTTCGCCCGGACAACCCGCGCGGTGCCGGCGGCCTCGTGCCCTCCGTCGACGACAAGGACGCCGGCCTCGTGGGGTTGGCGCCGAACTTCGACGTCAAGGCGTATCGTGTCGTCGCCGTCGCGCCGTTCACCGTGAGCGAATCGGAGATAAAGGACGAAGGCGACCATCGATTCGCCGACAAGATGACCGGGTATCTCCACACGCAGGTGGTCCGCCGACTGACGGAGAGCGGGTTGTTCACGCGGGTCGTAGACCTTGGGGCGGCTGAGATGCCCAAGGATGCGGGCAATATCCTGCGACTCGACGGCGAGATCACGCGGCTGGGCCGTGGCTCACAGGTGGCGCGTTACTTCGCGGGCGCGTACGGCGCCGGGGCCACGCGGGCGCAGATCGAGACACGCTTCGTCGACGTTCCCACCGGTCGGATCGTCATGGTGACCGCCGACCGTCGCAAGGCCTCGGTGGGATGGTTCGGCGGGGACGACGAAGAGCATCTGGAAGAATCGTTCGACGACGCCGCCCGCGATCTCGCGAAGTTCCTCACCCGGCTCTCGCGCGGCGAGTCGCCCGCAAAGTGAGTGGGCGCCGCAGCCAGAGCACGGCTATCCGAGACGAAGAGATTGTTCCGGCGTCAGCGATCATCCCGGGGGCAGCCTGCTGCCCCGGGCCTCGTAGGTGGCGGCGCCGAACACCCGCAACGCCGTCGGCCGCACCCGTTGGTGGTAGCCTCGGTTCGCTAAGGTCAGGTCCCCGTCCTCGTCGACGCTGACGATCCACAGATGCGAGGGCGGGGCCGTTGCCGTCGATCACGGCGACCGACCCGTCTCCCGAGGTAGTGGTCTTCCTTTGTGCGTCTTTGCCAACCAGGTGGGACTCCCGCTCCCGGCGGTGGCTGGGCTCTGGCGCTCCGGCCAGACGGCCGATTAGGACGATCTGATCGCCTTCGCCCTCTCCTCGGTGCGGTCGGCTTCCGCACGGCTTGGAAGCCGCGGTAGACTAGGGGCCGGCATCGGGACCTTGCCACATGACCGATCCCCGGGCGCGCCCAACGGCCACTGCCCTCCTCGCCGCGCTGCTGGATGCGCGAAGCGTCGAGCTCCAGCTGCTCGACGACCTCACGGACGCGCAGATGCTGGGCACTCGCGACCACTTCCTGGAACCCCCGATCTGGGAAATGGGCCACGTCGGCTGGTTCCAGGAGCACTGGATCTTGGGTCACCTCGATGGGCGCGCATCGTTGCTACCGGGCTCCGATGCCATCTACGATGCGTTCAACGTGCCGTACTCGCAGCGCTGGGATCATCGCTACCCGTCGCGGCGGCAAACGGTCGAGTACATCTCCGCGGTGTTAGACCGCAGCGTGGCCCGGCTCGACTCCCGCGAGCCGAGCGCGGAGGAAGCGTACTTCTACACCCTCGCCGCGCTCCACGAGGATATGCACACCGAGAACCTCACCCTCATTCTGCACACCCTCCGTTACCCGCGTCCGCGCCTCGCCCGCTTCGATCCGGGGGCCGCCCGGCCGCCGCTGGACCCGGCCTACCGCCCTCGTGACGTCGCTGTCCCCGGTGGCGCCTTCGCCCTCGGGGCGACACCCGACGAGCCCTTCGTCTTCGACAACGAGAAATGGGCGCATCCCGTCGAGGTAAGGCCGTTCCGCATCGCCTCGACCCCGGTGACGAACGCGGAGTTCCAGCAGTTCGTGGAAGACGGCGGGTACCGACGGCGGCCGCTCTGGGAACGGCGCGCCTGGGAGTGGCGCCGCCGGGAGGGGGCCGAGCACCCGCTGTTCTGGGTCCGCGGTCATGACGGCGCCTGGTGGGAGCGGCGCTTCGATGCCATCATGCCGCTCGAGCCGTGGTATCCCGTCGTGCACGTGAACTGGTATGAGGCCCAGGCCTACTGCCGGTGGGCGGGGCGCCGGCTTCCGACGGAGGCGGAGTGGGAGATCGCGGCCACGCTGGAGCCGGCGACCGGCCGCAAGCGCCGGTTCCCGTGGGGCGACGAACCACCGGCGCCCGCGCGCGCGAATCTCGACTTCCGCGCCGGGGGCACCATCGACGTACGCGCGCTCCCCGACAGTGACAGTCCCGTCGGCTGCCGGCAGATGATCGGCAACGTCTGGGAATGGGTGGACGACACGTTCCAGCCGTACCCCGGCTTCGAGTGCGATCCGTACAAGGAGTACTCGCAGCCCTACTTTGGTCAGAAGAAGGTGCTGCGTGGGGGCGGCTGGACCACGCGGTCGCGCCTTATCCGCAGCACGTGGCGGAATTTCTACATGCGCCACCGGCGCAACATCGTCGCCGGGATCCGCACGGCGGCGGTCTGAGGACGGCGATGAGCAGGCTGCTCGACGTGCATGCTGACGAAGCCAGATTCCTGGCTCGCATGGCGGAGGACATCCGGCGCGGGCTCACGGTTCGCCCGCGAGAGCTGCCGCCCAAGTACTTTTACGACGAGGCGGGCGCCGCCCTCTTCGAGCGCATCACGGAGCTGCCCGAGTACTATCTGACGCGAGCCGAGGAGCTCATCCTGCGCGACGTCGCCGAGGACCTCGTAGGCCGGCTCGCCCCGCGCGACATCGTGGAGCTCGGGCCCGGTTCCTGCCGCAAGGTCCGCTGGCTGCTCGACGCGCTGGATGACGGCCGCGAGGTGCGTTACGTCGCGATGGACGTCGGCCGTGAAGGCCTCGCCCAGGCCGTCGGGGCGCTCGCCGACGAGTATCCCCATATGCATCTGCATGCGGTCGTGGCCGACTTCGAGCGCCACCTCGGGTGCCTGCCGCCGCCCAACGGCCGCCGCCTCGTCCTCTTCCTCGGCAGCACGATCGGCAATTTCGGTCCGTCCGCGCGACGGGCGCTTCTTGCCCAGGTGCGACGAGTCCTGGGCTCCGACGGCTGGTTCTTGCTGGGCGTGGACCTCGTCAAGGACCGGCGAGTGCTGGAGGCGGCCTACGCCGACGCCGCCGGCGTCACCTGCGAGTTCAACCGTAACATCCTCCGCGTCGTGAACCGGGCCGTGGACGGCGACTTCGTCCCCGAGGCCTGGCGACATCACAGTTTCTACAACGCGGAGGCGAGCCGGATCGAGATGCACCTGCTTGCCGCCGCGCCCCAGCGCGTTCGTCTCCGGGCGCTTGAGCTGGAGCTGGACTTCGACGTCGGCGACGGGATCTGGACCGAGAGCTCCTACAAGTTCACGCGCGAGTCCGTCGTCGTGATGCTGAGCGAAGCTGGCCTCGCTCTGCACGAGTGGCGCACCGACCCCGAGGGCCGCTTCGGTCTTGCGATCGCGCGCCCGAGGGAGCACACGTGATGGCCACACCGGTGCCGCGGAGACTCTACATCTGCGACGACTTCTCGGAGGAGCTCCGCACATATGGCGACGATTCCGCCGTGCAGCGGCTGGGTCGGACTCTCCTTGGGCTGCTCCGCCAGGATCCGCGCGTCGTCCTCCTGACGCTCGAGGAGCAGATCGACGCGCTCATCGCGCGGGGCGCGCATGCGCCGTTCGCGGTAGCCATCGGCGTCGGCCGGGCCGGTGCTCGCGTGGCGGCCGAGATTCACGCGCGGACGGCCTGGTTCCCCACGATCGAGCGCGTGGACGTCTGGCGGGAGGAAGACGATAGGGGCGGCTACGCGCTGGCGGGGCCGGCGCCGCTCGCGTCCCAGCTCGGCGCGGCGGCCGGTGCGGACTCGGTGGCGATAGTAGACGATACGATCTTCTCGGGACTTACGATGCGCGCGGTGCTCACCGCGCTGCCGCCCGGTCCCGCGCGTCGGGTCCAGGCCTTCTGCCTGCGCGGGGTTGCCGACAGCGTGGCGGCCGTGGCCCGCCTCGCGCCGGTCGCGGCCGGCGTCCTGGCGCCCGGGCGGATCCTCGAGGACGTCTCGTTCATCAACGCCAGCGGTCTCGTCCACCGCGGCGCCATCCGCCGAGCGCGGCGGCCGCCGCTGGCGTTCTTCGAGCGCCCGGAATGGATGGCCGCGTGGTTTCCCGGCTACGCCGGTCGCGCTATCGCGCTCTGCCGGGAGATCCACGAAGCGGTCGAGGCACCACCAGGCGGTCGAGCGCCTCGAAGCCGAGGTGGATCGCCAGCGCCATCAGCGCCGCCGGGACCGCGCCGGCCAGGATCGTCGGCACATCGTTGAGCGCCAGCCCGGTGACAATGAGCGTGCCGTAACCACCGCCGCCGATGAACGCCGCCAGCGTGGCCGTCCCCACCGTCAGCACGGCCGCGGTCTTGATGCCCGCCATGATCGTCACCGCCGCCAGCGGCAGCTCGATCCACGCCAGGCGCTGCCGGCCGTTCAGCCGCATCACCGCCGCCATGTCGAGGAGCTGGCGGTCGAGGCTGCTGACGCCCGCGTAGGTGTTGCGGGCGATCGGCAGGAGCGCATAGAGACACAGTGCGACGAGCGCCGGCACCCGGCCGATGCCGAACAGCGGGATCATGAAGGCCAGCAGCGCGAGCGCGGGGACCGTCTGGAGCACACCGATTCCCATCAGCTCGATCTGGCCGAGGAACCGGTGGCGGGCCGCGAAGAGCCCGAGCGGCAGTCCGACGGCGATGGCCACGGCCAGTGAGGCGCCGACGAGGACGAGGTGCTCGACTGTCAGCGTCACAAGGTCCCGGCCGAGCCGGCGGCGCGCCGAGCCGGCGTCCGCCGCCTCGCGCTCGCCGAGGAACGCGGCGGCGACCTGAGCAAACGTGCGACGATCCAGCTCCACGGCGGCATTGAGGCGGGCCATCGTGACCTCGTCGATCCGTCCCCCGAGGCGCTGCTGGAGCGCGGTCCACGTCCGGGGCAGACGGTCGGCCACCGACGCGCGGGCCAGCAGCACCGCGGCGTAGTCGGGGAAGAAGCGCTGGTCGTCGGCGAGCACGACGAGATCGGCGCGCGCGAGCTGACCGTCAGTCGAGAACACGTCGATGACGTCCGTGCGGCCGCTGATGAGTGCCGGGTAGGTGAGCGCGTGCTCCATGCCGCGAACGGCCGCGAGGCGGAGGCCGTAGTGGCGCTGGAGACCCGGCCAGCCGTCATCGCGGTCGAGGAAGCCAGGATCGAACGCGGCGGTCAGTCCGGGGTGTCGCTCGAGATCGCTGATCCTGCGCAGACCCAGCCGCACCGCCGTGTCGCGGCGCACGGCCAGGGCGTAAGTATTGGCGAAGCCGAGCGGCTCGCTGATCACGAGGCCGCGCGGTCGCATCCGGGCGCGCAGCGCCGGCACGTCGGTCACCGAAGGATCGTTCAGGATCGCGCGACTGATCGTGCCGGTGTACTCGGGGTAGATGTCGATCTCGCCGCTGGCCAGCGCGCCGTAGACGATGCCCGTCCCGCCCAGCCCGAACCGGCGCTCCACTGGCGCCTCGCCGACTTGCGCGGCGATCCGGGCGACGATCTCGGCGATGAGGTAACTCTCGGTGAACGATTTGGAGCCCACGCGCACCGGCGTAGCGCCGCCGCGCGCGGCTCCGGCGAGCGTCGCCACGGCGGCGACGAGCAGCGCTCCGAGTCGGCGATGCCGCCACGCCACGCTAGAGCGCCGCCGTCATCGCGGCCGGCGGAGTCTGCGCGCGCAAGAACTCCGCGACGTAGGGATCGGCCGGTCGTTTCGCGAGGTCGGCGAATGTGCCTTCTTGCACGACACGCCCCTCGTTCAGCAGCGTGATGGTTGAGCCGAACACGAATGCCTCACGCACGTCATGGGTGACGAGGAGCACGCTCTTCCGCAGCTCGCGGAAGACGCGGAGGAGGTGCGTCTGGAGCTCGGCACGCGAGATGGGGTCGAGCGCGCCGAGCGGCTCGTCGAGCAGAAGCACGGGCGGGTCGAGCATGAGCGCGCGCATGAGACCGGTGCGCTGGCGCTGGCCGCCGCTGAGCTCCGCCGGGTAATGGTCGAGCAGGCTCCGCTCGAGGCCGACCAGCTCGGCGAGGGCGGCCAGGCGCATCGCCATACGCGCGGGCGCCCAGCCCTCGGCGCGCGCGGCCAGCGTCGCGTTCTCCGCCGCCGTCATGTGCGGGTAGAGCGCGCCCTCCTGGACGACGTAACCGATGCGCCGGAGGGCGTCACGGCGGGTGTCTCGGGACACGACGACGCCATCCACGAGGACCTCGCCGGTGTCCGGAGGGAGCAACCCGAGGACCAGGCGGAGGATGGTGGACTTACCGGACCCACTGGAGCCGAGAAGGATCCGCGTCGTGCCAGGCTCGAGCGCCAGGGAGACGTGATCTACGGCCACGCGGGCGCCGAACGTCTTGGTGACGTCGCGGAGAGCGATCATACGTGCGCGGCGCCCGCCCTTGCCGGGGCGCGCCACGAGCCGATGATACCCGAGCCTCGATCAGCCCCGAAATCGCACGCCACCCCGGGGCGGACCGCTCATCGCGGAGTCTTCGTTGGTCGTGGCGAAGGGAACGCAGCGTCCCGGCTGCATGAAGAAGCTTCGCCCGGAACCAACGGACAGCGGGAACGGCGCCTGGAGCCACCGACTCACCCGGATAATCGTCCCGCCCTCGTTGAGGCCAGGGGTCGTAGACGCCGCTTCGGGGGCTTCCCAGTCCTCCGTCGATCGCAGCGTCAAGGCGATGAGCCCGGCGCGGGGCCGCTCGCGCGCGGTTGACCGGCTGGAGCCGCCTCGGCTAACGTCAAGCCGTGATGCCTCCCCCGAGGTCAAGACCACTCTCGACCTGGCGGCGCCAGGCCGTCCACCGCATGGTGGCGACTCGCCGCTCGACGCTGGCGTTCCTCGCGCGGTTGCCCGAGAGCGAGATCCGGCGGCCCCGCACCCAGGACCGCTGGTCCGTCAAGGACGTCCTCGCGCATCTCCTGAGCTGCGATGAAGAGACCATACGCCGGTTCCGGCTGATCGGGCGGGGTCAGGGCGGCCGCATCCACTGGTTCGAGAGCGTGGCTGGCTTCGATCGTTTCAACGCGCAGTCGGTCGCCCGATTGCGCCGGCTCGGCCTTCGCCCGCTGCTCCGCCGGATGGAGGTAGTGCACGCCGATCTCGTCCAGTGGTTCGAGCGCCTCCCGACGGAGTCACTTCGCGATCCCTCGCATGCATACCCCGTGGTGGAGTGGCTCCCCGCCCCGGGCTGGAGACACGAGCAGGAGCACTTGGGCGAGATCCGGGCGTGGTGGCATGGCCGCCGGAAGGCGCGCGCCCGTCAGCCACCGGTTCCACGTTCCGCGGTCAGCTCGAAGCGCCGCTGATCAGTCTCAGCGCGCAGGTCGGCTGATCCGGGAAGCCTGCGCGCGGGCGCGCCGCCGCAGATCCTTGACGGGATCCGAGTCGCCCGGCCGATGGCCGCGGATGATCACCGGCTCCCGAACGGGACCGCGGGCGGCCGCGACGGTGGAGGCCTTGCCGCCGAGGAGCACCTGGACCAGACCGATGGGGCCCATGCCGTCGGGAACGGAGGAGACCAAGACGGTCACGCCCGACTCCAGCATCGTTGCGCCACCGCGGGCCCGACCTCCTTGTCGATGCGGTCCCCGGGGATCATTGAAACCCTGTGCCGCATGAGCGCCCCGGTACGGGAAGAACACCTTCATGGACGGCACCCCTGGATCGACGCTCTTCAGAGCATGAATCGGATGTCCGAGCCGTGTGTCGGGTACGCGAACAGCGTCTCCTTCAAATCGCGCGCCGGAATTCCAAGGCGAATGGCGACGGCGAAGACGTTGATCATCTCATCGGCGTGGGGCCCGAGGAGGTGCGCGCCGATGATGCGGTCGGTCTGTTCGTCGATTAGCACCTTGAAGCCCGATGTGGTCTCCCCGACCCTGCGCGTGTTGAACCACGCCGAAGTGTCTCGCCAGTTCGTGTGAAACCGCAGCCCGGCGGCGCGGGCGGCGGTCTCGGTGAGCCCGGCGGACGCGAGCGGGGGGACGCTGAAGACGGCCGACGCGATGCCGTCGTAGTTCGGGGTTCGATGATTGCCCTCCAGCAGGTTCGTGACCAGCACCGCGACGTCGTGGTCGCCCTTGGGCGTGAGTGGCGGTCCGCTGGCGGCGGCGTCGCCGCCGGCGTACACGTTGGGATTGGACACGCTTTGCAGGAACTCATTTACAATGACGCCGCGCGTCTCGCGCTCGACGCCCGCCGCCTCGAGATCCAAGTCGTCGATCTCGGGCACCCGGCCCGCGCTGTGGACCGCGGCATCCGCCTCGAAGCGGCGATCCTGGCCGCGCTGGGCGGCGTGCACGAGCAGCTCGGCGCCGAGCGCTTCGATGCCGCGGACCTCGGTGTCGACCTCCACACGGATGCCGACTTCCCGCGTGCGCTTGACCAGCAAGTCGACGAGATCCGGGTCAAAATGTTCGAGCGGCCTGGCGCCTCGGTGGAGGATCATCGCGCGCACTCCAGCGCGGGCCGCAATGTGGGCGAACTCGAACGCGATGTACCCGCCCCCCACGAACACGATGCGTGACGGCAGACGATCGAGGTTCAGAAAGTCCTCGCTCGTCGTGAGCCGCTCGGCGCCGGGGAATCTGAGCGGTGCCGGCATGGCGCCCGCCGCGATGAGGAGGCGCCGCCCCGCCAGGCGGTCATCGCCAACCGCCAGCGACGCTGGGCCCACGAAGCGGGCCCGACCATGGAACTGCTCGATGCCCATCTTCGCCCACGCCTGCTCGGTACGCTGGGGCGTCGGATCGACGAGTGAGCGCTTGAATCGAATGAGGGGGTCCCAGTCGATCATCAGCGTGCCGGCCGGCACGCCCTTGTCCGCCATGCTGCGCGCGGCGTCAACTGCCTCCGCCGCGCTGACCAATATCTTCTTCGGCACGCAGCCCCGGAGCGCGCACGTACCTCCGAACGGGCGTGAGTCCACCACGGCCACGGTCCACCCCGCTTCGCGGCAACGTGACGCCACCGCTGAGGTCACCCCGGTTCCGACGACTACGAGATCGTACTGATGGTCCATGCGATCCACCTCTGGGCGGCACCGGTTCGGGGACCTAAAGGCGGCGTGATGACCACTCCGCCGGCGGTCGGTCGAGCGCGGCGCGATCCCAGCGCGCGAGATTGGCCGCGGCATCGTACACGCTCTGGTAGAACTCTAGCACCGCGTCGTCGGGGCTGGAGGCCGAGCGCGCCGCCTCGTATGGGAAGATGAAATCGGCCAGCGCCGGATCATAGCGGGCGGTCGCGGGCCGGACGGAAGTCGCGGCGAGGCCAGCAGGCTCGGGGCGCGCATACGCGTAGAACGCGGGTTCCGCCACTGTGCCGCTCCCCGGCCAGAAGCCCACACTGATCTCCTCGTGTGAGTTCGCCTCACGGATGACCCACCAGTCAGTATCCGTGTGCGACGCGCGTCGCCCGCTGAATCGCGTGAGGGCGAGATCGAAGGCGCCCCAGAAGAAGTGCACGGGGCTCGACTTCCCGAGGAACCTTCCCTGGAAGCGCTTGGTGATCCGATCCGCCTGCCGCAACATCTGGAAGAAGCGCTGGGCCTGGACGGCGTCGTACGAAGCGTGGACGCGATCTTCGGCGAACGGGATCGTGTGGTCGGCCTCCGTGGGCACGGGCCGGAGCTTCACGGCGATCCCGAGGCTGGCGAGGAGGGCCATGTACTCCCGGTAGAAGTCCGCGACGGTCAGGGGACGGAGGGCGATGTCGCGAATGGCGCCCTCGCTCGTCTTCACGAGCAGCCTGTGGTCGATGAAGTCGAAGTCGACCTCGAAGGTGCGGGCGCCGGAGGGGATCGGCGACGAGGTCAGTCCGCGCGCGGTGACGTAGAGCGCCACGTGCCACCAGTGGTTCTGCGGAGGCGCGAGGGCCAGCCGCGTCTTGCCCACCATCTGCATCCACATGTGCAGCGTGTCGCGCGTCGCCCGCCATTCCGCCAGCGGCATTGAGCGGGGCCACGGTTCCGGGTCAATCGGCTGGGCGGTAGGTGCTGCCATCGCGATTCCTCCGTGCGGTGCGCTGCCGTGGAGGGTCCAGGAGCAGTGAGCACGGGACGTCCGGCCCAGTGGACACACGAGCTCTTCCCCTCGCGGAACAGTTCTGGGGAGCTGCGTCCGATCGGCCTGCTGTGCGCACTCGGACAGCCACCGCGGCATGGTGACCCTGCTCCTTCCGGCTGACGCAATGTAGCTCGAATTCTGGCACCAAGCGGTCATGGTACGAGCGGAATACGAACCCTCGCGCTCACACAACGATGCGACGTGTGATGATCATCTCGTTGCGCGTCCCGCCTAGTAACGTCCGCCCGGCCTCTTACGGTTCATTGCAGCCGGCGAGTGTGACCGCGCATCGAGCACGGCCTCCGCCAGTCAGCGCTGATGGATCAGAAGCATTTCGGCCGCTTCTCATCGATCTACGGCCCTCAGGCCTGGGCGCGGAGCTCATCGAATGAATGCGACCGATCTGCGCGCGAAACACCCCGCTTCGAATTCGCATCGTTGCGACACTCGCCTATAGGACGAAGAGAGCCTGGGAATCGTCTCCTATAACAGCCCGGCGTACTTGCTCAAACGACACGGCCTGCCGCTGGGGGCTGCTGCAAAACGTGGCGGCCGTAGAGACACTGGCCGCCAAAGCCGGGGAGTAACTCCGGCGTCCGCGAGGTTCGGCCGAGGTCCACCGACGCCACGCGCGTGGGCGTGTCCGATTCTTGCGGAAAATTCGCCCGCGCGCAACGCCCGGGCGGCAAACGGCGTCCTCTCTACCAGACGGGCAGAGACGGGGCGTTGCACACCGGGGGGGTGGAGTCCGCCCGTCACCGATTGAAATCGAGAAAGGTGCCAGCCCACTCTTCGCGTATGTCGACTGAGCGAGTTCAACCGAAGCGGTGGCGAATTGGACCACAATGAACCGGGGAAGGTTCATCACCACGTCCACCGCAGCCGCCATCGGGTTCGGAATGAGCGCAGTCCCCACCCTCAACGCTCAAGGAAGGAAAACCGTGACCGCCTCGACTCAACTCTTCTGGCCCGACAAAGCACGGCTCGTTGTTTCGATATCCATGCAATTTGAAGCTGGCGCTCAGCCTGAGCGCGAAGCCAGCAGTCCCTTTCCGCCTCTGGATCCGAAGTATCCCGACCTGCCCGCGCAGAAGTGGTACGAGTATGGCATCAAAGAAGGTATTCCGCGCATGCTCGATCTCTGGGATCGGGTTGGGGTCAAGGTCACGTCGCACATGGTCGGCCAGGCGGTGGAGAGAAACCCAGGGCTGGCGAAGGAGATTGTCGATCGCGGCCATGAAGCGGCCGCGCACGGCCAGACCTGGGCGCCGCAGTACTCGATGACTCCTGAAGAGGAACGCGCCGGGTATCAAGCCAGCGTCGAGACGATCCAGAAGGCGACAGGCAGTCGTCCGGTCGGCTTTAATGCGTTCTGGCTACGTGGCACACCGAACACCCTGGGCATTCTTCAGGAACTGGACTTCATCTACCACGTCGACGATATCAGCCGCGACGAGCCGTTCACAGTGACGGTGAACGGCAAGCCCTTTGCCGTCGTCCCGTATACGATTCGCAATAACGACATCGTGCGCTTTGATTCGCCGGCCACCACAAACGCCGCTTACCTGCAGGATGTGACGGACGATTTCGAGGTCCTCTACGCAGAAGCCGCCGTCCGTCGGCGGATGATGTCGATCAGCATGCACGACCGGATATCGGGCGTCCCCGGACGGATTAAGCTAATGGAGGAGGGCTTCATCAAGTATGCCCAACGACAGAAGGGCGTCGTGTTTATGCGCAAGGACGAGATTGCCAGGTGGGCTTTATCGGCTCCTAACGTGCCTCATGAGAGCGGAGAGACCTCAATCTCGAACGTCGAGCGAGCTTCCAGGGAGCGCTTGGAATCGTCTCTTCTTTGACTACGCCCTAAGCGTCGCCGGAAACGCGCGAAAGATCAAAATTCCTCGCCAGGGGGAACGTCGCCCATGGTGACAAAGCCGCCGGCGCCATTCCGGCATCGCCGGAGGGCCTTGCGAAAATGTTGGCGAAACCGGGCTCCTTTCATAATCTGGGTAGGAGCGAACTTACCGAGAGGGGGTGACCTCATGGCCGACAAGCCGAGGGAGCAGCCGAAGCCTTGGCAGCCTGGTGGCGGGCAGAGTAGACCAGGCCAGCCGCAGCCGAACCCGCCCAAGAAATAATCGCGACCGTGGGCGCCCCGGTGATTCTCACGCCGGAGCGCCCACGTCAAAACTGACACGCAGTGTCACCATGTTTGCCTCCGGCCACGTATTGCTGATAATTTCAGACTGGTTGCTGGCGGCACCGGCCGCCCAAGATGGTCCTCCGGGGTCGGCGTCCACGTTGTTGCGGAGTACAACGCCCAGCTACCGGGACTCGCCGGGACCCCGTAGACTACGACTAGAGTTGGACCATGCGCCTGCCCTTCGCTCCGCCGCTCGCGCCCATGCTGTCCAAGGCCGCAGACGCCTTGCCGGGCGGCGACGGCTGGCAGTTCGAGCCGAAGTGGGACGGTTTTCGTACGCTGGTGTTTCGCGACGGTGACGAGGTCGTACTACAGAGCCGGGACGAGAAGCCGATGAACCGTTACTTCCCCGAGCTCGTCGCCCCCCTCGCTCGAATGCTGCCCGAGCGCTGCGTCGTCGACGGCGAGATCGTCATCGTGGGCGTGGACGGGCTCGACTTCGAGGCGCTGCTCCTCCGCATCCATCCGGCCGCATCGCGGGTAAAGCTCCTGGCCGCGCAGGCCCCGGCTTCGTTCGTGACCTGGGACCTTCTCGCGCTGGGCGCCGAGGACCTCCGTCCGCTGCCGCTCGCGGCGCGGCGAGAACGACTCGAGCAGGTATTGGCCGACGCGGCACCGCCAGTGCACCTGTCGCCGGCCACGCGCGATCGCACCCTTGCGGAGGATTGGTTCCGTCGTTTCGAGGGAGCGGGGCTCGACGGCGTCATGGCGAAGCGCCTGGACGCGTCCTACCGCGCCGGCGAGCGCACGATGATCAAGGTCAAACACTCGCGCTCCGCCGACTGTGTGGTCGCCGGCTTCCGCTGGCACAAGAACGGCAGCGGCACGATGGTCGGCTCGCTTCTGCTCGGCCTCTACGACGAGGGTGGCACGCTGCACCACGTCGGCGTCACCGCGGCGTTCACCAACGCGGTTCGCAAGCAGCTCGTCGCCGACCTGGCGCCCCTCCGAGAGAACGCGCTCGAGCGCCATCCCTGGCGTGACTGGGCCGAGGCGCAGGGAGACGCGAACGAAACGGGGCAACGCCTGCCCGGCGCGAGCAGCCGCTGGAACCGCGGCAAGGACCTGAACTGGGAGCCGGTCCGGCCCGAGCGCGTCTGCGAGGTCGCGTACGATCACATGCAGGGGACCCGCTTCCGGCATGCCGGGCAGTTCGTGCGCTGGCGCCCCGACAAGCGCCCGCGAGAGTGCCGCTACGGTCAGCTGGAGGTCACGCCGGCCTACGAGCTGGAGCGCGTCTTCGGTGCGCGCGCCCCGCGCCGCACGGATCCCGGGCTGCGCCAGGGATGGCAGTCGGGATCGGGCGGTTCCTCGGCGGGGCGTTCGCCCTCGGGGACGTGACGCAGGTTGACTCGGATGCGCGTCCACGTGCTCGAGCGGCCACGCATCGAGTCGATCAGGACGTCGTCCACCTGCAGCCGCGCTGCCGCCTCCGGATGGCGCGCCCTCCAGCGCTCGAGTCCCGCGAGCGCGTCCGTCTCATGCTCCGCCTTCGCAACGGTGATGAGCGGTTGTGTTGACTGGCGGCCGCGGCGGCCCTTCCCTGCGGCGCTCTCGGCGCGCTTCCGTCTTGAGGGCGCGACGCGCGGCGGCTCGTCGCCACGCTTCTTGTAGTGCGGGGGCCAGGGCGCGTCGCTGAGGCCCGCGGCTTCCTGCGCAGCGGACAGCTCGAGCAGCCTCTCCAGCGATCCCGCGGCGGCGTCGATTCCAGCCGACGCGTCGCCGTGGTCGGCCATGCGCGCCGGTGCGGTGACCAGCGTGAAGGCCGCCGGATCGCAGGAGGCGACCTCGTCCCACGCGAGCGGCATCGAGACGCGCGCGTCCTGAGTCGGTCGCACCGACCAGGCCGACGCCACTGTGCGGTCCTTGGCGTTCTGGTTATAGTCGAGGAAGACGCCGTGCCGCTCTTCCTTCCACCACTTGCTGGTTGCCCGCTCGGGCGCGCGCCGCTCCACCTCCCGCGCGAGGGCAAGCGCCGCGCGCCGCACCTGGTCGAAGGTCCAGCGCGGGTGGATTCGCACGTTGACGTGCATGCCACGTGATCCTGAAGTTTTGGGCCAGCCGCGCAGACTGTGTTCGTCGAGCACCTCACGTACGATCAGGGCCACACGCCGCACGTCGCCCCAGCTCGCGCCGGGGCCTGGGTCTAGATCAACGCGCAGCTCGTCGGGATGCTCAAGGTCCTCGGCGCGTACCGGGTGTGGGTTCAGGTCGATGCATCCTAGGTTGACGATCCAGAGGAGCTGCGCCGCGTCGCGCACGACGACCTCTCGCGCGGTACGGCCCGACGGAAAGCGCACCTCCACCGTCTCGATCCAGTCGGGGCGCTGCGCCGGGGCCCGCTTCTGGAAGAACGGATCGCCCTCCGCGCCGTCCACGTAGCGCTTGAGCACGATCGGCCGCCCGGCGATCCCGCGCAACGCCCCTCCGGCGACCGCCGCATAGTACTTGGCCAGATCCAGCTTCGTGTGGCCGGCCTGCGGAAAGAACACCTTGTCAGGGTTGGTGATCACCACCTCGCGACCCGCGACTTCCAAGGCCGTCTGCCGCGCCCTCCCCGTGGGCAGGCGCATTAGCGACTACACCACCAACCGATACGGGGAGCCCGCCGAGCCGGTACGCGTGCTTGCGGAGGCCCTGGGCGAGGCCGGTGCGGTCGTCGACCCGCCAATCACGTGGGTTCCCGAGGGCGTCGGTCGATCCGAGCACGCGTCCTTCGCATCTACCGGCCGCAGACCACCGCCGCGTCTCGGTGCGGGACCGCTCCTTCCGGCAGGCTGAGTCTGAGAGACTATGATCATGTCCGCACGGCTAGCAGATAGCGTGCGATCGGCCGGCGCCGAGCCGAAGCGAGTGTGCCCCTTGGGCACGAATCGTTGCCGGTGAGCGCGAGGAGCACCGCATCGCGGCCCAGCATGGCGGAGTCGCTTTAGGTCGCGCGATCGTCGAGGCGAGCAGTCGCTCTGCCGATCCGATAAGCACTCGGTGTGGCGCCGGTGATGCGCCGAAAGACCGTTGTGAAGTGGCTCGTCGTTTGAAATCCTACCAGCCGTGCGACTTCGCCGATCGAGAGCTCTCCTGTTGTGAGCAATGTGGTCGCTCGGTCGATCCGCCGCCGGAGTACGAATCGGTGTGGAGGCGTTCCGGTGCTTCGCTTGAAGAGTCGCGCGAAATGGTAAGGGCTCATGTGCACGTGGGCGCTGAGCTCTCCGAGCCGGAGCTTACGGTGCAGGTTGTCCTGGATGTATTGCGTCACGCGTCGGAGTCTGCACGCCGGCAAGTCGCCGACCATCCGGCCGGCAACGACCGTCATCGTGGGCCGGTCCGTCACCATGGTCCCCAGCGATTCCATGTCTCCGTGCCTATCGTCTCACGCGTGGCTTCGAGCGGCCGTCGTCGCATCCGACGTCGTCATGGCTGCCCCCAGCTGCTTCCGAAGCAACAACCGGGTGCGGTGCACCCGCGATTTCACGGTGGGGACACTGACGCCCAAGACTTCGGCGATCTGGAGGTTCGACAGGCCCTCGACATCGCGCAGGAGCAGCGCGGCACGATAGTCGGGAGGTAATTCGTCGATGGCCGAAGTCAGCGCCACTCGCAATTCAGTCTGGACGGCGTGGTCTTCCAGGCTCGCCGACCAGTCAGCCATGGGTGCGACGTGTCGGCCCTGCTCATCGAAGAGCGGCAGCGCGTCATCCAAGGACAAGTCCCCACGCCGGCTCTGCCCGCCTCGGAGCTTACGGTAGGCCGCGTTCGCCACGATCCGGTAGAACCAAGAGCCGAAGGCCGACTCCCCCCTGAACGTGTCAATCTTGCGGACCACGGTCCAGAAGACGTCCTGGACAACCTCCTCTGCATCTTGCGCATTTCCCGTGATGCCCGACGCCAAGCGGTACGCGCGATCGCCGTACGCGGCGACAAGACGCTCCACCGCGGTCGGCTCGCGCAGCCGGAGGGCTTCCACGAGCCCCCGATCCCGATCTACACGCCGTCCCTGAACAACGGTGCCGGGTTCCGGATCGAGCGTCATTTGAAGACTCATCTCCAGGTTCTCCCTCTGAGATCTCGTCAATATCTCGAGTCGTGACGTCCACCGTGATGCATGGCCGTCTGTACGGCGTCGAGCAGCGCATCGCCCTGGAACGGCTTTCTCAGGAACGCGACGGCGCCGGCCTCCAGGGCCTGCTGGCGCGCCTCTTCCTCGCCGTGAGCAGTGAGAATGACCACGGGCACTCGAGAGCCCGTGGCGGCGACATGCCTGAGGAGGTCGAGGCCGTTCATCCCAGTCATCCGCAGATCGAGCACCAGGCAACCAGTGTTGTCTCGCTGAGCGGATCTCAAGAACTCTTCCGCAGAGGCGAACGTCTCGACTCGGAAGCCGACAGACAACAAGAGATTCCTGACGGACCGACGCAGCGATGCGTCATCATCCACGATGGAAACCACCGACCTGTCGCGGTCGCCCATGCGTCTCTCGCAATCCCTCTGTGCACGTCGGAGTCGAGTCGATCTGCTACCAGACTAGGGTGTCGGCGCGGAAGCGTCTACCCTACCTTCGGAGGGTTGGGCCACTCCCTACCCTGGGCGGGTGGGCCACTGCCGGCAGTGGGAATCTGAGGGAAAAGCGGTCCGACGAGCTCATTGTCCACGGCGATCGAAGGGCTAAGCCACAGCCCCATTCCGAGGCCGCCGGGCTTGGTCGTGGAGAACGCTTCGAAGAGGACGACGCAATGTCAGGCGGCCTGGCCCGCAGCCAGCACGAGCCCGCCCCGCGTGTGGATGATCAGACTGATGGGATCGTTCTTACCGGTAAGCTTGGGCCACTCCCGGCGGAGGGAATTCCGAGTCGCGAGGCAAAGCGGACTAGGTCGGCGACAGACCCAGCCTGCATCTTCCGCATGAGGTGTCCACGCTGTTCCTTGACGGTGACCTCGCTCGTTCCCAACTCGCCAGCGATCTGCTTGTTGAGCAGACCCGCGACAATTCTGGCCAGCACGTCACGCTCGCGCGGCGTCAAGGAGGCGTATCGGCCGCGAAGCTCGGCGAGCTCGTGCCGTTCTTGGCGGGCCTCGCGGTCACGCTCGATAGCGCTGCGAATGGCGTCGAGCAGGTCCTGCTCGCGAAACGGCTTCGTCAGAAACTCAACCGCGCCCGCCTTCATTGCTCGAACCGACATGGGGATGTCGCCGTGGCCGGTGAGGAAAATGATCGGCAGGGCCGCATCTGTGTCGGCAAGCTCTCGCTGGAGATCCAGCCCGCTCAACCCCGGCAGGCGGACGTCGAGCACTAGACATCCCGGCGCGTCGGGGCGGCGGGCACGCATGAACGCCGGAGCACTAGGGAAGACCTCGACTATGAACCCGACGGAAGTGATGAGTCTCCGGAGACTGTCGCGGACAGCGGAGTCGTCGTCGACGACAAAGACGACCGGCGAACCCGTCATCGGATCCCCGGCAGCGCGAAGTGAAAGGTGGCGCCATGAGTCGGGTTCGGTGTCGCCCAGAGCCGTCCTCCATGCGCGTCGATGATGGAGCGGCTGATCGACAGCCCCATGCCCAAGCCACCGGGCTTCGTGGTGAAGAAGGCGCTGAACAGCTGGTCTATGGTGTTCGGGTCGATCCCAACGCCCGTGTCCTGCACGGCGACCAGGACCTGATCACCGCCGTACGGCCGCGAGCGAATCACCAGCTCGGGCGGCCGGTCGCCGACGGACGCCATGGCCTCGATGCCATTCATCACGAGGTTGATGAGCACCTGCTGGAGCTGGACCCGATCACCGTGGACGGGGGGTAACGCCGACGCCAGGTCCATCCGCAACGACACCCGATGGCTGAGCACGGCGGTGCGCACCAGCGGGGCCACGTCGCGGATGAGGTTATTGACGTCCAGCCGTGCTTTGTGTGGCTCGGTCTTCGAAGCGAGCTGGCGGAGGCGCTGGATCACGTCCGCGGCCCGGTGGCCGTCCTGGACGATGGCGGCCAGCGCCTCGCGGACCACGTCGAGGTCTGGATGAGCCGCCGCCAACCAGTTGAGGGACGCGTTGGCGTCGGCCACGATGGCCGCCAGCGGCTGGTTGATCTCGTGAGCGATCGACGCGGTCAACTCGCCCAAGGTCGTCACGCGGGTGACGTGCGCGAGCTCGGCCTGCGACTGGCGTAGGGATTCCTCGGTCCGCTTGCGCTCGGTGATGTCCGTCACGGTCGCGAGCACGCTGTCGAATCGCGCAGGTCGGGGCGGGAACGTGACCGTGAACAGCACGGTCAGCCTCTCTCCCTTCAGGGTCTGGAGAAAGGTCTCGGCCGCAAATGACCTTTGGCCCTCGGCGAGGGCGATCAGCTCCGCCGCGAAGACCTCCTGGGTCTCGGGCACGAAGACCTTGTGCAGGGATACCAGGAGGTCGTTTTTGCGCTCGGCCGCGAACAACTTGACCGTCACGTCGTTAACATCGACGATCCTCACCATCGAGATGGCTTGCTGGACGAAGTCCGGGTGCGCCGCAAGATATTCTCGAAAATCGCGCACACCCTTCGATTGCAGCTCGTCAATCGCGGCCTTGACCTGGGAGAAGTCTTCCTCCCAGATCGACACCCCCGTCGACTCGAAGATATAGCGATATCTCTGCTCACTTTCGCGTAGTTGTGCCTCTGCCTGCTTGCGTTCGGTAACGTCCACGTTCGTGCCAACGAATTCAACAAGATCGCCGGACGCGTTGAGTACAGGGTGCGCTACCGCGTGGATGTACTTGAGAGTCCCGTTCGGAAGAACGGCTCGGAAATCCCACTCGAAGTCGGTCCTTTCACGGATTGCTCTGTCGAGGATTTCGCCCGCCCTGGCTCGATCCTCCGGGTGAATGCGCTGGCGAAATGCTTCGAATGACGGCATCCCCTGTTCAGGATCGAAGCCAAATAGGCGGGCATATTCCTCGGATGCGTGGATCTTCTGTCCGGTGGAGATGTTCCATGCCCAACTGCCCGTATGGGTCAGCCTCTGCGCTTCAGCTAAATAGGCCTCGCTCCGCCGAAGTTCGGCGGTTCGTTCCGCCACCTTGAGTTCGAGCTCGTCGCGGGCTTGGCGAAGCTCTCCTTCCGCTCTCTTCCGCTCGTAGATGAGGCGCGCGTTCTGAAACGCTGTCGCGGCGTGATTCGCGGCGACGGAGAGCAGCAGCTGGTCGATCTCGGTCGGAAAGTCGGTGCGATCACACGCTGCCGCGACGAGGCCGCCCTCGGCGTTGACACCGATGGGGAGGAAAATACCGCGGCATGGCTCCACCCCGACGCCAACGTCTGGAATGACTTCCTTGCGCAAAGACTGGCCGGCGCCGGCGAGGTGATGTTGCAACCATTCCGGAAATGTTTTCCATGCGTTCCCCGCCGTGACCTCGACGGCGGCACCTCCATCGGGATCGCACAAACGCACAAAAGCGAAATCGAGGTGCAACGATCCGACCAGCACGTCCGCAAGCCCGGCGGCGATGGCAGACGGTTCTCTCCCGACCCAGGCCGCCGGGATGGCGGAAAGTGCCACGAGATCCCTGAGTGCTGTCCGCAGCCCGTGGGTCCCAGCATCGAGATCTACGGCCATTTAGTTCTCCATGCTCGCCATCTTGCGAACCGACCGTCGCTCTCGGATCTCGAGGAGGAACTGGTCGGGGGGAACGAAGAACGGGTTCTCCTGCAGCACTCCGCCGATGATCACGACCGGGTGCGTCCGTATGATGTCGACGATCATCTTAGCGCTAAATTTCGAGAGATCGTACGCACAGATCACGGGATCGTCGTACTTGGCAAGCATGTAGTTGACGCGTGTCTCGAATTCGATGAAGGACAGGTGATCGAGGCTTGGTTTGTCGAGCAGCGCCCACTCCATATGGCCCAAAAACCTGACGAGGGGGTAGCCGGCTGCTGGGCCCGACTGGAGCACCTCTTCGATTAAGGCCAGCATCGCGTCCTGGTCGAACCGGCCTCCGCGGAACTGACAGTCCTGCCACAGCCGAACCTCCAACTGGCCCGAACCCATCGCCCGCTCGACGTCGATGTCTATGTCAGCGAGTCGCTTCAGGTGTTCGTCCCGGAGGTCGGGATCCACGATGTGGAAGGCTTTCTCCCCGCGGTCAAAGCCGTCTTTAATGAACGAGCGAAGCACTCTGTGCTCCTCGTCGAGGCTATTGAAGAAAGCGCAGATGTGGCGATGCCGGCCGAGAGTGCCCCCGGCAAACCGCACGGAACGGTCGACGGTCCCCATATGTCACTCCTCGCAGAGAGCGGACCAGGGTCATCCAGAGTCGAGTCAACGGGACTCCGCCTCTCCGCCCTTTGTGCCTCGCCGGACATCGACGTGCGGTGATCCTAAGTCTGCCGGCCCGGGGAAGTCTACCCCACCTTGGTCGGGTTCGGCGACCACGACGGTTGGCGAATGCGGAATCCAAGTGCTCGATTTCATTGCCCCGGACCGGGCCCAACACCGGTCGGTCTCGCGGGCCGCTACTTGCCACCGTCGACCTGGAGAGGCTCGTGTAATCCTTCGTGCGCCGAGCGTCGGGTGAATGTCGGCCAGCAGGCGAGCGTGAGGGGACAAGGGCTGCTGCTCTGGGGGCCTGACGCGGGAAAGTCGCATTGTGGTATGTGAGGTACCTGCGCAGCAGACGTCGGAGATGCCGTTCGTTGATCACGATGACGCGATCGAGGCATTCCCGTCGAAGGCCATCCACGCACCTTCACTTCGCTGGTAAAGCGAACTGAAAGGTCGCGCCATGATTCGGATTCGCAGTAGCCCAGAGCCGCCCCTTGTGGCTGTCAATGATCGAGCGGCTGATCGATAGCCCCATACCCAGCCCACCCGGCTTCGTCGTGTAGAACGCCTCAAACAGGCGGGCCGCCTCGTCCGGCCCGAAGCCGACCCCCGCATCTTCGACGGCGACGATCACCCAGGGTGCATCGTCGTGCTGGTCGAGGGTTGCGCGAACCACTATCCGGCGCCGCGTCGGCGGGACTTCGCGCATCGCCTCCGCGGCGTTGAGCAGCAAATTCAGGAGGACCTGCTGGAGCTGGATCCGATCGCCCATGACCTGCGGCAGGTCTGGGGCCAACGATGTCTCCAGGAGGACGTCGTGTCGCCGCATCTCAGGCCCGATGAGGGGGAGGACCTCGCGGATGGCGCCGCTGAGGTCACACGGCTCGTGCACGACCGACGAGTGCACCAGCAGGGCCCGAATGCGATTCATCACCGCGCCCGCGCGATCGCCGTCCTTCACGATGGCCGTGAGCGCCTCCCGGACGCTGTCGAGATCGGGCTTGTCGGCGGCCAGCCAGTGCAGGCACGCGCTGGCGTCGGCCCCGATGGCCGCCAACGGTTGGTTGATCTCATGGGCGATGGATGCCGCGAGCTCCCCCAGCGTCGTCACGCGCGCGACGCGCGCAAGCTCGGCCTGCGCTTGATGGAGCGCCTTCTCGACCTGGTCTGCGTGAACCGCCGCGGTGACGTCGGTGGTGACACCGCGGTAGCCGAGGAAGCGACCCCCCGCATCAAACAGGGGCCTCCCGCTCGTGGAAATGTAGACCCCTGATCCGTCGGCGCTCGCGGTTCGGTAGACGAAGCCGCGAAACGGCTGGTGTGCTTCGAGCGTCGCGACATGCAGGCGCCACTTCTCGGGCTCGTCCTCGACGTCGGTGGCGATGTCCCATCGCCTCGCGCCGATCAGGGCGGCGGGATCGATGCCAAGCGTGGTGATCTCCTCCGAGACCTGCGTGAAAGCGTGGTCCGGGTCGGTCTCCCAGAGCCAGGCCTTGGCCGCCTCGGCGTAATCGCGGAAGCGCTGTTCACTCTCCCGCAGCGCCGCCGCGACGCTCCGTTGTCTGGCGCTCAGGGAACCGACAAAGAGGGCGGCGAGCGAGAAAACGATCAGACGCGGTATCTCGGCGGTCTCGGGGACCAGCGAATAGATCGGAGGCACGAAGTAGTACTTGAACGCGAGGACGGAGAGGACCGTGGCGAGCAGGCCCGGCCTGAATCCACCGAACCAGGCACTGAACGCCACAGCGCAGATGAAGAGCGAGACGGGGGCAGCGTGCAGATGTAGATCCAGCCAGCGGCCGATGATCAGCACGGCTCCCACGGAGAGGACCGCCTCCCCATAGTGCGAGATCACGGGCCGTTTGCGCGTATGCATAAATCGTCCAGCGCCCGAATGGTGCGATGCAGCGATGACGTTGTCAACGATCCGGTCGGGACCAACCCTCCCAAAGAATCCAAGCAACGTCGTGTGGAACTGCCCACCCGGACGCCGAGTCACCTTACGGCGACGTTTCGGCGCGTCACCGGGAGGACGCCGATCGTACGGGGTCCTGGGTGGCGCCGAGTGACCTCAGCAAGAATCAGCAACGATTGGCACGAGCTGGGCGGGGAGTGCAGGCTACTCCGGGGCCGGCTTCTCCCGCTCCGTCGTCCTGTGGCCTTGCCGATTCTTGCTCAAACTTCCGTAGTCGCATTCTTGCGGTCCCCCTCGAGTCTCCCAAGGCACACGAGTATGTGGATCGTCCGACTCGCGCTGCGCCGGCCCTACACGTTCGTGGTCCTGGCCTTGCTGATCGCCGTCCTGGGCGTCGTGTCCATCGTGACCATGCCCATCGACATCTTTCCGGCGATCAACATTCCGGTCGTCACCGTGATCTGGAGCTACTCCGGGCTGTCCCCAACCGAGATGCAGGACCGCATCGTCACGACGAGTGAGCGGGCGTTCACCACGACGGTGAACGGGATCGAGCACCTCGAGTCGATAGCACTTCGCGGAACCGCCGTCACCCGGCTCTATTTCCACCCGAACGTGCCGATCGAGGCGGCGATCGCCCAGGTGAACGCGCAGGCGCAGCAGATCGTGCGAGCGCTGCCGCCGGGCATCTTTCCGCCGCTCATCTTGCAGTACAACGCGGCCAGTGTTCCCGTCGTGCTGGCGAGCCTGAGCAGTGACCAGCTGCCCGAGCAGGAGCTCAATGACCTGGGCAACAGCTTCATCCGCACGCAGCTCGTGACCGTTCAGGGCGCGTCCGTCCCGCTGCCCTACGGCGGGAAGGTGCGGGTGGTGAACGTCGACATCGACCCCGACGGCCTCTACGCGCGGGGGCTGTCACCGCAGGACGTGAGCAATGCGATCCTGACCCAGAACGTGATCCTGCCCGCCGGCACGGCGAAGATCGGGACCCGCGAGTACGATGTCGCGATCAACAGCAGCCCCGAGCTCCTGAATGACTTGAACCAGATCCCGATCCGCTACGTGAACGGCGCCATGGTGTACGTCGCAGATGTCGCGTTCGTTCACGACGGGTTCTCCCCCCAGACGAACCTGGTGCGGCGCGACGGCCGGCACTCCGCGCTGCTGCCCATCCTCAGCAACGGGAGCGCCTCGACCTTGACGGTCGTGGCGCAGGCGCGCCAGCTGATGCCCAAGATTCTGGCGGGCCTGCCGTCGAGCCTCAAGGTCGACTTTCTATTCGACCAGAGTATCTT
>Ga0209056_10000917_pt1 | contig 32610 bp, 37 predicted proteins | sample GraSoiAngelo_114_FD_185876 | JGI IMG/M metagenome (GOLD analysis project Ga0209056, IMG submission 185876) | Grasslands soil microbial communities from the Angelo Coastal Reserve, California, USA - 14_0903_13_40cm (SPAdes) (version 2) | ecosystem: Environmental > Terrestrial > Soil > Grasslands... | reverse complement strand
AGATAAGCAGAGACGTGGCAGTATCAGCAGCCCCATGGAGGACATCCGCAGCTTTGAGAGGCGCAGCCGCATAGGTCCCTTGTGGGGCGCCGCCCCGGCCGGCCGCCAGTCTCCTGCGCCTCGACCAGGCCCTATCCTTGCTCACCGCCTCCGCAGCTCGCAGAATGCTGGCGCGTCCGCGTACAATGAAGGGCATGGCGAGCGCGGCCGACCGACTGCTAGACGAAGCCCTCAAGCTTGCGCCTGACGAGCGCGCCCGGATCGTGGCCGAGTTGCTGGCTACGCTGGAGCCTGACTTGCCCAGCCAGCGGCGTAGCGACGAGGAGTGGGTCCGGGAGATCGAGCGACGGGCACGGGCGGCAGCGTCGGGGAGTCCAGGCGTGGCCTGGCCCGACGCGCGAGACCAGATCCGGAATCGACTCTCCACCCAGGGGCACCAGGGACCCCCGAATCTGTATTTGCAACCGTTTAAGGAATGAGAGGATGAACGTGTCCGACTGGTAGAGCGCCTGCTGAATCCATGGCCTTTTTATCTGGCCCGGCTCGGGTCTGAGGCTGAACTATAACGCGTAGGCGGCCCTGGGGTTGCGGTCGACGATCTTGTCGTAGACGCGCGCGCTGATCCCACCGGTGGTCTTCAGGTTGCGCAAGCCCTCGAGATCGGCGGCGTGGTCGTGATGGCCGTAGTCGGTGCCCATCATCATGTTGTCCTCGCCCGTGTACGTGAGCACGTAGGGCAGATCATCGTCGGACTGGCAGGCGACGTAGAGGCGATAGGCTTTCAGCGGATTCTCTGGAAGCGCACGTCCCCGCTGCTGGGGTAAGCGACGCGCGAGGTCCTTCAGAGTCCAGGGCACCCACTGCGAGGCGATCTCGACGAAGACCATCCGGAGATGGGGGAAGCGATCGGGCAGGCCCGCCATCACGAGCGAGTGGAAGGCCCCGATCGAGGACATCCGGTAGGCCCAGAAGGTGCCGGGCGCGTTACGCTGCGCCAGCAACTCGCGGACGTAGGGGTTGGCATTGCCAGCGTGAACACCGATGGCCATGTTGAGCGCGCTCACGGCTTCGTAGAGGGGGAAGAAGCAGGGATCATGGAGCAGATGCTCGTTCTCGATGCCACGCATGAAGACGGCGACGGCACCGTTGGCGTGCGCGAAGCGCAGCTGATCGAGCGCGTCGGACATGGTCTGTAACGGCAGCACACACACCCAGCGCAGCCGGCCCTTGGCTTGCTGCCAGATGTCGGCCAGCCACCGGTTGTAGCTCCGGCAGACCGCGATCTCAGCCTCCGGACGATCGGCAACCCGCTCCAGAAACAAGGTGGGCCAGAGCACCTGGATGTCCACCCCGAGCTGGTCCATGTGTCTCAGGCGGATCTCCACGTTTTCGCCCTCGCGCGCTTCTTGCGGAGCCGCCATCTTGCGGCCGAGCCGCGCCTCGAGCGCGGAGACGTCAGGAGCGGTCACGGTCTGGCGGGCCAAGCCGCGGATCTTGCCGTCGATGTACCAGTATTCCCGCCCACCCTCTCCTTTGGGGCTGATCACGAACGGCCGGAACTGCTGCTCTGAGGGATCCAGATAGTGCCACGTATGGTCGGTTTCGATGACGTGGGTATCTGCGTCGATGACGGCCATGGCGTTGCCCCTCAAGTGTTCAGCGTCGTCCGGTAGTAGACGTCCTCGAGCCGCAGCGGCCGGCGGAGCAACCCCTGCTCCAGGGAGCCACGAATCGCGCGTTCGACAGTCTTCCCCATGGCTCGCAGACCGATGGGATACGGATCGTCGCCGAAGACGGTCGCCTGCTCCTGAAAGTCCGTTCCCGGAAAGAACAGGTACGCCAACTGGGATCGCCAGGCGCGCTCGTAGGCCACTTCCTTGGATCGCTGAAAGGCCTTGAACAGCTCCAGCGCCACCCACGGATGTTCTTTGAGAATGCGGTTCTGCACGATCACGTGGTGATTCGCCTGGAAACAGCCGGTCTTTCGATAGAACTCGTAGACGACCCCCTTGCCGTTGTCGTCCAGCAACTTCCTGAGGCGAGGGTTACCGTTGATCGGCGTACCGCCCCAGCGGTCGACGACCGTCGTGTCTCCGGCGGTGACACGGGCTTCCGGGCGGATGGCCGTGCACGCGTCGATCTCGCCGCGATCGAGCATCACGTCGAGTGTTTGATCCACGGTGAGCCAGTGATGGGTGACGCCCACCGGCCCGTCCGTGTCCAGGCCCAGCGCGCCTCCGTGGCTCAGGTCTTTCGTGCGCCCGTTGTACCAGACGTTGTCTTTGGCCTCGATGCCGTGGAGATCCTTCAGCGCGATCCGAAACCACAGAGCGGCGGTCATGTCGTAATCGGGAACGCCGATCCGCTTGCCTCTGAGGTCCGCGAGACTCTTGATGCCGGAAGCGGTGTTGACGTAGAGCGTGTGCCAGTGGTGGCCCCGGCTCAGGAAGACCGGCAGGGCAGACCAATCCCATTTCTTCCCATCAGTCCTTTCCCGGGCCAGGAGCGTCTCCGAGATGGACATCTCCGAGACGTCGAACTCGTCGTAGGTGAGGTTTCGCTGGAAGAGGTTGCTGGGATCGAGCGTGATGCAGTCGAGCTCGATGCCCTGCGGCTTCACGATTCCCTCTTTCAGAGGCTGCACTCGCGGATTGTCCGAGAAGCCCATCGTCAGTCTGAGCGCCATGACTCACCTCCCGGCTGCCTCGCTTCTCTTCACTCTGTGTCCGGAAGAGTTTGCCAGCCCGTATGTGAGATGTCGAAGACCACCTCATCGGGGCCAGCCCACTTCATTTCGAAGTTGCGGTGGTGGCCGGGGGCCATGGCGACGTCGAGACCGTCCTTCTGGATGAGGCGCTTGGCCTGGACCGCCTCCAGCTTTTCACAGGCCTCGTCGAGGTCTTCCACCTCGAAGCCAAAATGGTGGATGCCGTTGTAATGGGGCCCATTGGCTCCCACGTCGGCGTCTGTCTCCGTCTTCCAGTTCAGGATGGCCAGGTTGATGTAGCCGTCGGTCAGGAACACCGCGCCGCTCGGGCTACGGCGGATTTCCTTCAGTCCGAGGCCTTCCTTGTAGAACGCCGCGACCTTGTCGGGGTTCTTCGTGGTCAGTGCGATGTGCTTGATCCTCGCCATGATGTTCCCTCCTCTTCCGCTCACCGCGGCTGCGTCACCGTGTCGATGAGCGCCGGTGTCCCGTTTTCCTTCACGACCTTCAGGCCTCTCTCCAGCGCCGGGCGGATCTCTTCAGGCTCGAGGATGGGACCCTCGCCGTAAATGCCGAAGCTCTTCGCCAGGGTGGCGAAGTCGGTGGCGGGTCCCTCCAGGCTGACTCCGACGCCAACGTTGTCCAGGGAGCGCTGCCTCATCTTGGTGACCGCGAGCTGATGTCCGACGTCTTGATAGTAGGACCTGTTGTTGAACATGACCATCAACATGGGAATGTCGTGGTGCGCGGCGGTCCAGAGAGACCCCGGGGTGTACAGGAGGTCACCGTCGTTCTGGATGCTGACGCAGACCTTGCCCGTTCCCCTGAACGCCAGCGCAACCCCCATCGCCACGCCCATCCCGGTCCCCGTTCCACCGCCGCCGGCAATGTATCGCGACCCGTCCTTCACCTCCCAGAGCCGTCGCTCCCAGCCGCTCAACGAGCCGTGCACCAGGACCCAGTCGTGGCCGCGTATCGTCTCCCAGATCTCGGCAGCCAGCCGGGCGGTAGATATGGGCTTCTGCGCCCACCAGCGTTCCTTCAGGTCCTTCTGGACGCGAGTGGCGACTGCCGCATGGATCTCCCGAGCCCTCGCGGCCCTCTCGGCGATCCGCCGCTGCAGATCGCCGTCCATTGCGCTCTGGCACAGACGAGTGAGCGCCCGCAGAACTTGAGGCGCGCTCCCGAGAATGGCGATATCCGCGGGCACGAGCCGGCCGTGGCTACTGGTCCAGCTCCTGATCCCATACTCTTGCAGGCCGACACGAACGAGCTTAGTCCCCTCCCGGATGACGCTCTGATGGCGCCGACCGTACCCGGCGGCCACCCTCGGCAGGCCCGCCGGAACGATACCGGCTTCCGGCTCTGGCCGTGTCAGCGCAGCTTCGATGTCCTTGACGCCAATGGTCAGGACCAGGTCCGCTTCCGTCAGCACCTCGACGCTGGCTCCGCTGACGTTCAGAGGGTGAAGATTCGAGAGATTGAAGGAGGAGCCCTGCTCGATCACTGGAATCCCGAAAAGCTCACTCAGCGACTGCAGCGCTTCCGGTCCGCCCGGCGCCCGTCCCAATCCCTCGACCAGCAGAACCGGCCAGCGCGCCTCCCGAAGCGCCTTCGCTGCGTCGGCGATCGCCTCGGGATTGCCCGAGGGAGGGGCAGGGGGGCGGTAGCGGCTCGGATCGGGAATGACGAAGCCTTCAGGAAGCCGGCTCTCCTGCAACTCGACGTCGAGGCAGAGGTAGACCGGGCCCCGGGGCTCGGTCATCGCGATCTGGTAGGCGCGGAGGATAGATTCGGCGACGCTGAGCGCCCCCTGGGGCTGGTCGTCCCACTTCACGTAGTCTCTGACGATCTGCGCTTGGACTTGCGCCGTGTGGATCCAGTCAATCCACGGCCGCCGGTGCGTCGAGTCCAGCGGCCCGGTGCCTCCGATGATGATCATCGGAGCGTTGTTGAGCCAGGCCTCGTAGATCGCCTTGCTCGCGTGCTGCAGGCCGACGATGTTATGAACCAGGGTGGCCTGAGGCCTCCCCGTCGCCAGGTAATAGCCCTCCGCCATGGCGACCGCCACCTCTTCGTGGCTGCAGGTGATGACCTCGGGCGCGACATTGCCACCGTAGGTCACCAGGGATTCATGCATCCCACGGGTGGTCGCGCCTGGATTCAGGGTGACGTACTCGACGCCGAGCCGATTCAGCAGGTAGACGACGAGATCCGACACGTACTCAGGGTTTCCGAGGATCATCGCTGCCTCTTCATCGTCTCTACGCGTACCCGCCGAAGACGGCCCGGCGCAGTTCTTTCCAAAAGCAGTCGACGTCCTTGAACCCGACCGCCTTCAACGCCGCTAAGTGTTGGTCGAGGGTAGCCGGAAAGGGCCCCCGGGTCGCAGTCGCCGGAGACCGTCTCCCGTGCCGCACCAGCGAGGCGAGATCCTCGGCCGAGGCGCCTTCGCGGTGGCGTCGCGCGGTCGCCACGCCATCGTACCGCTGGCGCAGCGCGGCGGTCGGGGCGTTGATCAAGTCCGCGTTCAGGAAGGCGCCGCCCGGCTTCAAATGCGCGCGGATCTCGCCATAAATTTCGCGGATGCGCTTGAAGTCGCGCAGGTTGTGCAAACAACTGGACGAAACGGCCGCGTCGAACGGGCCGAACTGCTCGGGCAGCCAACGCACTTCAAAGAGGTCGGACTGATGCAGTTTGAAGCGCTCTCCGTACTTCGCGACGAGGTGTCGTGCGCGATTCAGCATCGGCTCGGAGCCATCCTGCGTAATGCATGTCGCGTGAGGATACCGGTCCAGGATGAACATGCTCACCGGCCCGTAGCCGGCACCGACATCCAGGATGGTGACGGTTGCGTCGTTGGGGAATGGGAAGAGGTCGCAGATCAACTGAAACCGCTCGGCTCGGCTCGGGTCCTCAGCCTGCTGCCGCCTCACCCACTCGTCCACGTACGTCTCCGAGGCCCAATCGTGGTGGTCGTTCCGCGGCCTATCGCCTCGTGCGCGGCTTCCCTGACGCGTCCTCATCTAGGCGCCCTCCCGCGAACCGCCCGGCCCGAATCCTGCGGCAACCGTAGCGCCAACGCAACAAGGGGGTCAAGGACGGGCTCCGGACTCCCTCCGCTGAACCTCGCGCAGCCGCCGCTCGAGAAATCGGCGCTCGGCGTCATTGGTGACCAGCGCGAGGGCTCGCGCATAGCTCTTCGCCGCTTCCTCCGAGGATCCGAGACGGCGCAGCAGATCGGCGCGCGCGGCATGCAGCAGATGATAACGGTCGAGCTCGCCGCCGGCGGCGAGCGCATCGATGAGCGCGAGCGCCGGCCGCGGGCCGTCCGCCATCGCGACGGCCGCCGCGCGGTTCAGGGACACGATGGGGGAGGGCTGCTGGCGCTCGAGGAGCTCGTAGAGCCGGACGATCTGAGGCCAGTCCGTGTCTTCGACGCGAGTCGCCTGGCAATGCAGGGCCGCGATCGCCGCCTGCAGCGCGAACGGGCCGGGACCGCCGCGCAGCGCTTCCTCCACGAGCGGCAGCGCCTCGGCGATCTGCCGCTGGTTCCAGCGGCGCCTGTCTTGATGTTCGAGAAGGACGAGCTCGCCGGCCTCGTCGAGCCGCGCCTCGCGCCGTGAATCGTGCAGCAGCATGAGGGCGAGAAGGGCCGTCGCTTCCGCCGGCGCCGGCAGGCCCATCAGCGCCCGGACGAGGCGTCCGAGCCGGATCGCCTCGGCGCAGAGGTCGGTCCGCACGAGCGCGTCGCCTCGCGTGGCCGCGTAGCCTTCGGTGAACACGAGGTAGATCACCGTCAGCACCGCGTCGAGCCGGGCCGGCATGTCCTTCGTGTCGGGCACCGTGTACGGAATGCCCGCGTCGCGAATCTTGCCCTTGGCGCGCACGAGCCGCTGCGCCATCGTCGCGGTGGGCACGAGGAACGCGCGCGCGATCTCGTCCGTCTCGAGGCCGCCCAGCGTGCGGAGCGTGAGCGCGACCTGAGCCTCGAGCGCCAGCGCCGGGTGGCAGCAGGTGAAGATCAGGCGGAGGCGATCGTCGGGGATGTCGCTCGGGTCGAACTCCGGCGGCTCGACGGTCAGGCTCGTCTCGGCCGCGGTGTAGGCGTCCAGTTTTTCCGCGAACCGGGTCTGGCGACGGATGCGGTCGATGGCCTTGTGCCGGGCCGTCTGGACGATCCAGGCGCGCGGGAACTCGGGAACGCCGGAGGCCCGCCACTGGTCCACCGCGGCCGTAAAGGCTTCTTGCGCCGCCTCTTCCGCGAGGTCGAAGTCCCGCACGAGCCGGATCAGGGTGGCGACGATCCGGCCCCAATCCGAGCGATAAACCGCGTCGACGGCCACGTTTGCATCCGGGGGCATACTTCACGGTAGACAATTTTCTGCAGGGTGTCGATTCGAGCCGCAGCCGTTCGATCCTTATAGACGGAGGGCCCCATGAAATACATGCTGCTGATCTGCCGGGACGAGCAGGCCTGGGACAGGTTCAGCGTGACCGAACGACAGCAGATCTACGGGGACACCCTGGCGCTCGCGGAAGAGCTGACGGCGCGCGGGCAGTATCTGGGCGGCTTTCCGCTGCACCCGTCGTCATCGGCGACCAGCGTCCGCGTGCGCGACGGTAAGCGCCTCGTGACCGACGGCCCGTTCGCGGAGACCCGGGAGCAGCTCGGCGGCTACATGCTCATTGACGTCAAGGATCTCGACGAAGCCATCGCCATCGCCGGACGAATTCCCTTGGCCCGCACGAGCACGGTCGAAATCCGGCCGGTTCGGGAGGGTCCGCCGACAGGCTGATGCACTGTCGATCTGGACATCGCCGGATCGACATATAGGATGGAAGCAGGCCTCGCAGGACGGCGGATGGAAAGGGGGACACGAGTCACTATGCTCACGAAGATTCTCATCGCTCTCGCCGTGATCGTCGTCGGGTTCATCGTCGTCGTTGCCATGCGGCCATCGGAGTACCGCGTCGCGCGGACGACCACCATCTCCGCCCCTGCGCCCGCGGTGTTTGCGCAGGTGAACGATTTCCACAGGTGGGAAGCCTGGAGCCCGTGGGCCACACTCGATCCGGCGATGAAACAAGGGTACGAGGGCGCGCCGGCCGGAGTCGGCGCGATCTACACGTGGGTCGGCAACAACGACGTCGGCGAAGGCCGCATGACGGTGACGGAGAGCCGTCCGAGCGAGCGGATCAGGATCGACCTCGAATTCCTGAAGCCCTTCCGGGCCACCAGCACCGCGGAGTTCACCTTCAGGCCTGAAGGCGGTCAAACCGTCGTGACGTGGAGCATGGCCGGCAAAGTCAATTTCATCGCGAAGGTCGTCCACCTGTTCGTGGATATGGATAAAATGATCGGGGGCAATTTCGACAAGGGACTGGCGCAAATGAAATCCGTGGTGGAAGCAGCGCCCGCGCTGCAGGCGTCACCAGCGCTCCGCTGAGTGACGCCACCCCACGGCACGGGCGACGAGCTCAGGAAGGAGTGAAGGATGAGCAGGGTACGGGTACTGGTTGGGACGCGGAAGGGCGCGTTCGTCCTGACGTCGGACGGAAAGCGTGCACGGTGGGACGTCAATGGGCCTCACTTCGGGGGTTGGGAGCTCTACCACCTGAAGGGATCGCCCGCTGACCCGAATCGGCTCTACGCGTCGCAGTCCAGCAGCTGGTTCGGGCAGCTGATCCAGCGCTCCAACGACGGCGGCAAGACGTGGGAGGCGGTGGGCAACAAGTTCGTGTACGACGGCATCACCGGCACGCACCTGTGGTACGACGGCACGCCGCGCCCCTGGGAGTTCACGCGAGTCTGGCATCTCGAGCCGTCGCTGACCGACCCGGACACGGTCTACGCGGGGGTTCAAGACGCCGCGTTGTTCCGGTCGAACGACGGCGGGCAGACGTGGGAGGAGCTCCCCGGACTGCGCAGGCACGAATCGGCGCCTCTCTGGCAGCCCGGGGCCGGTGGGATGTGTCTGCACACGATCCTTCTGGATCCGAGCCACCCCGGGCGGATCTTCATCGCCATCTCGGCGGCGGGCGTGTTCCGGAGCGACGACGCCGGCAAGACGTGGCGGCCGATGAACCGCGGCCTCAGGTCCGAGCAGATCCCCGACCCGACGGCCGAGGTCGGCCACTGCGTTCACCGCATCGCGATGCACTCCTCGCGGCCAAGCGTGCTGTTCATGCAGAAGCACTGGGACGTCATGCGCAGCGACGACGCCGGCGAGTCGTGGCAGGAGGTCAGCGGTAACTTACCCACCGATTTCGGGTTCCCGATCGACGTGCACGCGCACGAGCCGGAGACCATCTACGTCGTCCCGATCAAGAGTGACTCGGAGCACTACCTGCCCGACGGAAAGCTGCGCGTGTACCGTAGCCGGACCGGCGGACACGAGTGGGAGGCGCTCACCAAAGGTCTGCCGCAACGCGACTGCTACGTCAACGTGTTGCGCGACGCGATGGCCGTCGACGCGCTCGATCCATGCGGCGTCTATTTCGGGACCAGCGGAGGGCAGGTGTACGTGTCGGCCGACTCCGGCGACAGCTGGAAGGCCATCGTCCGCGATCTTCCGTCCGTGGTGTCCGTCGAAGTCCAGACGCTGCCATGATCCGAGTCGTGCTCCCGGCACATCTGCGGACGCTCGCGCGCGTCGACGGCGAGGTGAAGCTCGACGTCGAGGGCGCTGCCACGCAGCGCTCGCTCCTCGACGCCCTCGAGGCCTGCTATCCCATGCTGCTCGGGACGATCCGCGACCAGGTCACACAGGAGCGCCGGGCGTTCGTGCGGTTCTTCGCCTGCGAGCAGGATCTGTCCCACGAGGCGCCGGACGCCCCGCTGCCCGACGCGGTCGCGCTCGGTGCCGAGCCTTTTCTGGTCGTGGGCGCCATGGCCGGCGGCTAGAGCGCGGGTATAGCGGCGTGCCAGGCGCGTCAGCGCCTGGCAAGGCCAGGAAAAGATCGTGGGCGTGTCGATTTCGCCATCCGTCATTCGACGTCTGAGCAGAGCCTTGGTTCACGCGGTCGAGATCGGCCCCTAGCCCGGCTCTGAATCCGAAACGGGAAGGAGACCCTACGATGCGATTCATGATGCTGGTCAAGGCCGACAAGAATTCAGAGGCGGGAGTGCTGCCCAGCAAGGAGCTCGTTGCGGCGATGGGGAAGTTCAACGAGGAGATGGCGAAGGCCGGCGTGATGCTCGCGGGCGAGGGGCTCCACGCGAGCTCGAAGGGCGCGCGCATCTCCTTCTCCGGAAAGAAGCGCACCGTGACCGATGGGCCCTTCTCCCAGGCGAAGGAGCTGCTCGCCGGCTTCTGGCTGATTCAGGTGAAGTCCAAGGCCGAGGCGATCGAGTGGGCCTCGCGCGTCCCCTTCGTGGAGGGCGAGATCGAGCTTCGCCAGGTGTTCGAGGCGTCGGACTTCCCGCCCGAGATCTTTCCGCCTGAGGACGCCGCGCGTGAGGAAGCGCTGCGCGCGGAGCTGCAGCGCCGGAGAGGCCGGCCATGATGTATGCGCTGTGGATCGTTCAGGGGCTTCTCGCGATCATCTTTCTGTTCTCCGGGGGAATGAAGCTGGTCCTGCCGCTCGAGGCGATGACGGGGCCGATCCCGGTGCCGGGCCTGTTCTTGCGATTCATCGGCGTGGCTGAGGTGCTCGGCGCGATCGGCCTGATCCTCCCCGGGGCCCTGCGCATTCGGCCGGGGCTGACGCCGCTGGCCGCCGCCGGGCTGGTGATCATCATGATCGGTGCGACGGCGCTCACGCTGGCAAGCGGTGCTGTCGCGCTGGCGCTGATCCCGCTGGTAGTGGGGGTTCTCGCGGCGTTCGTCGCCTGGGGTCGCTGGCGGCTGACGTCCCCCGGCGCTCGAAGCGCCGATCCGGCGCAGCGCACCTCGGGCGCGGTCTGAGCCGATGAAGCTTTTCTACGGCTGGATCATCGTCGGCGTCGGCATCGTCGTGACCTGCGTCGGGTTCGGGGCGATGTCCTCGCTCGGGGTCTTTCTCCAGCCCATGTCCCTCGCGACGGGGTGGTCCCGGACGGGGATCTCGGCCGCCGCGCTCCTCAACTTCCTCTGCATGGGCGTCGGGTCGTTCGTCTGGGGCGCGCTCTCCGATCGGCTCGGCACGCGGGCTGTCGTGCTCCTCGGCGGCGTCCTGCTCGGCTTCGGCACGGTGATGGCGAGCCAGGCGACGACCCTCGGCCAGTTCCAGGTCTACTTCGGCGCGATCGTCGGTTTCGCGGCGGGCAGCTTGTACACGCCGATGACGGCGACGACCACCCGCTGGTTCACGCGGCATCGCAGTCTCGCGGTCGCGCTCGTCTCGGCGGGGCTCGGTCTCGGCTCCACGACGACGGCGCCGCTCGCGCGCTGGATCATCACCAACTACGACTGGCGCACGGCGATGCTTGTGATCGGCGATCTCGCGTGGCTCTTCATCATCCCCGCCGCGCTGCTCGTGCGGGAGCCACCGGCGCCGGCGACCTCAGACGCTCCCGCGGCGGTGGCCGGCGGCCGTGAGCTCACGGTCGCCCAGGCGTTGCGCACGCCGCAGTTCGCCGTCCTCGCCCTCACGTATTTCGCGTGTTGCGCGGCGCACGCAGGTCCCATTTTCCACATGGTCACCTACGCGATCGACCACGGCGTGGGGGCGATGGCCGCGGCGACCGTGCTCAGCGCGGCGGGTCTGGCCTCGCTGAGCGGCAAGATCCTCTGCGGGCTCGTGGCCGACCGGGTCGGCGCCAAGCGCGTGCTGCTCGCGGGGCTCGCCCTGCAGGCGGTGGCCGTGAGCCTCTATCTCGTCACCCGCGAGCTCTCGCACTTCTATGCGGTCGCGTTGGTCTTCGGGTTCGCCTACGGCGGCGTGATGCCGCTCTACGCGATCCTCGTGCGCGAGTACTTCGGCGCGCGGATCATGGGGACCACATTCGGGGCGGTTGGCTTCGCGTCCACCCTGGGTATGGCGCTCGGGCCGCTGGCCGGCGGCTGGTTGTACGACGCGTTTGGCAGCTACTTCTGGCTGTACATCGGCTCGTTCGGGATCGGCCTCGGCGCCGTGGCCATCGCGTCGACGTTCCGTCCGCCGCGCCTGCTTCCGGTCCGACTGCCGGCGCCAGGCGTGGCCCACTGAGTGGGGGACAGAGCGCCGAGGCAGTAGCCGGCGCCACGCCCGCGGGCTAGGAGGCGGCGCCCGCTATCCCGACGACGCGTGCGCCCACACCGCGTACAGAGGATCTCCGCCGTCATCCGGCGACCGGTCTTCAGCTGTTGTGTCGATCCAGCCCCCGGCGGCTTCGAAGTAGGTGCGGACGAGGGTCAGGTGTTGTGAGTCGGTGGTCCCGAGCCAGACGGCGACCGCCTTGGTGGGGAAGCAACGATTGGAAAAGGACACGACGAAAGGCGCCCCGGGCCGGAGCACCCGGCGGACCTCGCGCAAGACCAGCAACGGGTGGGTCACGTACTGGATCGACACGGCGCACATCGCCCCGTCGAACTCTTCGTTGCCGAAGGGCAAGCGCGGGTCGCGGTTCAGGTCGTGGACGCTGTGGTGCGTCAGGCGCGGGTTGTCCGACATCTCCTCCGCGTTCAGCCCCAGCCCTACCACTTCGCGAGCGTGAAAGCTTTCCGGGAGATGGCTGCGCCAGCTACTCATCAGATCGAGCAGACGTCCGCCGGTGGGGAGCACCTCGGCATACAGGCGGCCCAGGGCGGCGATGGCACCGTCGTCGATGTGGACGACCTTGCGCGGCGCGACGTAGAAGTGATCGTCCGAGGACTCGTCGTCACGCGCGTAGGCGGCGGAGGAGAGCAGGCCGTCGCCGGCCTCGTGTCCGGCGTGCGGGCTCGCGTCGCTGGTCATGGGCATCGCGCCTCGGCGTTGTCGGGGGATATGTGTGCTGCTCGTGCCCGCGCCAGTATAGATGCCAGGGGGGCGATGGAGGAGACAACGTGACGACGCTGGCGACGCGCGGCGGGGGGCGCAACGCGGCGACTGTCGCGACGGACGCACCTGCGCTAGGACTGCACGCCATGTCATCGAGCACGAGGCCGGACGCGACAACGACAGGCTCCGAAGGGGTATTCACCGGGCGCTAGAGGAGCGGGCTCAGCTCCGGAAGAAACCGACCAGCGCGGCGTACGTTTCGTCCGGCGCCTGTTCTGCCGGGTAGTGTCCGCACGGCAGCGCGACGCAGGTGACCAGGTTCGTGACGTACGTCGACCAGGCCTTGTCGTAGCTGTAGAACCTGGACGTGTGACTCTGGCCGCCGACGATCACCAGCACCGGGCAGGTGATCTTGCGCCCGGCCGCGAGATCCGCGGCGTCCATCTCGAAATCGATCGTGGCCGCCGCGCGGTAATCCTCGCACACGCCGTGAATGTGCTCGGGCGTGCAGCAGCGCACGTATTCCCGGAGCGCCTCTTCGCTGAAGCCGCCCTTCCCCAGGCCCTGGGAGCCGAGCTTGAGCCGGATGTAATACTCCTCCTTGCCGGCCAGGAGGCGCTCGGGGAAATCGTACGGCTGCGCCATGAACGACCAGTGATAGCTGTTGAGCGCCCATTCGCGGGTGACGTTCGTCCACACATGATGCGTCGGCAGGATATCGATGGCGCAAAGCTTGAGGACGGTAGCCGCATGATCGAGCGCCATGCGGTAGCCGGTGCGCGCGCCACGGTCATGGCCGGCCACCAGGAACCGCTCGAAGCCGAGCTGACGCATCACGTCCACCTGGTCCTGCGCCATGCGCCGGAACGAGTAGTTGCCGTGGTCCGGCAGGCCGCGGGGCTTGCCGCTGTCCCCGTAGCCCCGCAGGTCCGTCGCGACCACCGTGAACTCTTTGGCCAGGCGCGGCGCGACGAGGCGCCAGTGGAAGTGCGTCAAGGGATTGCCGTGCAGCAGGAGCAGCGGCGGACCGACGCCGCCCACCACGCCGTGGATCGTGACCTCAGGATCGCTGGTGCGAATGTCGAAACGGCGGAAGCCCTCGTACATCATCGAGTCATCGTCCCCCGGTGTAGCTGATCCGGTAGATGCGCCCAGCCTTGTCGTCCGAGACCAGCAGTGCGCCGTCGGGCATCACGAGCACGTCCGCGGGCCGACCGGACGCCGCGCCCCCCTTGAGCCAGCCGGCGGCAAAGGGCTCGTAGGACGTCGCGCGCCCGCCGTCGACCTTCACGAACGTGACGCGGTAGCCGATCGGGGTCGAGCGGTTCCACGAGCCGTGCTCCGCGATGAAGATGCCGCCGCGGTACCGCTCGGGGAACATGCGGCCGGTATAGAAGCGCATGCCGAGGGCGGCGACGTGCGGGCCGAGCAGCCGGGCCGGCGCCGTGAACCCGTCGCAGGCACGGCCCGCGTTGTGCTCGGGGTCGCGCAGGCCGTCGCCGTGGCAGTACGGGAAGCCGAAGTGCTCGCCCGGGCGCGTCAGGCGATTCAGCTCGTCCGGCGGCTGCTCGTCGCCCATCCAGTCGCGGCCGTTGTCGGTGAACCAGAGCTCGCCCGTCTCCGGGTGGAAATCGAAGCCGACGCTGTTGCGCACGCCGCGCGCCACCACCTCCGGGCGTCCGCCGGCGAGGTCGAGTCGCGTGACGGTGGCGTGCAGCGGACCAGGGGGCGAGCACACATTGCACGGCGCGCCGACGGGGACGTAAAGGCGACCGTCGCGGCCGAACGCGATGAACTTCCAGCCGTGGTGCGCATCGGAGGGGTAGGCATCGGTGACGACCTCGGGCTTTGGCGGGCGCGTGAGGTCGCGGGCCACGTCGGGGAATTTCAAGATTCGGTTCACGGCCGCCACGTACAGAGCGCCATCGCGGAAGGCGACGCCACTGGGCTGGTTCAGCCCGCTCGCCAGGACGTGGACCTGGGCCGCCTGGTGGTCCCGGTCCCGATCGACCACGGCGTACACCTTGCCCGCCGATCGCGAGCCGACGAACACGAGCCCGTCGGGGCCCGCCGCCATCTGACGGGCGTTCGGCACATCGCCCGCGTAGACCGCGATCCGGAAGCCCGGCGGCAGGCTGATATCGCCCATCTCGGCGGCGGCGCTCGGGAGGAATCCGGTCAGGGAGCCGCGATAAAAGCACCCCACCGCGACCAGCGCGGCGCCGGAGACGACGAGCAGCGCGAGGCCGACCCGTTTCAATCGGCGATGACGGGTTTGATCTCGCGCAGCCGAGGGAGCACTTCCTTCGAGAAGAGCCGTATGCTCTTTTCCGACTCGGCGTGGGTCATGAAGCCGGAGCGGCCGACCAGGCTCAGGTGCCCGAACCCCCCGACCTTGTCGTAGAACTCCATCACCTGCTTGTAGACGGTGTCGGGGTTACCCGCGAAGAAGATGCCCTGGGCGGTCGCCTGCTCGGCGGTGAGCGACGTGAGGCGCGCCGCGTTCTGGCCGGCCGACGCGACCCCTTTCTCCGCATTGACGAGACTGACCGGCGCGGCCCCGCCCGAGGGAGCCGTGCGATAGATCTGCGGCGCGGCGTGCGGCGGGGCGCTGCCCGGCAAGAACTTCGAATACTGGGGGGCCGACTTGAGGCTGGTGTGGAGGAACCAGAGAAGCTTGCTGCCGACGCGAACGCCTTCTTCGTCCGTGTCGCCGACGTAGACGAACGCCGCATAGGCGAAGTTGTCGGTGGTCACCTTCGGCAAGCCCGCCTCGGCCCGGGCCTTGCGATGGGCGGCGTAGGCGCGCCGGGTGCCCTCGGGGCCGCGCAGCACGAGCACGTGGACCATGCCACGCCGGCCGACCTCGGCGGCGGTCTCCGGATCGCCGGTGGCCGACCACATGCGGGGATGCGGGTGTTGCCACGGGCGCGGCCAGATGTTCACGTGACGATGCGTGAAGTGCTTGCCCTCCCAGCTGAACGGCCCGTCGTGGTGGCTCAGCGCTTTCTTGATGAGGTCGATCGCCTCCCAGTAACGCTCGACGTTGTTCACCGGGTTGGCGTTGCCGGAGGCCATCTCGGTGCCGCCCGACTTCACGAAGCCGATCTCGAGGCGCCCGCGGGAGATGACGTCCGCCGTGGCGTACTCCTCGGCCACCCGAACCGGGTCCTTCCGAATCGAGATCAGAGTGCCGAGGCTGAGAATGCGGACCTGGCGCGTCTGGCGGGCCAGGATCCCGACGAGCAGGGGGTTGGCGCCGAGAAGCGAGTTGATCCCGGCGTGGTGCTCGACCGCCAGCACGTTGAGCCCGAGGTCGTCGCACAGGAGAAACTCGTCGATGACCTCCTCGAAGAGATCGGCGGCGATCTTCGGGTCGCAGTACTTGTTCGGCAGGCTGGCCCGGACGGAGTCCGCGGCGTTGAGAACCTCCTGAGGCACGAACGGGTACGGGACTTCGCACTGCCACCAAGCATCCATCGGCTCTCTCTCCGGAGCAGCGTTAGCGATTCAGGAACTTCGCGACGGCGTCGACGAAGGCCTCGGCCTGCTCGATCTCTGGATGATGCCCCGCCCGCTCGATGACCTCGAAGCGCGAGTCGGGGATCAGGTCGCCATAGGCCCGTCCGTACGACGGCTTCACGATGCCGTCGCTCGCCCCCCACAGCACGAGGGTCGGCACCGTGATGCGGCGGAGCCAGCGCTTGAGCTGGGGATTGTACATATAAGGATGCCAGCCGTAGAGGCAAAGCGCTTCCCAGTTCCGGGCGCGCACGACCAGCTCGTCGTCCGAGAGGGCGTTGTAGTCGGGCGCCCATTCTCCGGAATCGTGCCAGCTCCGCCGCTGCACTTCCAGGGGCGAGGTGTTGAAGACGTCGAGGATGTCCGGGGTCTCGCGATCGCTGATCTTGATGCCGAACGCGTCCACGAGGATGAGCTTGTCCAGACGATGACAGCACTTGACGGCCACTTCTGCCGCAAGCCAGCCCCCGAAGGACAATCCGATGAGCGTCACCTTCTCGTGCGGCAGGGCCTCGAGGACGTCCAGATAAAAGTGCACCAGATCGTAGACCGTCTCGAATCCCGCCGGGCGCGCCGACCGGCCAAAGCCGGGGTGCGAGGGGGCGATGATCTCGGCGTGGCGGCCGAGCAGCTCCAGAAAGCGCGCCCGCGGATCGACGGTCTGCACGCCGTGCAGGAGCAGGACCGGCCGGCCGGCGCCCCGGCGCACGATCTCCAGCTCCACGCCCGCGACCGCCAGCCGCTCCGCGACTGCGGGTTCGGTTGCATTCGTCACGGCGCCGTAGCGTAGCATAGCCGCTCCCGCGCCTTCCTTGACCATTCGGGGCCCCACCGCTACTCTCGGCCTACCGTTCCGACCTTCACCGGCCGACGGTTGGGAGCCCGTGATGAAGTGTTCGGTATCGGGAAGCCTGACATATGACCAAGGCGGAACTGAAGGCGCGGCTGTACGAGGCGATCGACCCGCGGGCCGACGACATCATCGCGATCGGCGAGCGGATCCGCCGGCAGCCCGAGCTGGGCTTCAAGGAGGTCAAGACGTCGCGGCTCGCTCGCCTTCGCGACCCGGAGGAATCCCGTAAGCTCCTGGATCCCGTCCTCGACCGATGATGGAGACCGTCCACTGCTACGAGGGCACGGTGAATCAGGTGATGGGCGACGGGCATCATGGTCCTCTTCAGCGCGCCGAGACGCTCACGCTCGCCGAGTTCGCCGCGCTGGCCGCTCGCCTGTCGTGAGGCAAGAGGGCTTCGCCCTCGAAGGCGCAGCGCACTCCCGGGTGCGGGAACGGGCACCATGTTGCCGTCCCCGCACTCGCGCGCCCTGTATCCATACGGCGACGTTGAGAGCCAAAGTTGCTCGATTAGACTGCCCGCGAGGAGGCCGGTCGCCCAGGACATGATCGACGTCGACAGACATTCCGCCTCCGCGTACGCGCGTCCCTCCGAAGGTCGTCGTCGTTCGAGGCTTGCCGTCCACGAGACCAGTTCGGCCGAACCGGAAAAACCACGCCTGCTCGATCGTGTACGCACTGCCCTGCGCAGCCGCCATTACAGCCGGCGGACCGAAGAAGCGTACGTCGCGTGGATCCGGCGTTACATCCTGCACGGCAAGCGTCACCCGATGGAAATGGGCGCGCCGGAGATCACGCGCTTCCTGAGCTTTCTGGCGGTTGACGGCAAGGTGGCCGCTTCGACCCAGAACCAGGCGCTGAGCGCTCTGCTGTTCCTCTATCGCGAGGTGCTGGAACTCGACGTCCCCTGGCTGGACGGTCTCGTCCGGGCCAAGCGCCCGGAACGCCTCCCAGTCGTCCTGACGCGCGAAGAGGTCCGCGCGGTGATCCAACGCCTCGAGGGCGTGCCGCGGCTGATGGCCTACCTGCTCTACGGCGCCGGGTTACGGGTGCTCGAGTGCTGCCGGCTGCGCGTCCAGGACGTCGACTTCGCGACCAACCAGATCGTCGTCCGTGGCGGCAAGGGCGACAAGGACCGGGTGACGATGCTGCCGGTGGCGGTGAAACGGGCGCTGGCGTGGCATCTCGAGAGCGTCCGCGAGCAGCATCAAGATGACCTGAAGCACGGCGCCGGCTGGGTCGAGTTGCCGACGGCGCTCGTACGGAAGTATCCGAACGCGGGCCGGGAGTGGGCGTGGCAGTGGGTCTTTCCCGCGACGCGCATCTACTTCCATCGGGAGACGCGCCAGCGCCGGCGGCACCACCTGCACGAGTCCGTGCTGCAGCGAGTGGTGAAGTCGGCGGTCAGAAAGGCCGGCATCGCCAAGCGCGGCACACCCCACACGTTGCGCCACTCCTTCGCGACACATCTTCTGGAGGAGAACCACGACATCCGGACTGTCCAGGAGTTGCTCGGGCACCGGGACGTGACCACCACGCAGATTTATACCCACGTCCTGAACCGTGGCCCGTCGGGCGTGCGCAGCCCGGCCGACGGCATGCCCGAAGCATGAGGCGGCAGTGGGCCCCGCTCCTGCAGTCGTCGGCCCTAACATTTAGGGCGACGGGATACGCAGCACGGCCCCGTCGCCGAACGCGACGGTCACGAGCTGACCTGTGCGCGCTAAGATCTCGGGATAACGGTTCGGAGTTGAGAGACAAGGAAGGCCCCTCAGAAATATGCGACGGAACGCCGCAGGATTCGCTGCAAAGAACAGGTCTGCGTATCTCGGGGCCGAATTGTAGTTAGACGCATGAAAAGGACGATCTACAACGGCACAGCGGTTAGGCATGGCGAGTGACGCGCTTCTAGCTAGAAGAATCGCTGCAATGCCTTCGGGCTCATCTCCACCCAGAATGGGGCGACCGAAATCCGCTAGATGTCTTCAACAGGTTGCTGGCCAAGAACATCCGGCCAAGCGGCTGTACAACCAATACGCACCTCGACATCACCGCCGATCAGATCACTTCTCGTAGAGAACGGTGGACAACCAAGACGCTCGGGACGTTGGTTCGTGGACACAATTCAACTGCCGGCCAGGATTTCGGCTGCCCGATTATCATTGCGGAGTACGGTGGCGTACAGTGGGTGCTCGATGGGAATCACCGCATTAATCGCTGGGTTGGCGCTGGAGATACTCGAGTGCACGACGTAAACATTCACGCGGTGTCCGAGGCGGGGGCGTTCATTGAATTGCCCGCAGTTGCCAGGGGCGCCGAACTACAGGATGCAGCCGACGGCCTTCGGCCGCGGGTGATCCTGAGCGTTTGACAGACCAGCAGGGGGACGACGCGACGTGACGGCAACCCGAGACGGACAGACCTACAAGTTTGGGTGGCTGATCGCTTTGAGCGGCCTAACGAATGCCGTCAATCCGAAGCTCATCGCTGACTTGGGTTCCGTGCTCGGGACTTGGGGAACCGTCATTGGGCTCATGGTTGCGGGATGGAGTCTGGCAATCGGCCTTGCCGCGGCCGCTGTCCGACCACGTAGTTGGTACGTCCTCCTTGTGTGCCAGTTGGTCGGCCTCACGTGGGGCGCGCTCTACATGACCTTAATCGCACATGACTGGCGAAACAGGGCGATGGTCGCTGTTTTTTCGTTAGGGTGGTCGGTCATCTGCTTCGCTTACTTCTACAAGCGCCGAGCGCTCTTTCGGGCGAGCCGGCGGTGGCAGTGGTTAGAGCGCTCGTGGCCCAGGGTGATCGGACCTGAAACGCTCAGCCCTGACGCGCGTCCCGGATTTGCCGGCCTCTCCCCTCTACACCGATCGCTTTTCGTTGTTGCAATCGCGATATCGCTTATCATCGGACTACTCTCGACTCGATGAGGCCATTCAGTCCTACTTCACTATCCTGTGCGCCGAATGGGAGCACCTTTAGCGAACCGCAAGAAGTAGGCTTTATCGTGAACGCCGGGCTCGCGGCTGCCCAACATCCCGCTCCAGCGGACCGGGTGCTCGCGTTGCTCGCACTCGGCCGCTGAGCGTGGCGTTGGGCGTAATTCGATATGACACTGCGCGACGACGATTCAAGGATCATGGATCCCAAGGCGCAAGTCCGAGAGTCGTACAACCGCATTGCGGGCGCGTATCTTTCGTCACGTCGTTGTGATTCGCCGGATGTTGCGTTGCTGAAGGATCTCGTAGTCCGCCTCCCACCGCGGGCACGGCTCCTTGACGCGGGTTGCGGCGCCGGTGTCCCAATCGCCCGGCAGCTTGCGACTCGTGCCAATGTCGTCGGGGTCGACTTTGCCGAAGTACAGCTCGGCCTCGCCAGACGCCACGTACCCACGGGGCTTTGGGTCTGTGCCGACCTCGTCGCACTGCCGTTCGCTGACGCGTCGTTCGATGCGATATGCTCGTATTACGCCGTCATCCACATCCCGCGAGAAGAGCATGCGCGCGTTCTTGATGGCTTTGCACGAGTGCTACGGTCCGGAGGGCCGGCGCTTCTGTGCCTTGGCGCGGCCGACGTGCCTGCGTGGACGGAGGAGTACCACGACGCGCCAATGTATTGGAGCCACGACGATGCCGCGACGAGTCTTTCGCTGGTGAAGGCCGCCGGCTTCGACTTGGTGTGGCATCGTTGGGTCGCCGATGGATCTGGTGGTCACTTGTTCGTTCTGGCTCAGCGCCATGACGCCTAACTGCAGCTTGGAGCCGGCGGCGCTGGCGCGCCGCGGCTCAAGCTGAGAGTTAGACCCACAAGCCGAGTTCGCTTGCCCAGGGGGACAAACGTCTATACACTGCCGTAGTGCGGTTCGAGTGGGATCCGCGGAAGGCGGAGGCGAACCTGCGCACCCATGGCGTGAGCTTCGCGGAGACGGTCACAGTCCTGAAGACGCCTCCGCCCTTACTCAAGAGGATCCCGATGCTGTCGAGGAGCAGCGGTTCGTGACGCTGGGCCTGAGCGACCAGGCGAAGCTCCTGGTTGTTGTATACGCATACGTTGAGCCGGACATCATCCGCGTCATCTCCGCGTGGAAGGCGAACAAGCGTCAAGAGGAGCTTTATGAAGAAGGCCGTGGCTGAGAGGTATCGCAACATAGATTTCTCACGCGCTAAGCGCGGCCCGGTCGTCAAGCCCGAGCCGGGCAAAACGAAGATCTCGATTCGGTTAGACAATACTGTGCTCCAATACTTTCGAAATCTGGTAGACAAGGCGGGGGGCGGTAATTACCAGACCCTGATCAACGACGCACTACTCGAACATGTCCACGGGCGATCGACTCTCGACGTCGTGCGGCAGGTTGTGCGCGAAGAGCTCGCGCCGTACGGGACCGCGCGGGGGTCTAACTCCACGCTACAGCGGACGCGCTCCGCGCGCCGCTGAGCGTGGCCGTTAGACTGCTGCCGCGACCTCCTCGAGCACGTCCAAAAGTTGGAGAACGTGCGAAGTCGTCAGAGAGAATATGGTATGGGCTGTCGACCTATTATCCTAGGCCTTGTGATTGCTTTGGTCATGTCCGGGCCCGACGACGCCACGGCTTACGAGACACGCGGCTCACGTCCCCCCGTTGTCTTCGGCTTCACCGACAAGACGGGGACCCGTGTTCTCGCTGAGTGGCCGGAATTCACGCCGCCGCTTGACCCGCGTACGCTAACAACCGCCCTGTGTAGTGCTGGCAGGCGCGTGACGGTTAGCTTCGTCACTTACCAGTCGGCCAGGGAGGGTGACAGCGGTCGCCAGGTCGCCGAAAACTTTGATCGCGCCCAAGGATCCGTCTATCGCATCGTGGATGGCAAGGTCCCACCCGATGTTACGTGCATTGTGTTCGGCGCTCCCTTTTTGAGTACCCGCCGCATCGCGGGAGTTAGCGTCGCCGGAATCGCGCAATGCGACGCGTCACGCGTGCAACGCATCGGCGCAGAAAGGTCGCGCCCAGTCGCGCGCTGCTCCCGGCTCGCAATGTTGGAAGGCGCGGACGAGTTGCTGCTCGTTGAGTTCCCGCCGAAAGGTAGCGATTTACTAGCAACCCTGGTCCTCGTTACCTCGCGGGGACTGACGTTCAACGACTTCCCAGCGAAATGTGAGGCCGGCAGTAGCTGCTGGCGGGAGGGCGACGGAGGCGTCATCAACGCGCGCGATTTTCACCTCGTTGGAGCGTTCCGAATCGGCACTGGCTATGAACTTGCGGTCGCTTGGGACGGGCCAGAAGGCCAGTCGACGATCCTGATCGAGAGCGGTGTCTTCCGTGAGCGGGCCGACTGGTACCGGTACTGGGCCCGCTGATGGCCGATCGTCTAACCCGGCATTGGAGCGGACCGGCGCAGGACTGAGGTGGTCAATCACCGCCTGGAGCGCCGGCCGCTCAATGCCATCGTTAGGCGACAGCGCGAGAGGCCCACCCGTGGAGTCGGCATGCTAGCTTAGGGCAGTGGTTTTCGAGATCGTTGGCCCGATCCGCGCCATCGAGACCATCGCGTTCGGGCGGGCGATCCGACAGCTGAGACGATAACGGCGACGGTATGGAACGGGCCGCTGGCGGAAACGAAAGGGAATCGCAAGAGTGCGCCTTCGGGACGGGACAGTCCATGAGGCTGAGATTCATTGGTACGAGGCTCACGGCATTGGCCGGCGAGAAATGAAGCTCAAGTTCCCCCTGCTGGACTGAGGAATGAAAAAGAGAAGGAAGCAGCCAGCTCGCTTCGTGGTGTGCATCAAGAACAAAGGCTACGAAGCCTCGCTTGAGGTCGGGAAGCTCTACCGCGTTATCCCCGATCCGGAAGCACAGGGGCATGGCTATCTCCGCATCGTGGACGAAAGCGGAGAAGACTACGGCTATGCCGCAGATCGTTTCTTCTCCATCGAAGTGCCTAAGCCGTTGGAGAGGGCTCTGCTGAAGACGGCGTCATGACGAGTCGCCGAACCCCGCGCTCGAGCGGACGCGCTTCGCGCGCCGCTCAGCGCGAGCGTTCGGCTGCAGTTAGAGGCGAGGTGGCAGCACGTAGGGAACCTTGCGCTCATGGGAGTGAACATGAAGATCGACATCGACAAGCTCACCGAGGCGGAACTCGTCGACCTGAACAATCGGGTTGTTGAGCGCCTGAGGTTCCTGAGCCAGATGCACGCGCACGGCGAGATGCTCCAGTTTAAGATCGGAGATCGAGTCTCCTTTCAACCAGAAGGCCATCCGGTCGTGGTTGGTATGCTGACCCGCTACAATCGGAAGACCGTTACCGTCATCACGGACAGCGGCCAGCGTTGGAATGTTGCTCCGAGGCTTTTGCAGCGTGGAGACAGCTCGAACGCAGCGGGAGACCTCGCGCCCAACGTCATTCGGCTTCGGAAGAAGTGATCTACCGGGTGCTGCCGAACCCCGCAGTGGAGCAGACCGCTGGCTCGCATGCGCTCGCCGCGGCTGCTCATTGCGAACGTTACACGGCTACGAGAACGATGCCGGGGGGGCGTGAAGGTCGGAGAACTGCTTCGACTTCTTGCGGAGGATGGATGGCAGCTGGCGCGAACTCGCGGCAGCCACCGGCAGGACAAGCATCCGAGCAAACCTGGAACCGTCACCGTGGCCGGCAAGCCGAGTCTGGACGTCCCTCCTGGTACATTGAATGCCATACTCAAGCAAGCTGGCCTCAGGAAGGAGAAATGAGGATGGCGGTGATGCGTTACATGGTGGTGGGCGAGACGAGTTGGGGAGCGCATGTCCCTGACTTGGCGGGTTGTGTGGCGGTAGGAGAGACTCGCGAGGAAGTGCTCCAGCTAATCCGCGGGGCCATCGAGCTTCACATCGACGGCCTGAAGGAGGACGGGCTGCCCGTGCCGACACCGAGCTCAGAGGGAGAGTTCGTTGAGGTAGGGGCCGCGTAACTTCGGCACAGCTGTTCGAGGAGTTCTGCCGCTCAAATGGCATTTACCCCCTTTCGTCGGTAACCATAATTTTGAGGCGACGCGCTTCCTTGACCTCTTCGATTCCTCCGACTACTCTCGCGTCACGTTTATAGGCTCGCCTCGGAGGGCGGGGCCATTTGTGTCGCTCGCCTCGGGCCTGGGGGCCCCAGCCCCCGGTCGGCCCTGCGGCTCGCACAGCGGCCCCGCGACGTCCTGCGGGTCGCACTACTGGTGTAGGCTCGCCTCGGACGGCGGGGCCCCAGCCCCGCGACGTCCTGCGGCTCGCACTACCGTGGAGGTGGTGATGGCTCACCGCATCGTTGGAAAGGCGATCGGACGGCTCGACGGCATTGAGAAGGTCAGCGGCGAAGCTCGCTATTCGGGGGATGTGACGCTCCCCGGGCTGGTCTGGGGGAAAGCCCTGCGGAGCCCGTTGCCTCACGCGCGGATACTGCGAATCGACACGTCCAAGGCCAAGGCCCTCGCCGGCGTCCTGGCCGTGCTCACGGCCCGGGATCTTCCGAACGTTCTGGTCGGACGGCGCATGTTCGACATGCCGCTCCTGGCGCGTGACCGCGTCCGATTCATCGGCGAGCGGGTCGCGGTGGTCGCTGCCCTCGATCCCGACCTCGCGGAAGAAGCTCTGGCGCTCATCGACGTCGAATACGAGGATCTCCCCGCCGTCTTCGATCCGGTCGAGGCCATCAAGGACGGCGCACCGATCCTGCACGAGAACCCAGGAGCCTACGATGGAGCTCCGCCCGAGCGACCGCATCCCAACGTCCAGTCGGTGCTCCGCTTCAAGCTGGGAGACGTGGAGTCCGGGTTCCGCGCGGCCGACCGGGTCTTCGAGCACACCTTCCGTACGCAGCTCGACCACCAGGGCTATCTCGAGCCTCACGCGGGAGTCGTGGCGATCGACGAGGATGGGCGAGTCCAGGTGTGGGCGTCGAACAAGATGCCCTTCCGCCTCAAGGAGCTCCTGTCGCAGGCGCTGCAGCTTCCGCCCGAGCAGATTCGAGTCAACCTGACTCCCATCGGCGGCGACTTCGGGGGCAAGGGCTCGGTGATGGATCTCCCGCTCGCCTATCACCTGGCGCGTGCAATCGGACGGCCGGTCAAGATGATCATGCGGTACACCGAGGAGCTGATGGCGGGCAATCCGCGCCACCCGGCCATCATCACCATGCGCACCGGCGTGAGCAAGGACGGGCACATCGTCGCCCGGCGCGTGAAGGCCCTCTTCAACAGCGGGGCCTACGCCGCCTTCAAGCCGGCGCCGAGCGTGAATCTGGGAGGAAGCGGCATGGGAGCCGGGGTCTACCGGATTCCCCATCTCTCGATCGAGTCGTTCTGCATCTATAGCAACAATATCCCTTGCGGTCACGCCCGGTCGCCCGGCGAACCCCAGATGGTCTTCGCCGGGGAGTCGCACATGGACATGATGGCGCGAGAGCTATCGCTGGATCCGGCCGAGTTCCGACGGCGCAATCTTCTGCGCGACGGAGATCTCCTCGCCAACGGCCACCATCTCGAGCACGTGCGGGCCAGCGACACGCTCGAGGCCGCGCTCAAGGCGAGCCATTGGTCCGAGCCCAAGCCCGGACCGTGGATAGGACGCGGCGCCGCCATGACGCACCGCCACATCGGCGTGGGATTCACGAATGCCCGCGTGCGCCTGGAGACCGACGGCAAGGTGAGCGTGTTGATCGCGCTGCCCGACACGGGGACGGGCGCCCACCTGGTTCTCCGTCAAGTCGTCGCCGAGGTGCTCGGGTTGTCCCTCGACGAGGTGGAGATCGAAGTCGCCACCACCGACGACTTCACGACCGACTCCGGCGTGGGCGGGAGCCGGGTCACGCACACGGGCGGCCGAGCCGCGTATCACGCGGCTGAAAAGCTCAAGGAGCAGATCCAGGCGGACGCCGCGAAGCTCGGAGAGCCCGCGAGCTCCCTGGCCGCGATCGCTCAGGCCGCCGCGAGGGAGGGGCGAACGCTGGAGGCGTCGCACTTCTACGATGCGAAGGTGCACGGCGCGGTCACGTCCTTCACCGCCCAGGTCGCCGAGGTCGCGGTCGATCCGGCGACGGGCCAGGTGACGGTGCGCCACTTCACGACGGCGCACGACGTCGGCACCATCATCAATCCCATCGGCCACCAGGGACAGATCGAGGGCGGGCTCATCCAGGGGCTCGGGTTCGCGCTGATGGAGGAAATGAAGACCGAAGACGGACAGATCAGCACGCTCAGCCTGGGTGACTTCAAGCTCCCGACGATTCAGGATATTCCCCCGCTCACCACCGTGCTCCTGGAAGACCCGGTGGGGCCGGGACCGTTCAACGCCAAGGCCATCGGCGAGGGAAGCATCAGCGCGGTCGCGCCGGCCATCGCCAACGCGGTCGCCGACGCGTGCGGAGTCCGCATCCTCGACCTCCCCATCACGGCCGAGAAGGTCTACTTCGCGCTCAAAGAGAAGGAGCGGCGATCGTGACTCGTGTGATCCGCCTCATCGTCAACGGGACGTCGCGCGAGGTAGAGATTCCCACCTACCGCACTCTCCTCGACTGCCTCCGGTACGATCTGGGGCTCACCGGCTCCAAGGAAGGCTGTGGCGTCGGCGTCTGCGGAGCGTGCACCGTCCTGCTGGACGGGAAGATGATCAGCTCCTGTATTGCGCTGGCGGTCTTCGCGGATGGCCACGCCGTCACCACGATCGAAGGACTCGCCGACGACGAGCGGCTCCACCCGGTTCAGCAGGCATTCGTCGACGCGGGGGGCTTTCAGTGCGGCATCTGCACTCCGGGCCAGGTCGTGTCGGCCAAGGCGCTCCTCGATGCGGTCCCGAACCCGAGCGACGCGCAGATCCGGGAATGGATGGTCGGGAATCTGTGCCGATGCACGGGCTATTACAAGATCGTCGAGTCGGTCCGAGCCGCGGCCGAGCGGAGTCGGGCGTGAACGCCTTCGAGTATCGCGCCCCGCGAGCGCTGGATGAAGCCCTGGCCGTCCTCCGTGAGCATGGCGAGGACGCGCGGGCGGTTGCGGGGGGAACCGCGCTCGTGACCATGCTGAGACAGCACCTGGTTCGTCCGGGCTGCCTCGTGAGCCTGCGTGACGTCCCGGGGCTGGACCGGATCGAGGCGACCAACGGCGCCCTTCGACTCGGCGCTCTCGTCACCCATCGAGAGGCGGAGGTCTCGCCGCTCGTGCGGGAGCGGCTTCCCGTGCTCGCCGAGACGTTTCGCCGCGTGGCGACGGTCCGGATCCGACACATGGCCACCATCGGCGGAGCGCTTGCTCACGCCGACCCGAACCAAGATCCTCCCGTGACGCTCCTGGTGCTCGGCGCCCGGGTGGAGATCCGCGGAGCGCGGGGCCACCGGGAGCTCCCGCTGGACGAGTTCTTCCGCGACTACTACGAGACCGCGCTCGAGCCGGGCGAGCTCGTGACGGCGGTCACGGTTCCCCTCGCCCCCGCTGCGAGCGGGGCGACCTTCCTCAAGTTTCTTCCCCGCACCGCCGACGACTACGCGACGGTGGCCGTCGCCGCAATCGTGACCCTGGAGCCGGATGGCGAGCGCTGCCGCGAGGCGCGCATCGCGCTCGGTGCGGTCGGGGTGACGCCGCTGCGCGCGAGGGCGGCGGAGGCCCTCCTCTCGGGCCAGCGGCTCAGCGAGAGCTTGCTCCAGGCAGCGGGCGAGGCAGTCAAAGGAGCGGTGGATCCCCTGAGCGACCATCGGGGCTCGGCCGCCTACAAGCGCGAGATGACTGCGGTCATGGTCGGACGGGCGCTCACGCAAGCGTGGGAGGCGGCGCGGCGCCCGGCTGAGTAGGCGGATCGAGGAGCGCCACGGGTTTCCCGGGGCGCTCCGAGCGTTGGGGGGCCGAGGCGCGCCACGGCTCTCCGCCGCGGCGTGCCGAGCGTTGGGGGGTATGGGGGGGCCATGTCGGGGCCCCCCATGTTGCTGGGAGGACGCGTTGACGTTCACGCAGGAGTGCGTGATCGCCGTGGAACGAGAGCGCCTGTGGGATTTCCTGATGGAGCTCCCGAGGGTCGCGCGCTGCGTCCCGGGGGTCGAGAGCATCGAGGTCGTCGATCCGAGCGCGTATCGAGGGAGCCTCAAGATCCAGGTCGGCCCGATCCGCCTCGCCCTTCAGGGCACCGTTACCGTCGAAGAACAGGATCGCCGCGCGTGGCGAGCGCGCATGCGGGCCGAGGCGAACGACCGGCGGTTAGGTGGAGGGATCCGAGCCCGCATGAGCCTCACGCTGGCACCGGGCGAGGGGGGCACGCGTCTGCAGATCGACACCGAGCTCGCCGTGCTCGGCAAGATCGGAGAGTTCGGCCAGCCCGTCATCAAGAAGAAGGCCGACACGCTCCTCGCCGAGTTCGCCCGAAACCTCCGTTCGGCCCTCGCCGCCTGAGGTAGCATGCAGAAGGGGGTGACGCCATGGCACCGTTCTTTCGGGTTCTCGTCCTCGGCCTGGTCGTGATGGCGATCGGCCCGGTCGGCGCCGCGCGAGGGCAAGCCCCGCCGTCCCCGCCGATCGAGGGCAATATCTACTCGGTGACCTACGTCGAGGTCATGCCGCCGGCGAAGGCGGACGGCGTAGCGCTGCTCAGGCGCTACCGCGAGGCGACCCGCAAAGAGGGCGGCAATCTGCGCTGTGAGGTGATCCAGCGCATCGACCAGCCCCACCAGTTCGCGATCCTCGAGATCTGGAAAGATCAGAAGGCGTTCGAGGCGCACGGCAAGGGCGCGAGCTCGATGGAGACACGGGAAAAGATCGCGGCGATCCGCAACGCCCCGACCGACGAACGCGTGCACACCGGGCTCTCGATCGGCCCCATCGACGCGGCCTCCGTGCGCGACGTCATCTACATCGCGACGCACGTCGACGTCATCCCTCCTCGCAAGGACGACGCCGTCGCGGCGCTCAAGCGGCTCGGCGACGAGAGCCGGCGGGGCGACGGCAACCTGCGCTTCGAGGTCGTCCAGCAGACCAACCGGCCGAACCATTTCACGGTCATCGAGATGTGGAAGGACGCGAAGGCGGTCGAGGCGCACTCGATGGCGCCGGCGACGCGCGAGTTCCGCGACAAGCTCGCGACGATGACGGGCTCGCTCTATGACGAGCGGATGTACAAGGCGGTCGACTAGGGCCCGGCGAGGAGGCGGCATGACACTGCGATTCGGAGTCTTCGACCACATCGAGCCGGTGCCGGGCCAGCGGCTGGATCAGATCTATCGCGAGCGACTCGTCCAGATCGAGCGCCTCGACCGGGCCGGCTTCTACGCGTATCATCTCGCGGAGCACCACACACCGGCGATCCACAGCCTGGCCCCGTCGCAGAACGTGTTCCTGGGCAGCGTGGCCCAGCGCACGACGCGCATGCGATTCGGCCCGTGCGTCTACGTTCTGCCGCTTCATCATCCGCTGCGCCTCATCGAAGAGATCAGCATGCTCGACAATCTGAGCGACGGGCGCCTGGAGATCGGCGTGGGCCGCGGGGGCGTCATGGAGGCCTATTTCTGGGGTCAGGAGGCCGACCCGGAGACGAACTACGCGCGCTATCTCGAGACGCTGGCGATCATCCGTGAGGGTCTCAGTCACGACCAGCTCACGTTTGCCGGCCGCTTCCACAGCTTCGAGAATCTCCCGATGTACCTGCGCCCGCTCCAGAAGCCCTATCCGCCGATGTGGTACATGCGCAATCCCGTGACGGCGGCGATGGAGCGGATGCACACCATCATCGTCGGCTCCATCGACGGGCTGGCGGTGGCGGTTCCGCGTTATCGGGCCGCGTGGGAAGAGCACCAGGGCGTGGGCGCCCGCACGGTGCAAGGGGACGAGCCGATGATCGGCCTCGTCGTGCACCTGGTGGTGGCGGACACCGACGAGGACGCGATGCGGATCGCCAGGCCCGCGTGGGAAAAGTATCGCTGGAACCTCGCCGCGCCGCGCCGTCTCGAAGCGGAGAAACGCGGGCTCACCCAGTTCATGCAGACCAGGGATGGATCGTTCGGCTTCGTCGGGGAACGCCCCAGGGGGTTGCCGACGCGGGAGCTGCGGCGCGACATCGACGCCGAGCTCGAGCGCTTCGACCAGGTGAAACAGGGTTCCCATCCCAACCGCCTCGGCGGGGTGGCCCTGGCCGGAACTCCGCGAGCGGTGCTCGAGTACATGGACGAGTACCTGGCAACCCGGGCGAATTACTTCGTCTGCTCGTTCCAGTGGGGCGACATCACCCACGAGAACGCGATGCGATCCATCGAGCTCTTCGCGTCCGAAGTGATGCCCCGCTACCAAACCGCGTCCACGAGCCTCGCTTCATGACGCCGACGCGGTGGGGGGGGGAGCGGGTGGCTGTATGGGCGAGAGTAAAAGAACTAGTGATCCGTCCAGCGACGCCGGTACGCCATTGGCGCCGACGATTATACGCTGACTGAACGGAGGGTCACTCGACCAGCGCGCCAACAGACCGGGACGTTTCCCTACACCCGCCGCACCCGGACAACGTCGTCAATCTAACCTGACTCGATAGCGTGTATCCAGGCTTCCTCACTCACGATCCGAAGCGGTCGTCCCTCGCTGCGCAGTTCCACAGCGCGGAGGATCTTGCGCCCGTGCGTGGACTCGAGCCACGCGCTACTTGCAATGGGTCCGATGACTAAGAAGTTGGTTCTCTGCGTCACGGTCTGGCCCACTCGGCCACCCCGATCCACGACTTTCCGTTCGCAGTCTCGGCGAGTGCCGGAGAGCATCCGACCCGTGAAGACGTGCTCGTGACCCTCGAAGAGGATCGTGGGAGTGGGTTCGTCAAACGGGAGGCGTGTCGATAGATTGAGCGGCTGGTCGTGCTCTTCGGTTTCTCCCGTCAGGTCGAGAAGGAGATCGTTCAGTTCTTCGCGTTCATCAGCACTAACTACGCCATCCTCATAGATACGGAGAAGGCGTTCGGCGACGGTCTTCCCTGGATAGAGAACCGCCGCGTCAGGGTGTCCGGCAAGCCACCGCTTGAGAGCGGCCAATTCGCCCTCCGAGATCTCGCCATCACAGACCATGCCTTTGCAGAGACCGAGAAGCTCCGAGACAAGACGCTTGGCGACGCGCTGGGCATAGAGAGCTTTTGGTGGCTGACCATGGTCGTCGAGACCGTCCATGGGGAGGTCGAGGAAGACGCCGTAGTGGCCCTGCCTGCCTTCCCCTCGATCCCACCCACCGCGAATGCGCGCTTCGCAGTAGGCGTCGGTGGAAGCATACCCGGCCTTTTCGAGCTGGTTCCGATACTGACGCGCGTCCCTCGATCTCTACACGCACCGCCATTGAATCGTGGGGATTGTCATCTTCAAGTACGAGGCGGGCTTCAACACGGCGATCCTCGCCCTCGTCCGAACGAGGGCCGCAGATTGCCTCAAGGGCCTCCTGATAGTAAGATTCGCCGACGATAGGCAGCGCGAACGCGCCTGAACCCCGCAGGTGTGCTCTCATGCCTTGAGGCGGGCTACCAGGTGGCGATTGGCCGAAGCCGAAGAGACGACCGAAGAACCCCATTGCCTTTCTCCTGCGTGGACGTTCCCGCTCGCCGCCCGCCTAGAATTCCGTGGGGGGACGAGCCCGCTATCGGCGGGCACTATAGCCTGCTACTCGAGGACCGGCAAGGCAGCCTGCGAAAAGCCAAAATCGTGGGGTGAATCGGTCATCGGGGGAGCGGCGCTCGCTCCCCCCGATGTTTAGTAGAGACGGCGAAGCGCCTCGTCGGTCGCCGCGTCCGCGGCGAAGAAGCACTCGATCCGGAGCTCGTGCAGCGTGATGTCGTAGGGGGTGCCGAGGCTCGCGAGGAGGGTGAAGAAGCTGAAGCGCACGTCGCCCTTGCGCAGCTCGATGGCGAGAAAGGGCGCCGTCGACGCGTCGAGGTCGAGCATCTGCCACTGGCGCGGCACGTCGGGATAGGAAAGAAGCTCATCGAGGAGCCGGCGCGTTTCGGCATCGCCCGTGCGCAGCAGATCGCGGTGGAGCCACTGGATGAAGGCCGCCGCGGTGGCTTCCCAGTTGACGATGTAGGGCCGCAGCGCCCGGGGATGATAGGACAGGCGCATGGCGTTCGGCGCTCCCAGCCCCGCGGTCGCCGCCGGATCCAGGAAGAGCCCCATGACCCGGCTCATCGCCTCGTTCGTCATGAGGATGTTCCAGTGCCGGTCGAGCACCATGGCGGGACAGGGCTCCTGCTGGCGCAGCATGAACCCGAGGGCCTGTTTCACCTGCGCCATCTCGGGCGCGTCCAGCCCCGTCTCGCGATAGATCGGCGCGTAGCCGGCCGCGGTGAGGAGCTCGTTGCGGCCGCGCAGTGGCACCTCTAGCACCCGGCAGAGCAGCTGGACCATGTCGCGGCTCGGTTGCGTGCGGCCGGTCTCGAGAAAGCTCAGGTGGCGCGTCGAGATCTCGGCTTCCAGTGCCAGGCCGAGCTGGCTCATCCGCCGCCGCTCGCGCCACTGCTTGAGGAGCCGGCCGACAGGGCTCGGCCTCGTCTCACGGGCTTGTCGTCGCGCATCCTGGCCGGCGCTCACGCCCGCCACTATACCCGGGTAGCGGCGGGCTCCCAATCCCGTCGCCCCCATGGCTCAGTTCTGACCGTGAGGATTTGAGCGGGCGACAGGCAACTCTCAGGATAGCGAGGGCGCCGAGTCCTACCCCC
>Ga0209056_10000916_pt1 | contig 32616 bp, 30 predicted proteins | sample GraSoiAngelo_114_FD_185876 | JGI IMG/M metagenome (GOLD analysis project Ga0209056, IMG submission 185876) | Grasslands soil microbial communities from the Angelo Coastal Reserve, California, USA - 14_0903_13_40cm (SPAdes) (version 2) | ecosystem: Environmental > Terrestrial > Soil > Grasslands... | reverse complement strand
GAGGCCGGAGAGGAGCATGACCTCCTCATGCCAGGCGCCGAGCACATGATAGGCCCCGTCGTGCGTCGAGTCGAGCGCGATCGCTTTGTTGGCCTCGTCGAAGATGATCTGGGCGAAGCGCACGCGCTCCTTCCCGCCGCGGGTGCGGGACAGCCGCCCGAGCGACTGGGCGATCATGTAATGACCGTCGGCGCCGTTCGGGTTGACGCGCACCGCGGCTTCGCCGTAGTCCCGAGCGGCCTCGTAGAGGCTGTCGCGATCTTTCTTGGACGCGTCGTCCTTGCCATCGACTTGCTTCGCGATGTCCACGAGCTCGCGGCTCGCCTTCCACAGGGCCTCGTAGTTGGTCGAGTCCCGCGCGAGGGCCGCCCGGTAATGCTGGAGGGCTTGGGCCGGCGCCAGCGCCGCGAACGCGCTGTCGCCCAGGGCGATGTGCTCCTTCACCGTCGGCTGCGCCTGGGCGCTCAATCGGGTGGCAAGGGCAAGGCTCAAGACCAGCGGCGCGAGACCGCGCATCGACGACTCCGAAAGTCGGGGGGTCGGTAAATGTTGGTCGTGCCACTCATCGAGCGCAAGCGCGACGGCGGCGCGCTCACACCGGAGGAGTGGTCCGCGCTGGTCGCCGCGTACACCGCGGACCGCATCCCCGACTACCAAATGTCGGCGCTGTTGATGGCCGTGCTGCTTCGGGGACTCGAGCGCCAGGAGCTCGCCGCCCTCACCGACGCGATGCTCGCCTCGGGTCAGCGGCTGTCGTTCGATTCCTGGGCCACGCCGCGCGTCGACAAGCATTCGACGGGCGGCGTCGGCGATAAAGTGTCGCTCGTGCTCGCCCCGCTCGTCGCCAGTTGCGGCGTCGCGGTCCCGATGATGTCGGGGCGCGGCCTGGGCCACACCGGGGGGACACTCGACAAGCTGGAAGCGATCCCCGGCTTCCGCACCGCGCTGTCGCTCGCCGAAACGAAAGCCCAGGTGACGCGGCTCGGCTGCGCGATGATCGGTCAGACACCCGAGATCGCGCCCGCCGACCGCCGGCTCTATGCGCTGCGCGACGTCACGGGGACCGTCGAGGCCATCCCCCTGATCGCCGCGAGCATCATGTCGAAGAAGCTGGCGGAAGGATTGAACGCGCTGGTCCTGGACGTGAAGCGCGGCAGCGGGGCATTCCTGCCCAAGCTCGAGCAGAGCCTCGAGCTCGCCAAGACCATGATCGCCCTCGGCGAGGACCGCGGCTGCCCCACGGTGGCGCTGCTCACCGCGATGGATCGTCCGCTCGGGCGGGCCTGCGGCAACGCCCTCGAGACCGAGGAAGCGATCCTCGCGCTGCGCGGCGAAGGCCCCGAGGATCTGATGGAAGTGACCTACGCGCTCGGTGTGGAGATGCTCCTCGCAGCGGGCGTGGAGAAGACGTCGAAGAAGGCGCGCCAGCGGCTCGAGAATGCCATCGGGTCCGGTCTCGCGGCTGAGAAGTTCGAGCAGGTCATCGAAGCGCAGGGTGGCAACCCGAAAGTGGTGGAAGACGCGTCCGTGCTGCCGCAGGCGCAGGAGGTCGAGGTGTACAACGCGCCCCGTACGGGTGTCGTACGCCGGGTGGAGCCGAGGATCATCGGGCGCGCCGTCGTCGCCATGGGCGGCGGTCGTCTGAAGGTCGAGGACCCGGTGGATCCCACCGTCGGATTCGTGATCACCGCAAAGCCGGGAGGCAAGGTGCTGGCGGGGGAGCCGATCGCCTCGGTCTTCGCGAAGGACCCGACCGGGATGAACCTGGCATTCGAGGCGCTCGCGCAGGCGATCGTGATCGGCGACAAGCTCGACGAGAAGCCCTTGCCGCTCGTCTCACATCGCGTGACCAAAGCCGGTGTCGAAGACCTCGCTACACGTCCAAGTTCCGCACGAACTTCGCGTTCTCCTCGATGAACTTCCGCCGAGGCTCGACCTCGTCGCCCATCAGCGTCTCGAAGAGCTGCGAGGCCTCGAACGCGTCCTCCATGGTCACCTTCAGGAGCGTGCGGCGCTCCGGATCCATGGTGGTGTTCCGCAGCTGATCGGGGTTCATCTCCCCCAACCCCTTGTAGCGCTGGATGACCACCGTGCCGTGCCCACCCTCGCCGTTCGAGAGCCGCTTGGCGTAGGCGTCCCGCTCCTTCTCCTCGTAGGCGTAGAACTCTTCCTTGCCCTTGGCCACGCGGTACAGCGGCGGCTGCGCGATGTAGATGTATCCCGCGTCGATCAGGAACTTCATTTCCTTGTAGAAGAACGTGAGCAGCAGGGTCCGGATGTGGGCGCCGTCCACGTCGGCGTCGGTCATGATGATGATCTTGTGGTAGCGGGCGTCGTCGACCTTGAAGCCCTCGCCCACGCCGGTGCCGATCGCCGTGATGATGGTCCGGATCTCCTCGTTGGAGAGGATCTTGTCGATGCGCGCCTTCTGGACGTTCAGGATCTTGCCTCGCAGCGGGAGGATCGCCTGGAAGCTGCGGTCGCGGCCCTGCTTGGCCGAGCCGCCCGCCGAGTCGCCCTCGACCAGGTAGAGCTCGGTGAGCCTGGGGTCGCTGACACTGCAGTCGGCCAGTTTGCCGGGGAGCAACCCGCCTTCGAGCCCGCTTTTCTTGCGGACCAGCTCCCGGGCCTTGCGCGCCGCTTCGCGCGCCCGCGCCGCGCTCACCGCTTTCGCGATGATCGTGCGCGCCACGCTCGGACTCTTGTCGAAGAACTCGCCGAGCGCGTCGTTCACAACGCTCTTCACGATGCCTTCGACTTCTGAGTTGCCGAGCTTGGTCTTGGTCTGTCCTTCGAACTGCGGGTCCTTCACCTTGATGTGCAGCACCGCGGTCAGACCCTCGCGGATGTCGTCGCCGGTGAGCGTGAACTCTTCCTTCTTGAGGGCTCCGTCCTTCTTGGCCCACTCGTTGATCGTCCGCGTGAGTGCCGCGCGGAAACCGGTGAGGTGCGTGCCGCCTTCGTGCGTGTTGATGTTGTTCACGAAGGAAAGCGTGTTGTCGTTGTAGCCGTCATCGTACTGGATCGCGCCTTCGACGACGACACCTTCTCGCGTGGTCTCGAACACGATCGGCTTGGGGTGCAGCGACTTGCGGTTGCCGAGCAGGTGCTTCACGAACTCGGCGAGGCCACCCTTGTAGAAGAACGTCTCCTCCTTCTGCTGCCCCTTGCGCTCGTCCTTGAGCGTGATCGTGAGCGCCTTGTTCAGGAACGCGAGCTCGCGCAGCCGAGTGGCAACGGTGGCGTAGTCGAACCGCGTCTCGGTGAAGATTTCCGTGTCGGGCTTGAACCACACCGTGGTGCCGGTCCCCTTGGCTTTCCCGATGACCTCCAGCTTCTCCTTCGTTTCCCCCCGCTCGAACGCCATGTGGTACCGCTTGCCGTCGCGATCCACCCACACTTCGAGCTTCTCCGACAGCGCGTTCACCACCGACACGCCGACGCCGTGGAGGCCACCCGATACCTTGTACGTGCTCTTGTCGAACTTGCCGCCGGCGTGCAGGACGGTCAGCGCCACCTCGACGCCGGGTTTCTTCTCCGTCTTGTGGATGTCGACGGGAATGCCGCGGCCATTGTCCACGACCGTAATCGCGTTGTCCGCGTGAATCGTGACGTCGATTTTCGTGGAGTAGCCCGCGAGGGCCTCGTCCACCGAATTGTCGACCACCTCGTACACGAGGTGGTGCAATCCCCGGCCCGACACCGATCCGATGTACATCGCGGGCCGGCGGCGCACCGCCTCGAGGCCCTTCAGGACCTGGATCGAGTCCGCCTGATAGCCGCCATTCCCCTTGTCCTTCGACGCCCGTGGTTTTGCCTTCGGCATTCGCGCCCTAGTGTGAAAGAAGCCAGCGTACTGTCTTGATGCGCCCGGGTCCGCGCCCGGCGTTGATCGCCGCCATGATCTGCGGCGCCATCAGTTGGAGCTCGTTCATCCACGGGCTCGTCGCCACGCGCACGAACAACGTGCCGTCCGGAGACACGCTCTCCGGGACGGTGACGCGGGCGATCTGCGGGCCCACGAGCCGCGGCCAGTCCGGGATCACCTGCGCCTGCGCCAGCCGCTGCGCGAGCCCAGATTTGGCGAGGTAGCTGTTCAGCGCCTCACGGACCGTCGTCGGCCGGCTGCGGCCCCCCCGGCCCCCCGGGCCCCCCCGCCCCCCCAGTTTGCGCTCCGCCATACCCCCCCTACGAAAGGCGCCACGGGCATCCCGTGGCGCAGCGCGACGCTCCCGCGCGACCCCTGGACAACCCACTAAAAATACCCAGAAGTTATTGTCATGGCAAGACTTACTCTCATTTACCGCGGAAGCGCGGCGCCCGCTTTTCCAGGAAGGCGGTGAGCCCCTCCTTCATGTCCTCCGTGGCGGCGAGCAGCCCGAAGTGGTTGGCCTCGAGCAGCAGCCCCTCGTCCAACGTCATCTCGGGTCCTTGATCCACGGCCTCTAGGGCGAGCCGGACCGCGAGCGGCCCCATGGACAGGATGCCCCGGAGCGTCTGCTCCGCCGACGCGAGGAGCTCCCCGGGCGGCACGACCCTCGTGACCAGGCCGATCCGGTGGGCTTCCCGGGCGTCGATCAGTTCCCCGGTGAGGATCAGGTGGAGCGCGTTCCCCTTGCCCACGAGCCGAGGCAGACGCTGCGTGCCGCCGTACCCCGGGGCGATGCCGAGCTTGACCTCGGGCTGGCCGAACTTGGCGGTCTCGCTCGCGATGCGCACGTGACACGCCATCGCCAGCTCGCACCCGCCACCCAGGGCGTAGCCGTTCACGGCGGCGACCACGGGCTTGCCGCACGTCTCGAAGCGCCGCAGCATGGCCTGGCCACGGAGCGCGCGGGCCTTGCCGTCGAATGGGCCCTGCTTCGCCAGGTCCCCGATATCGGCGCCCGCGACGAACGCCTTCTGGCCCGCGCCCGTGAGGAGGGCACCCTTGATCTCGTCTTCGGTGGCTACCCGCTCGGCGGCATCGGCGAGCTCGTTCACCACCTGATCGTTGAGGGCGTTCAGTTTGTCGGGGCGGTTGACGGTAATGAAGGCGATGGACTCGCGGACGTCGAACAGCAGGGTTTCGTAGCTCATGGTGAGAATGGTACTACGCGAATGCGGAGTGCGGAATGCGGAGTGTGGAGTTGCCGTGAAGGCTCGTGTCGCGACTCGACCTCTCACTGCCATTCCGCATTCCGCAATCCGCACTCCGCATTAGGTTCAGGGCCATGAGTGTACAGGCGATTGCCTGGAGCCCCTCCGGCGCCGTCCACATCATCGATCAGCGCGCGCTCCCGGAAGCTCAGATCGAGCGTGATCTCGAGAGTGGGGAGGCGGTGGCGGATGCGATCCGCACGTTGCAGGTGCGCGGCGCCCCGCTTATCGGCATTGCGGCGGCGATGGGCCTCGTGGCAGGGACGCGAGAATTGCGAGGTGCCCCGCGCGACGCATTCCTCGCCCGGATCGACCAGGTGGCGCGGCTCCTCGGCGCCACGCGGCCCACGGCCGTCAACCTGCGATGGGCCCTGGCCCGCATGGTGAGGGCCGCCGCACAAACACCGGAGACCTGGGGAGCGAGCGCGATCTGGGAGCGGCTGCAGGCGGAGGCCACGGCGATCTGGGAGGAGGATCGGGCCATGTGCCGGCGGATCGGCGAAGCCGGGTTGCCGCTCGTCCCGACCGGCACGAAGGTGCTGACCCACTGTAATGCCGGCGCGCTGGCGACGGGCGGGATCGGGACCGCGCTCGCCCCCATCTATCTTGCCCACGACGCGGGGCGGCAAGTCGACGTATTCGTCGACGAGACGCGGCCCGTGCTGCAGGGCGCCCGGCTGACCGCCTGGGAGCTTTGGCGCGCGGGGATCCCGTGTACGGTGATCGCGGACGGCGCGGCGGGTTCGCTCATGCGGCAGGCGCGGGTAGACCTCGTGATCGTCGGCGCCGACCGCATCGCGGCGAACGGAGATTTCGCGAACAAGATCGGCACCTACTCGCTCGCCGTGCTGGCCCGGCATCACGGTGTGCCGTTCTACTGCGCGGCGCCGTCTTCGACCATCGATGCGGCGCTCGCGGACGGCGACGGCATCCCGATCGAGGAGCGCGGACCGGACGAGTTGAAGACGTTCGCGGGGCGGGCCGTCGCGCCGCCCGCGGTCACGGCGCTCAACCCGGCGTTCGACATCACGCCGGCGCGCTACGTCACCGGCTTCCTGACCGACCGAGGCCTGGAGCACCCGCCGTTCACGGACGGCGTACGCCCGTGAGCGCGGTGCTCGCGATCGACGAGGGGACGACCGGCGTCACCAGTTTGGTCGTCGGGGCGGATGGGCGCCTCCTCGGTCGCGGCTACCGCGAGGTCACGCAGCATTTCCCGCGTCCGGGGGAGGTGGAGCACGATCCAGAGGAGATTTTCCGGATGGTGCTCCAGGCCGCGCGTGAAGCGATCCAGCAGGCCGGCGTCGTGCCGGTGGGCGTCGGCATCACCAACCAGCGCGAGACCGTGTGCGTGTGGGAGCGCGAGACCGGTCGGCCGCTGTACCGGGCCATCGTGTGGCAGGATCGACGCACGGCGCCGCGTTGCGCCCAGCTCGTCAAGCGGCGCAAGGCCGCCCTCATCCGCTCGCGGACGGGCCTCGTCCCCGACCCGTATTTCTCGGCGACCAAGATCGAATGGCTGCTCGAGCACGTCCCAGGCCTCGAGCGACGGGTGGCCTCCGGAGAAGCGGTGTTCGGGACGGTGGACGCCTGGCTGGTGTTCCGGCTGACCAACGGCAAGGTCTTCGCGACCGATCACACCAACGCGTCGCGCACCATGCTCTACAACATCAGGACGCGCGCCTGGGACCCGGACCTGCTGCGGCTCTTCGGCGTTCACCCCGACGCGCTGCCCGAGGTGCGAACGTCGAGCGGGGCGTTCGGCGTTTCCGAGGCGAAGCACCTGGGGTCCGAGATGCCTGTCGCCGGCGTCGCGGGCGACCAGCAAGCGGCGTTGTTCGGACAGGGATGCGTAGAGCCTGGCCAGGCGAAAAACACGTACGGCACGGGCGCGTTCCTCCTCCTCAATACCGGCAGGCGGCGCCCCGAATCGAAGCATGGACTCCTTGCGACCGTTGCCTGCGGCCCGCGCGGCGAGCCGGTCTACGCTCTCGAGGGCAGCGTGTTCATCGCCGGGGCATCGGTGCAATGGCTGCGCGATGGGCTCGAGGTGATCCATCAGGCGGCGGAAACTGAGGCGCTGGCCCGCGGCGTCCCGGATACGGGCGGTGTGTACTTCGTTCCGGCGTTCGTCGGGCTCGGCGCGCCGCACTGGCAGCCCAATGCCCGCGGCACGATCGTGGGGCTGACGCGCGGCACCAGCCGCGCCCAGCTCGCCCGCGCGGCGCTCGAGGCGATGGCTTACAGCACCAAGGACGTGCTCGACGCCATGACCGCCGATGCCCAGCTCACCCTGCACGCACTGCAGGTGGACGGCGGCGCGGCCGCGAACGACTTTCTGATGCAGTTTCAAGCGGACCTGCTCGGCGTTCCGGTCGCCCGCCCCGACGTGCTCGAAACCACGGCGCTCGGCGCCGCCGCGCTCGCCGGGCTCGCGCTCGGCGTCTGGAAAGCGCCGCGCGATTTCCTCGCCGGCCGGCGATTCACGCAGTTCCGGCCGGGCCCGAACCGGCGCGCCATTCAGGCGCGCCAGGCGGAGTGGCACCACGCCGTCGCCACGGCGCTCTACTGGGCGACGCCGGAGCGTCGGCGGCGCCGATGAAGGGCCCACTGGTCGCCGTCGTCGGCGGCTCCGCCTGCACCGCCCAGGAGGCCGAGTGGGCCACGGCCGTCGGCCGCCTCATCGCCGACCGCGGCGCCGTGTTGCTCTGCGGCGGGCTCGGCGGCGTGATGGAGGCCGCGGCGCGCGGCGCCAAAGCAGCGGGCGGCCTCACGATCGGCATTCTCCCCGGCGACGATCCGGCCGACGCGAACGCGAGCATCGACGTCGCCCTTGCGACCGGAATGGGCGAGATGCGCAACGCGCTGATCGTGCGGGCGGCGCAGGCCCTGATCGCGATCGGCGGCGGGTGGGGGACGCTCTCGGAAATCGCGCTCGCCCGTCGCAGCAACACGCCGGTCGTGGGTCTTCACGATGCCTTCACGTCGGCCCTGGAGATTCATCGCGAGGCGGGGCCTGAGGCTGCCGTACGGTGGGCGCTGGAGCAGGCAGGCCGGCACGAGGTATAATGGGGGCATGAACGCGGGAACGAAGTTCGCCATCGGGGCCGGGTTGATCGTCGCGTCGGTCGGCTATCTCATGGCCTCTGGCGTGAAGGAAACCGGCCAGTACTTCCTCACGCCCACCGAGCTCACCCAGAAGGTCGCGCTGGATCCGTCCTTTTATAACGTCGGCATGCGAGTCGGGGCTCACGTGGTCCGGGGCACCGTCTCGAAGGATGTGGCCACACAGACGCTTCGCTTCGAGGTGTCGGACGGGAGCGCGCGCTACCCGGTGGTGTTCCATGGACTCCCCCCGGACACCTTCACGGACAGCGTCGAAGTCGTGGTCGAGGGGCGGCTCCAGAAAGACGGCGTCATCCACGCGACCAACGTCCTGGCGAAGTGCGGGTCCCGCTACGAGTCGGTCCCCAAGGCCTAAATGACGGTTCTTGGGACGATCGGCCTCTGGCTCGCCTTCCTTCTGGGGGTTTGGGGCGCGCTCGCCGGGATCGTGGGCGGGCTCGCCGAGCGGCCGGATCTCGCGCGCAGCGCCCGGCACGCCGTATTCGCGATGTGCGGGGCGCTGCTCATCGCGGTGTTCTCACTCGAGTGGGCGCTGTTCCATCACGACTTCAACGTCGAGTACGTCGCCGCCTACACCAGCCGCAACCTGCCGATCTTCTACACGTGGTCCGCCCTGTACGCCGGCCAGAAGGGAAGCCTGCTCTTCTGGGCCACGGTGCTCTCGGTGTTCGGATCGCTCGCCCTGGCACTCACGCCACGCCACAACCGCGCGTTACTTCCGTACGTGGCCGGTGTGGTCTCCGCCGTCGCCGCGTTCTTCATTTCGGTGATGCTGTTCGGCCACGCGAGCCCGTTCGAGCGGCTCGCCTACACGCCCCTCGACGGGAACGGGCTCAACCCGCAGCTCCAGAATCCGGGGATGGTGTTTCACCCGCCGATGCTCTACCTCGGCTACATCTCGATCACCATTCCGTACGCCTTCGCGATGGCGGCGCTGCTCTCGAAGAAGCTCGACGTCGACTGGCTCGTGGCCATCCGGAAATGGACGCTGCTCTCGTGGCTGTTCCTCTCGATCGGGATCTGCCTGGGCATGTGGTGGGCGTACGTCGAGCTCGGGTGGGGCGGCTACTGGGCGTGGGACCCCGTCGAGAACGCGTCGCTCCTGCCCTGGCTCACGATGACCGCGTTTCTCCACTCCGTGATGATCCAGGAAAAGCGCGGGATGCTCAAGAAATGGAACCTGGCGCTGATCATCGGCTCGTGGTTGCTGTCGATTTTTGGGACGTTCATTACCCGCTCCGGTGTGATCTCGAGCGTACACTCATTCACCCAGTCGAACGTTGGCTACTTCTTCCTCGGATTCCTCATCGTCGCCGGGATCGTGAGCTTTGCATTGTACGCGAACCGGCTGCCGCTCCTCGAGGCCGAGGCGCGCCTCGAGTCAATGATCAGTCGTGAGGCGAGCTTCCTGTTCAACAACCTGCTGCTCATCGGTATCGCATTCTCGGTACTCTGGGGAACGTTGTTCCCGATCCTGTCCGAGCTGGTGCAGGGCACGAAGATCACCGTCGGTCCTCCGTTCTTCAACGAGGTGAACATCCCGCTGGGACTCGCGTTGCTGGCACTCACCGGGATCGGGCCGCTCATCGCGTGGCGTCGGGCGTCCGTGCCGAACCTGAAGCGTCAGTTCGCGGTTCCGTTGACCGTCGGCGGATTCGCGACGCTGATCGTCCTCGTGGCGGGCATGCGCGACTTCTATGCACTGGTCGCCATCGCCCTGGGGGCGTTCGTGCTTGGCACGGTGGTCCAGGAATTCGCCCGGGGCGCCCGCGCCCGGCACCGTCAGTATGGGGAGAGCTACGTGCTGTCATTGGGCCGGCTGCTGGCGCGCAATCGGCGGCGCTACGGCGGCTACATCGTGCATACGGGGATCGTCATCCTCTTCGTCGCCTTTGCCGGCATGGCGTTCAAGACCGAGACCGAGGCGACGCTCCGGCCTGGGGAGTCGGTCTCGCTCCGCAGCCCGTACGGCTACACGTACACGTTCACAAGCTTGGGCCTCTCGCAATACGATGCGTTGAATCGGCAGGTGACCGCCGCCGCGGTCGAGGTGCGGCGCGACGGCAAGACGATCGGATTATTGAACCCCGAGAAGCGCCAGCATGTGGACGGGTTGGGCCGGCCTACGTTCCAGCCTTCGACGGAACCGAGCATCATGAGCCTGCTGCGCGAGGACCTGTACGTAGTCCTGGGCGGCGTGGTGAACGGCACCGAGCAAGCGGTCTTCCGGTTCACCATCAACCCCCTCGTCTGGTGGGTGTGGTATGGCGGGCTCATCGTGGCGCTCGGGGGGCTGATCGTCATGTGGCCGGGCGGCGGCTCGCTCGCGGTCAAGCGGGCGCAGGCCGGCTACGCGGTGCGGCTGGTGGGTGAGAAATGAAGGCGGTACGGCGGTATGCCGGTACGACGGTGGGCTCTCGGCGGGAGTTTCTCGCGTCGGTCGTCGCCGGATTGGTCACCACCCTACCGCCCTACCGCGCTACCGCCCAGGATTCGCTTCCGGGCACCGGTCCCTCCGGGCGCCTCTGGGATCCGTCTCGAGCGGGCAGGCCCCTCCCCCCGGTCACGGCTGCCGACAACGACGCCGCGATCCAGGCGATCGAGAAGCAGATCCATTGCACCTGCGGTTGCAACCTCGACGTCTATACATGCCGCACTACCGACTTCACCTGCACCGTCAGTCCGGCAATGCACCGGCGTGTGGTCGAGCTGGCGGAGCAGGGGAGGACCGGCCCACAGATTCTCGATCAGTTCGTGCGCGAACGCGGGGTGGCCATCCTCATGGCCCCCCCCAAGCGCGGGTTCAACTGGCTGGGCTACTTCGTACCCTCGGCTTTCATTCTCATCGCCGGCGCGGTGCTGACGCTCGTCCTGCGCCGCTGGGCACGGGCCGCGCCCACTGCGAGCCCGTCGGGCCCGCCCTCCGCCCCGGCCGGGACGCCGGATGAGCTCGAGCGTCTGCGGCACGAGCTCGATCGCCTGTCCGTCTGACTCCGTTGCTCGAGCTGATCGCCGGCATCCTGCTCGTGGCGGGCGCGGTGTACTTCGTGCTCCGTCCGATCCTTCGTCCCGAGCTCGCGGCAAACGACACCGGCGACGCGGCAGGCGCGAACGAGGGCGAGGATCCCGACGACGATTTCTCGCCGCGGGCGGTAGCGCTCCGAGCCCTGAAGGAGATCGAGTTCGACCGGGCGACGGGCAAGCTCTCGGACGCGGACTACGATGCGTTGAAGGACAAGTACACGTCCGAGGCGCTGGCCGCTCTGCGCGCCGAATCGGGGGAGCGGGGAGCGGGGAGCGGTTCCACCGTGGAGCGTACCGCTCCCCGCTCCCCGCTCCCCCTTTCAACCTGCCCCGCCCACGGTCCTCGTCCGGAGCCCGGCGCCCAGTTCTGCTCCGAGTGTGGCCGGCGCCTCGGCGCCGCGCCGGGCTACTGCGCCCGCTGCGGAACGTCGCTCGAGCGCGAGGCTCGCTACTGCCACTCGTGCGGAGCCCGGGTTGCCGCTTGAGATGGAGAACCCGCCCTTAACATCCCCAGTGCCGCGCCGTCTGTACCGCTCGGAGTGCGAGATGACGTTCCGAACTTCGAGAGGAGACGCTTACTCATGCGGCACACCATCGAGCTCACATTCGCGGCGTCCCTGGTCGGACTCGCGGCCGTCGCCTGCAGCAATGAGGGGACGGCGCCGGCCACGGATCAGGCCCAGGTCCTCGCGGCCGAGTCGGACCAGCTCGGCGCCATGGTGGACACCGATTTCGGCGCGGCCGGCGCGGCGGCAACCAGTGCGTCGACCGAGCCGGCGGGATCCGGTCTCTCGGCTGCCCTCACGACCTCAGGTGCCGACACGGCACCGACTTTCTGGGGGCGTCTCCGGGTCGTGCCCGGCGGTCCGCGACCGATCTATCATCGTGACGTGACGATTCAGGGTGATACCGCCCGCGTGGAGCACGACATCACGTTCAACGGCATCTTCCTCGTGGACACGAGTGCAGATGGCGTGTTCGATCCGACCTCCAAGCCCCTCGCCGATCGGATGACCCAGCACGCGGTGCTGGTGCGCGACGCGTCGCGGCCGCACGCGTGGCGGGTGGTCGAGCTGTCCCCGCAAGATTGGACGGTGGTGGATCCGAGCCGGCAGACCGTCACGGTCACGGACGTGAAGGTCTACCGGAATGACACGCTACTCGTCGAAGTCACGGATCCCACGGCGCTGCTCGACGTGACGAATCGCATCCCGCGGTTCCACCTGGGCGATACGGTGAAGGTCGTAGCCGCGGTGACCAACACGACCGGTTCGGGATTTACACCTGGGAGCTTCGTGTTCCTCCACGTGCGTCACGCGAGTGTGCTGAACACGACCTGGCGTCGAGTGCCGATGGTCGACAACGGTGATGGCACCTATCAGCGCACCTGGATTGCACGCCAGACCGGCATCGATCGGTTCGTGGTCGACGCGCTCGATTCGGCGACGCTGTTGCTCGGGACCGCGGACAACTATCGGACCAACGAGGTGGGGATACCCTACCGGATCGAGTAGCGCGCCCAAGCGCGGCGCGACGACGGAGAAGCGGGAGCGTGACGGCCCATCACGTCTCCCGCTTTGCGTTTCGGGCTTGGCGCACGTAGTCCACCACGGCCCCCGCCTCCTGCTCGATGCGGTCGTACAGGCCGCGGGCGCCCGAGCCGTCGCCCGCGCGCGCCGCGCGCTCGGCGTCGCTCAGGAGACTCGCGAGCGCCCGGGCGCCGATGCTGCCGGCCGCCGACTTGAAGGCATGGGCCGCCGCGGCGATGCCGGCCGCCTCGTCCCGCGCCACCGCCGCGCCGAGCACGGCCAGTCGTTCCGGCGCGGTCTCGAGGAACGTATCGAGAATCGAGTCGACGGCCTCCTCCGCCCCGGCCTCCCGCATCGTACGGCGAAAGTGCTCCAGGTCGACCGGCCTATCCGGGGCTGGTGCCGGCACCGCGAGCGCCTCGGGCGTCACGGGCGCGGACACGGCGGGCTCCGCCCATCCCTCGACGAGGCCGAACAGCTCGTGACTCCGGAACGGCTTCGTGAGGTATCCGGTCATCCCGTGGGACAGACAGCGCTCTCGCTCGCCGGACAACGCGTGCGCCGTAAGCGCGATGATCGGCAGCCCGGCGCGATCGGGCAGGGCGCGGATCGCCTCGGTCGCCGCGAATCCGTCCATCTCAGGCATCTGGATGTCCATGAGCACCACGTCGTACGCGGTGGCCCGCACGGCGGCGACTGCGGCCGTGCCGTTGGCCACCACGTCGACCTCGTGGCCCCGTTTGCGGAGCATCGTGGCGGCGACCTGCTGGTTCACCGGGTTGTCCTCCGCCAGCAGGATATGCATGCGCCGGCGTGCTTCCGCGATGGTGTGTCGAGTGATGATCCGCTCGTCCGCGCCGCCAGCCGCGCTCCCGGCTAACAGGGCGCTCAGGGCCTCGAGCAGGTCCGCCCGGGCGATCGGCTTGGTCAGGTAGCCGTTGATCCCGACCTCGCGGCAGCGCTGCGCATCGCCGCGCTGCCCGGCCGACGTGAGCATGAGCAGGCGCGTACCTGCGAGCGCCGGCGTCGCGCGGATCTCGGTCGCGAGCGAGAACCCGTCCTGCTCGGGCATCTGCGCGTCGATGATCGCGAGCTCGAGCGGCGTGCCGCTCCGATGCGCTTCGTGCAGCGCGGCGAGGCCGGGGGCCGCCGACGTCGCCTCCCGCACTGCCATGCCCGCGCCCGCGAGGATGTCGCGCAGGATGCGGCGGTTCGTCTCGTTGTCGTCCACGATCAGCACGCGACGACTCCCGAGCGATACACCAGTGGTGGCCGCGCGCGCGGACGGCGCTTCCACCGGGAACGCCAAGGCGAAGGCGAAGGTGCTCCCCTTGCCGACCTCGCTTTCGACGCTCAGCTCCCCGCCCATCAGCGTCACGAGCTTTCGCGCGATAGCGAGTCCCAGGCCCGTCCCGCCAAATCGCCGAGTCATCGAAGCGTCCGCCTGGGTGAACTCCTGGAAGATCGAGGCGAGCTGCTCCCGAGAGATGCCGATTCCCGTGTCGCGCACGGCGAATTCAACGCGCACGGCGTTGTCGTCGGCCGGCGTCGCCACGGCGCGGACCACGACTTCGCCTTCGTCGGTGAACTTGATCGCGTTCCCGATGAGGTTGGTGAGCACCTGGCGCACGCGGGTCGGATCCCCGCGCACCAGCGCCGGGAAGTCCATCCCGATGTCGGTGATCAGCTCGAGGTGCTTCTCGCGGGCCCGGACGGCGAGCAGGCCGACGGTCGAATGGAGCAGCTTCTGGAGATCGAATGGGATCGCTTCGAGCTCCAGGTGCTCGGCCTCGATCTTCGAAAAGTCGAGCACGTCGTTGAGAATGGTGAGCAGGGCCTCCGCGGAGGAGCGCACCAGCTCGAGCGCCCGCCGCTGGTCGGTGCTGAGCTCGGTATCGAGTAACAGCTCCACGAATCCCACCACGGCGTTCATCGGGGTGCGGATTTCGTGGCTCATGTTGGCGAGGAACGATGAGCGGGCCCTGGCGAGGCGCTCGGCCGTATCACGCGCCTCGCGCATGACCTGTTCGGCGCGCCGCCGCTCGCTGATGTCCTCGTACTGCACGAACAGATCTCCCGATACGCCGCCCTCGACCGCGGCAGCCGACACGCGCACCGGGACGAGGCGACCGTCGCGCCGCCTCCGATCCACTTCGGCGACGGCCCGTCCGCTCTCTTGCGCGCGCCGATTGAGCTCTCGCGCCACGGAGCGGTCCCCCTCGGGCACGATGAGATCGTCCAGGTCCCGGCCCACGGCCTGATCGCTCGAATACCCGAACAGGTCCTGGAAGCGCGGGTTCACGCGCTGCACGCGATTATCCCGGTCCACCACCACAATCCCCAACGGGGCACTGTCGATGAGCGCATCGAGATGGCGCCGCTCCCGTTGCGCCTCCTCCTCTCGCAGGGCCACGAGCGCCGAGGAGTGGTGATGGTCGCTCAAGATTCGGTGCGCCCGGCGGTTGAGGACCAGCATGAACCCACCGAAGATCACGATCAGCGACACGGCGACCAGCTGCACGCGCTCGTGGCCACTCACGAGAATGCCGGCGAGCAAGGGTCCGAGAGTCGTGACGAGGAACCCGCGAAACGTCACCGGGTCGGCGTCGAGCGTATTGGCGGCGCCAGACACCAGGCCGCTCACGACCACCAGAATCATGGCCATGTACTGCGGCGGGACTTCCGGAATGATCGCACCCGCGCCCACGCCCCACGCGAGTCCCAGCGCGGTCACGGCCAAGCGGACCGCCCCGAGCGTCGTTCGGGAGTCTGCCTTGGTGGTGCGAAGGTGGCGGGTGGTGGCGGCGCGCACTCCGACGCCGACCAGGATGGTGGCGACCCAGGCGAGCAGCAGCGCGGTCGAGGTCCGTCCCCAGAGGAGAACCGCGATCACGCCGATCATGATAACGTGCGCGAGCTGCGCCATCGGCTCGCCGGCCATGACGCGGTCGGTGAGAGCCCTCTCGACCTGTGCCTCGATCGGACCGTGGGAGGTTGCGGTGGCCCGGCTTGCGGTCATGGCGCCCCGAGCGAGTCCCGATCGACGAGGCGCACCCGCACCGGAACTGACGTCGTGACCCGGTTGCCCCGGAGATGCGACGCGACCACGAGCAGCGCGTAGCGTCCGATGGTGACGGGATCGGGCATCACGTCGGCGACGAGCGCGCTCCCCCGAACGATGGCAGCGCGGGCTTCGGGAATCGCTCCGAATCCCACGACGAACACACCCGATTTTCCCGACGCCTGGATGGCGTCGAGGGCGCCCAGGGCCAGCTCGTCGTTCGTGCCGATGACGGCGTCCACGCGCTGATCGGCCGCCAGCAGCGAGGCGGTCCGGCGGCTCGCCGCGTCGCGCGCGGCCGGCTCGACCGCCGGGTTCGCCACGATGCGTATGTTGGGGAAGGGAGCGAGGGCGAGGCGGATGCCCGCCACGCGATCACGGTCGCTCGGGACACCGGGCTGGTCGAGGATCGCGATGCTGCCTCCGCCGTTCAGGCGCTGCGCGACGTACCAGCCGGCCAGCTCGCCCCCCATCCGGTCGTCGCTGCCGATGTGAGACACGACGCTCCCTTGGTCGCTGGCGGTCACCATCGTGAAGACCGGGATTCCAGTTCGGTTCGCCCGCGCGATGGCTCCGCTGAGGGCGACCGTATCGACGGGATCGATCAAGATCGCCGCGACGCGCTGCGCCGCGAAGCTGTCCACCTGTGCAGCTTGGCGCGCGCCGTCACCCCCGGCCGTGACGACGCGCACATCGAGCTGCAGGCTGTCCGCGACGGGGGCCATGCCGCGGCGCAGGTCCGCCGTGAGCGCGCCGGTATCGGTCGGGAGGGCGACGCCGATCCGGGGGCGGCCGTGTCGGTCGGCGCCGCACGCCGTGACCGCGGCGGCCAGCAAAACGTGGACCGGTGCTCGCATACCGCCAAACTAGTAAACGCTCTTGATTTTCGCGACGCGCTTTTCTATACAGTGTGCGACCTTCAACGTGGAGCGCCGGCGTGAGCGGAGTCACTCTGCGGATCGCGATGGTGGTTCTCGGACTCGTCGTCACGGCGACGGCGGCGGAGGCCCAGCGGCGCGTGCGCGGCGGGCGAGCGGTCCTGGTGGACCGTCCGGGCATCGGCCCGCGGATCGGGTACGATTTCGACTTCGACCATGTGTTCCTCGGCGGCCAGCTCAACCTGCCCGTCGGACGACGCTGGGCGCTGGCGCCGTCGGCCGAGTTCTACCCCGGCGCGAACGGCTCACCGTTTCGTCTGAACGCCGACCTGAAGTACCACCCTCCAACGGTCTACGGGTTGTTCTATTTCGGGGCGGGGTTCGCCTACCTGCACTCGAATGGCGCGAGCGACGCGGGGGCGAACGTCTTCGCGGGGTGGGAAGGCCGGCGATCCCGGCCCTTCAAGCCGTTTCTCGAGGCCCGGTTCGTTTTCGCCGACAGAACGTCGTTCAACGTACTGGCGGGCCTCAACTTCCCGCTGTAGCTAGAACTCCATCCGCTCCATCCGCCTGAGGCCGACCCACAGCGACGCCGCCGTCACCGCCGCGCACAGGGCGGCGGCGACGGCGAACCACACCAGCATCGACGCCTCTACCACCATCGGACGGCCGAGGTACACTGATCGCACGTACTGGTAGACCGCCTGCCACAACACGAAGATCACCGCCGCGAGCAGGGCGATCGTGGCCATCATGTACACCAGCCCCCCGAACGACGTCGGGATCTGGGCCGCGTTTTCGGTCTCGAACTGCGGGTACAACGCCCCGAACGCGAGCGCCAGCGCCGCGATGGCGAACGTGAGGCCGGCGATCGTCACCAGCCCCACGGCCATCATGAAGGGCCGCACTTCCAGCAGGACGTTGGTCAGGCCGGTGAGCAGCAGAGCCAACGCGAGCAGCGGCACCGTTCCAACCCAGTACTTCGACCAGAGCAAGGCGCCCAGGTCGAGCGGGCTCGAGCGCAGGAGCCACATGTGCCGGCCTTCGAGCGACACCGCCGGGAAGATGAACCGCGCGGCGATCGCCGCGAGCACGAAGCCCGCCAACCCGAGATTCAGGAACGAGACGAGCGTGACGTAGAAGAACCCCACCGCCTCGCCTCGGTGCAACGGCAGCGTCTTGATGTTGAACAGGTAAACCAGGACCAAGACCGCTAGCAGGATGAGCTGGCTCCATTGCGTCGTGTCCCGGAAAAAGAGCTTGATGTCCTTGATCACGAATTCGCGCTTGGCCACCGGCAGGAAACCGAGCATGGTCCCCACGGTCAGGCGCCACCACCCGCCCCGCACGAACCGCTCCGCCGCCTCCTGCGCCTTCGTGAACCCGGGCGCGAACAACCGCCGGTGCAGGAGGGCCCCGAGAGTGACGAACGCCGCCGCCGTGCTCCACAACAGGGCGAGTGGCATGAGGTCGACCTTGCCTCGCAGGAACTCCATGATCGCCTGGCTCACCCACTCGCTGGGCAAGTACGGGGACGTCGGCGTGCGCAGCACTGCGATGAAGTCGAGCAGGTTCCGGAACCCTTCCGGCGAGGCGAGCCGCTCGGGCCGGATCAGTCGAAACAGCAGGATCAATCCGCCCGCGGCGCCGAGCGCGACGATCGACAGGAGATCGCGGGTGCGTCGCGCCGGAAAGATGTTCACGAGCACGAGTGTGAGCGCTGAGCCTCCCACCGCCGGCAGAACGAGCAGGGGGAACACCGCGAGCACCGCGTAGGGCATGAACAGCACGCCGCCTCGAAACACCACCCCGTACGCCGCGAAGATCGGCACCGCCATCAACGCCACCATCCATGAGGAGTGCAACAACGTCTCGCTCAGCTTCGCGAGGTAGATCCGCAGCCAGTCCACCGGGGCGGCGATCAGCAGGTCCAGGTCCTTCGCCAGGAAAAAACTCGAGAGGGCCGTAATCACGTTCGAGAGAACGAGAATCCCGACAAACGCGAGCAACACGACGCCGAGGATCTTGCCGGCGAGCAACGGCCCGACGTCTTCCACGCCTCGGAAGTACTTGAGGATGCGGTAGAGGACACCGAAGACTCCGATCCAGAACCCCACGCCCACGAGGATCAGGATGAGCAGCTTGCCCGAGCCGCCGCGCGAGCGCTCCTCGCGGATCCGCTGCAGGGCGGTGCGCCACTTCGGCTCGAGTACGCGCCACAACGATGGCTGGGGGGGGACCCTCACGCGGCTGCTCCGTCGCCCAGCACCTCGGCGAGCTCACGCACGTGGGCGCCGCCGGTGAGCTTCAAGAACAGCTCTTCGAGGCTCGCGTCGCCGGCACGATGCTGCTGCCGCAGATCGTTGACCGTTCCTTCGGCGACGATCTTGCCCTGTTGGATGATCGCGATCCGGTCGCACATCGCCTCGGCGACCTCGAGGGTGTGCGTGCTCATCAGCACCGTGCCGCCGCGGGTCACGAACTGCCGGAAGATGTCCTTCAGGAGCCGCGCGGCTTTCGGGTCGAGCCCCACCATCGGCTCGTCCACCACGATGTATTGCGGCCGATGAATGAGCGCGCTGGAGATGATCAGCTTCTGGCGCATGCCGTGACTGTACGCCTCCACCAGCTCGTCCTTCCAGGTCGTCAGCTCGAACACCTCGAGGAGCTCCGTGATGCGGCGCTCGATGGCGTCGCCCTCCTGGCCGTACAGCGCCGCCACGAACCGTAGGAATTCGGCGCCGGTCAGCTTGTCGTAGACGAACGGCCGATCGGGAATGAAGCCCAGGCGCGTCTTGGCCGCGATCGGCTGCTGGTGCACGTCGTCCCCGCCCAGGAGCACGCGGCCGTGCGTCGGGCGCAGGATCCCGGCGATGATGCGCAGGGTCGTGGTCTTCCCGGCGCCGTTCGGCCCCAGAAACCCATACAGGGCGCCGCGCGGTACCTCCAGCGAAATGTCGTCGACGGCCACGAAGCTGCCGTAATGCTTGGTGAGGTTCTCCAGTCGGATCATAGCACCTCGAGCTTGAGGCTTCCGGTCAGGCGGAGCAGCTCCATCTGCCTGGCCAATCCGCCGGTCGACACGCGCAGGTGGGCGGCATCCGCCGGGAATTGCCCGAACGTCGGGTCTACCGCGACCCAATCGCCGAGGTACACCTCCGCCCACGCGTGATAGTAAAACCGGCCGCCCGCATAGAGGAGGCCAGCTGCGGTGCGGGCGGGTATGCCGGCCGCGCGCGCAAGCGCGACGTACAGCACGGTGTGCTCGTTGCAGTCCCCTCGACGCCGGCCGAGGACCTGCACGGCGCCGGGAACGCCGACGCCGGCCTGCCGAGCGACCTGCCGAGACACCCAGCCGGCGATCAGCCGCGCGGCTCGCGCGGGGTCCCGTTCTGCGCCGACGATCTGACGGGCCTGCGCCTGCACGCGCGGGTCGTCACTCTGGATCAGGGGCTCGGGCGCGAGCGCGCCGCGGAGCGCCGTGTCACGTGCCGGGAGCGCGTAGCGTGCCGCGAGCCGGGCGCCCGTGTCGAGCTGCACCTGGAGCGTGTCGCCCCTCACGTGCTGGCCATCGCCCTCGAGCTGGAACCCGGCGAGTGTCACGCCGGACAAGCGCACGCGCAGGATGGAGAGCGACGGCCGCGCTGGCGACGCCCCCGCCGCGATCGCGGTCGTGCCGACCACGCTCCCCGGGGGTGGTGAGGCGCTCGCCAGCGCCAAGTGTGTGGTGTCCCGGTGCCGGAAGTTCTCGAAGGCGAGCTCGAATGCCGAGCGCTCGACAGTGAAGCCGGCGGGGGTCTCAGCCCGCACCACCCGCCCCTGACCGTCGATCCAGGCCTGCGTCGTGACCCCTCCGTCAACCTGCGTGATGAGGAACGCGCGCACCGTGTCGAACCGCGCGGGGACCCAGGCCATGGCGGTCGAGTCGTAGCCGGCGCTATCGGCCACGATGAGCGTCGAGTCACGGGCCACGCTGACCTGCACCGCCCGCTCCGTGAGCAGCATCGGGTCGAACACGGCGCTCGCGTACGAGCGGCCGGGCTTCAGCTCCCCACCGAATGCCAGGCGCAGCGGCATGACGGTCGGCAAGAGGATCGGATGCGCGAGGGGAAGGCGGGTGGTCGTGGAGTCCATCGGCGAAGAGATCGTGACCGTGAGCAACGTGTCGCCGCTCACGAGGCCGCCGAATGAAAAGCGTCCCGGATCCCCGTTGAACTTCGCGTCGAGGCTCTCGAGTCGAAGCCCCCGCGACAGCACGGCCCGACTGAGCGCGGCGGTCCGGCGCAAGACGCCCGCTGCGGGATAGCGCAGCACCAGGAGGTCGGTGACGCGGATCGCGGTCGGCGTCGTGTCGATCGTGGACGACGCGAATCCGACTTGCTGACCACTCAGCTCGAGCCGGTAATAGGCGGGGCCGGGTGGTACGCTCAGGGCCGCCTCGGCGAGGCGTGCCCCGGCGGGGCGGAACACCTGGCGTTTGACCAGCCAGCCCAGCGACAGGACCCACGCGCCGAGGATCGCTACGGCGAGCGTGCGCCGCGTCATGATGTCCCGCTCCCCCGTCGCCGCAGGACGGCCTCGAACGTGTCGCGGTCCGCGGTCGTCTCCACGACGATCGACACACTGGCCGGGAACGCGGCGCTCCCGAGATGCGCCTCGAGGATGGGCACCATGATGTCCGCGGCGTCCTCCATCGACAGGTTTCCCGCCCCCGTGCCGAGCGGCGGCACGGTCACGCTCGAGAACTCCCACTCCTGCGCCTGCTGCAGGGTGGAGCGCCAGGCGCGCGCCACGCCGTCCCGCGTCACGGGCTCCGTCTCGCTCTGGATCACCGCGTGGATCACGAATTCGGCCGGCAGGCCGCCCCCGCCGGCCGTGACGACCGCCGCACCCACCGCGAGTTCCTTCTGCAGCCGCAGGCTGTCTGCGAAGCCGGGTCCGGCCACACTCTCGAGCCGCCGGACCGCCGGTGTCGTGGGAGCGAGACGTGTCGTGGCGGGACGCACCACCGCGTCCGCGCCGAGGAACGCGAGATCGTCCACCACCACCCGGATCACCTGCCGGTGGCCTCCCGCGAGCGGCGGTACATCCGCGTGGCCTCGTCCGGGCGATTGAGCCGGTCGAGCACAATCCCGAGGCCATAGAGCGCTTTGGCGTTGCTGGGCTCGAGCTCGACGGCGCGCTCGTACGCGCTCCGCGCACCGTCCAAGTCGTCCAGGTGATTGAGCGCTTCGCCCAGGTAATACCACGCGGCCGCGCGTGCCGGGTCCACCTCCGCCGCCTGACGAAGCCGCGGCACGGCCTCGGCCCACAGTCCCTTCCGTGAAAGTAGCACGCCGAGTCCCGTCAGGGCCTCGCCGTGCGCCGGCTCGTGCCGCAGGGCGTGCTCGTAGTCTCGCCGGGCGGCGCTGTAGTGCGCCGCGGTAGCGAGCGCGCGGGCGCGCCGGACCAGCAGCGCCACGTTGTCCGGATCCGCGTCGAGGAGGTCGTCGAGGGTCGGCGCCACCGTTGGGTCGCTCGCCCCCGCAGCCGACTCGCTGTCTGCGGGAAGCGCCGCGACCGGCAGCTCCGCGGTGATGGGCGGCGGGAGGCCGGCACGGGCCACGTCCGCCGGTGACGCGATCGTGCTGGTCTCGGTGAGGGATTCTGCTTCCTCGATGAGCTCCGCCGCCACGCGGGCCCGCTCGGCCGCCGATTGCCACCGCGGCTCGCGCTTGCGGATCACCCGAGCACCTCACTCGTGAGCCAGGAGAGGTACAGGTCGAGCCCGCGCTCGACCGATACGGCGAGCAGCTCCGGAACCTGGTAGGGGTGACGCTCCCTGACTGCACCGCACAGCGCATCCCACTTCGAGTCGTCGGTTTTCAGCAGAACCACCACTTCGGCCTCCTCCGTCACCGCTCCCTCCCAGCGGTAAATGGAGCGGGCGCCCGGGATGAGCGTGCCGCAAGCTATCAACCGCGCCTCCAAAAGGGCTGTGACGAGCGCCCGTGCCTCGGCTTCGGTCGCGAGCGTCGTAAGCACCACTAGCGCGGTCTCAGCCATGGGGAGGGCTAACGTAGGGAGCCGGAGGGGGTTAAGCAAGAGAACGTTGGGAGCGGGGAGCGGGGAGCGGTACCTGACCGTGCATCGGAGGGTCCCGCTCCCTGCTCCCCGCTCCCAGAGCCGGGAGAGTTGACCCGAGCGCCGTGCTCTATCTAGGCTACGAGTCTATGTCCAGCGAGTCGTTAATTGTCAGAGGCGCCCGCGAGCACAACCTCAAGGACATCACCGTCGAAATCCCCCGCGACAGCCTCACGGTCATCACGGGGCTCTCGGGATCGGGGAAGTCCTCGCTCGCCTTCGACACGATCTATGCCGAGGGGCAGCGCCGCTACGTCGAGTCGCTCTCCGCCTACGCCCGCCAGTTCCTCGGGCTCATGGAAAAGCCGGACGTGGATGCCATCGAGGGACTGTCCCCGGCCATCTCGATCGAGCAGAAGTCGGCCGGCCACAATCCGCGGTCCACTGTCGGCACCATCACAGAGGTATACGACTACCTGCGCCTTTTGTGGGCGCGGCTCGGCACACCGCACTGCCCCAGGGACGGCGCGCCGATCGAGCGACAGACCGCGTCGCAGATCACCGATCTGGTACTGGCGTGGCCCGAGGGGACGAAGCTCGAGGTGCTCGCTCCGCTGGTGCGCGGCCGCAAGGGCGAATTCCGCGACGTGTTCGAGGCCGCACGCAAGCAGGGATTCGTGCGCGTGCGGGTGGACGGCGAGACGTACGACCTGGCCCAGGCGCCGAAACTGAACCGCCGCCAGAACCACGACATCGCCGTCGTGGTCGACCGGCTCGTCGTGCGCCGGGCGGACCGCGCGCGACTGGCCGACTCGATCGAGACGGCGCTCAAGGCGGCGGACGGCACGGTGGAGGTGGTGCAGCACCGTGCCGGCAGCGGCACCGAGTCCACGCTCTTTTCGGAGCGGTACGCGTGCCCGGTGTGCGGCCTCTCGCTCCCCGAGCTCGAGCCGCGGCAGTTCTCGTTCAACTCGCCGTTCGGCGCGTGCCCCGATTGCTCGGGCCTCGGCACGCGTCGGGAGGTGAGCCCCGACCTGGTCCTCGGCGACCCGAGTCTCTCGATCCTCGAAGGGGTGATTCTGCCGTGGGGCGAGCCGAGCGGGTACGTGCGAAAGGTGATCCTGCCGAGCCTGGCGCGCGCGTTCAAGTTCGACTTGAACAGCCCGTGGAAGGACCTTCCGCCGGCCGTGAAAAAAGTGGTGCTCTCAGGCGCCCCCGGGAAGAAGCTCACCTTCCAGTACGACAGCGAGCGCTGGCACGGGCAATACGAGTCCGGGTGGGACGGTGTCTTGAAGCACGTCGAGCGCCGCTACCGCGAGACGGCTTCGGACAGCGTACGCGAGCAGCTCGAGGAATACATGATCGAGTTGCCGTGCCCGACGTGCGGCGGCAAGCGGCTGCGGCCCGAGAGCCTCGCGGTGCTGATCCACGGCAAGAGCATCGGGGACGTGGCGGACCTGCCGGTGGTGGACGCGCTCGCGTTCTTCGACGCGATCCCGCTGCGAGGGAACGGTCGGGCCGGCCTCGATCCCGAGATCGCGCGGCCGATCCTGAAGGAGGTCACCGACCGCCTCCGCTTCCTGCGCAACGTGGGCCTCGAGTACCTGACCTTGGGCCGGTCGGCGGACTCGCTTTCGGGGGGGGAAGCGCAGCGCATTCGGCTGGCCACCCAGATCGGGAGCCGGCTCGTCGGCGTCTTGTACATCCTCGACGAGCCGTCGATCGGCCTGCACCAGCGTGACAACGCCCGGTTGCTGACGACGCTCAAGGAGCTCCGGGACCTTGGCAACACCGTGCTCGTGGTGGAGCACGACGAGGAGACGATCCGCGCCGCGGATCACGTGGTGGACCTGGGTCCGCGAGCCGGCCGGCACGGCGGCGAGGTGGTGGTGGCGGGCACGCTCAAGGACGTGCTCGACCACCCCGACTCGCTCACGGGGCGCTACCTGCGCGGCGAGCTCCGGATCCCCGTGCCGCCGGAGCGCCGCGTGCCCGACGCGGAGCGCGAGCTCACGGTGGTCGGCGCCCGGCAGCACAACCTCCAGGACCTGACCGTCGGGTTCCCCCTCGGGTTGTTCGTCGCGGTCACCGGGGTGTCCGGCTCGGGGAAGTCCACACTCGTCACCGACATTCTCTATCGCGCCCTCGCCCGCCACTTTTATCGCGCCAAGGTGATGCCGGGCGCGCACGACCGAATCGAAGGGCTCGATCATATCGACAAGGTCATCGACATCGATCAGAGTCCGATCGGCCGCACACCCAGGTCCAATCCGGCGACGTACACCGGCCTCTTCACTCCGATTCGCGAGCTCTACACCTACCTGCCCGAGTCCAAGATCCGCGGCTACGGGCCGGGACGGTTCTCCTTCAACGTGAAGGGCGGGCGGTGCGAGGCGTGTCAGGGCGATGGGCTCGTCAAGGTCGAAATGCATTTCCTGCCCGACGTCTACGTGCCGTGCGAGGTCTGCAAGGGGCGCCGCTACAACCGCGAGACACTCGAGGTCCGTTATAAAGGAAAGTCGATCGCCGACGTGCTGGACCTCTCCGTGGCCGAAGCCCTGGATTTCTTCGAGAATCAGCCGCGCATCCGCACGAAACTGGAGCTCTTGAACGACGTAGGATTGGGCTACCTCCACCTCGGCCAGTCGGCGACGACGCTGTCCGGCGGCGAGGCGCAGCGGGTCAAGCTCGCCACGGAGCTGGCCAAGCGCGACACCGGTCGTACCCTCTACATCCTCGACGAGCCGACCACGGGTCTGCACTTCGAGGACGTGCGCCTGCTGCTCGAGGTGCTGCATCGCCTGGTGGACAAGGGGAACACCGTGGTGGTCATCGAGCACAACCTGGACGTCGTGAAGACCGCGGATTGGGTCATCGACCTCGGGCCCGAAGGCGGGGCCGGCGGGGGCCGGGTGGTTGGGGCGGGTGCGCCCGAGGACGTAGCGCGGGTGAAAGGGTCGTCCACGGGGCAATTCCTGCGGAAGGTGCTGGCGGTCCCCGACTAGGTTGGTAAGTTCACGAAGGAGGAAAGGTCGTATGGAGCAGCAGTGGATACCCGCGATCGCGATGATCGCCATCGTGCTCGTCATCGGGACCACGCTCGTGCTGAGGGGGCCGATGGGCAAAGCCCTCGCGGAGTGGATCCGGGGATGGTCGAAAACCGACGAGCAGTGGCTGGCATTCAAGGCGGCGAAGCAGGGTATCGCGCTGGGAGCGACCGGCGCCGACGCCGAGCGCTTGTTCGCGGAAGTGGACGAGCTCCGGCATCGCCTCACGGAGGTGGAGGAGCGGCTCGACTTCACCGAGCGCCTGCTCGCCAAAGAGCGCCAGGCGGAACGTCTCGCGCCGCCGCGCTGATCCTATGGACATGGAAGGCATTCTCGCGATCGTCTTCATCTTTGGAGGCGGCGCGCTGTTCCTTCTGGCGATCTCGCCCGTCGGTAAGGCAATCGCCGATCGGATCCGCGGTCAGGGCGGTGCTGCACTCTCCCCGGACGCCCGACGGGAGCTGGAGGACCTCCGCGCGGAGCTGGTGGGTGACCTCCAACAGCTCCGCACGGAGGTGAGTGAGCTGAGCGAACGGATGGACTTCACCGAGCGGCTGCTCGCGAAGCAGCGCGACGCCGAGCGGGTCGGGCCGCCGAAGGGCTGATGAACCCCGACGCGGTGGCGGTGCTGATCCCCGTCGTCCTGTTCGGCGGCTTTTTCGCCTGGATGATCGCCCGGACCGTGAGCAAAGCGTACACCGCGAAGCTGCAAGGGGGGAACCAGGCAGGCGCCGCGGGCGTGGCGAAGCACGAGGAGCTGGCGGCGGGGCTGGAGGAGCTGCGTCGGGAAGTGGCGGAACTCGCGGAGCGAGTAGATTTTACCGAGCGGTTGCTGGCCAAGACCCGCGACGGGGAAGGGAAACTGCCGGCTGGCGAGCGGCGTACGGGGTCCACGTGATGCAGGGCCTTCCCCCGCTGCCGCCCGGCCTGGACCCGAATTACGTGATCGACCAGGCGATGCCGCTCATCGCGATCGCGGTGATCGCGGTGGTGGGCATCGTGGCGATCCGGGTGCTCTCGCACACGGCCATCGGTGAAGCCCTGGCGGAGCGAATCCGGCAGCGCACGCACCGCCGGTTCGGTGGGGGAGAGGACCCGCAACGCGTGGCGGCGTTGGAACACCAGATTGCGCAGCTCCAGGGCCAGGTCTCCGAGCTGGCGGAGCGCTTAGATTTCGCCGAGCGGATGCTCGCCGAGCGGCGCGAGCGGAAGTTGGGTGCGGGACAGTGACCGCTCGCCAGGACACCGAGGGTTCTCATGGGAATCTTTGACCGTCTCTCGACACTGATCCGGTCGAACATCAACGACCTGATCAACCGTGCCGAGAACCCGGAAAAGATGCTGAACCAGCTGATCGTCGACATGCGCAGTCAGCTGGCGAAGGCCAAACAACAGGTGGCCTCGGCGATCGCGGACGAGAAGCGCCTGGCGGCTCAGGTCGATACGGAGAAGAAGAGCGCCGAGGACTGGGAGCGTCGGGCGGTCCTGGCGGTCCAGGAGGGGCGTGACGATCTCGCGAAACAGGCGCTCCTGCGGCATAACGAGCACGCGCAGGGCGCCGTTCAGCTACACGAGACGTGGGTCAAGCATCGCGAGGAGACCGAGAAGCTCAAGATCTCGCTTCGCCAGCTCAACGACCGCATCGAAGAAGCCAAGCGCAAGAAGAACATCCTGATCGCCCGGCAGAAGCGCGCCGAGGCGCACAAGCGCATTCAGGAAACGATGTCCTCGATCGGTGATAAAAGTGTGTTCGAGACGTTCGAGCGTATGACCGAGCAGATCGAACACGAGGAGCGGAAGCTGATCGCCGCGGCGGAGGTGCACGAGGATCTGTCGGGCGACACGCTCGTGAAGCAGTTCCAGAGTCTCGAAGTGAAGGCGGACGCGGATCAGCAGCTGCTCGACTTGAAGCGGAAGCTGGGGCTGCTCTCGGCCGGGTCGGGCGGTGAGTCAAAGCAGCTCGGGAAGGGTGCCGCGGAAGCCGAGCTGGTCGAGGACGACGACGCCGGGCCCCCCCCCGAGCACCACCGCTGAACACCGAGCCGTCTCCCAGTCCCTCTCGGTTGCCGGGCGCCACGTTCGTGGCGCTCTTCGTTGCCGCCCTGGTCATCTGGTTCGTCATCCGGGTGGTCGAGGTGCTGCTCCTCGTGTTCATCGCAGCGCTCCTGGCCGTCTACCTGTCGGCCATCACCGACCTGCTCGAGCGTCGCTTCCGGATCGCGCGCTGGCTCGGGCTCACCACCGCGGTCGTCGGGACCCTGGCCGCCGTCGCCGGTATCGGAGCCCTGCTCGTGCCGCCAGTGATCGACCAGACGCAGGCCCTCATCACCGGGCTTCCCCAGACCCTCACCAGCATCCAGAACGTGCTCGCAAACTGGGCCGTCGACTATCCGGTGCTGCGTCGCACCGAGCTCGCCGACCCTTCGTCGGGCTTCGTCGCCCGCCTCATCAACGACGCCTCGAACTTCCTGCGCGGCTCGCTACTGCCGTACGTGACGGCGGGCGGGAAGCTGTTCATCGAAGGAGCGGGCGTCGTGGTCATGGCGCTCTACCTGACTGTGCGACCCACCCTGTATCGCGATGGCACCTTGTCGCTCATGTCGCCCAAGTACCGCGCGCTCGGGGCCCGCGTCCTGGCGGACGCGCACGCCACGCTGCGGGCCTGGGCCATCGGCCAGCTCCTGGCCATGATGGTGCTCGCGTTCCTCACGGCGATCGGCTTGTGGGCGCTCGACGTGCCCTACTGGCTGGCGTTCGGCATCTTCACCGGTCTCGTGGCAGTGGTGCCGTTCTTCGGGACGCTGGTCTCCACGCTGCTCCCGGCGTTGTTCGTGGTCGGCACCGGCGACTGGGTCAAAGTGCTCGCCGTGATCGCGCTCGGAGTCGGCGTGCACGTGATCGAGGCCAACGTCGTGGTGCCCCGGATCATGGAACGCCAGGTCGCGCTGCCGCCCGTGCTCACCATCGCGAGCGTCCTGATCATGGGGACGTTGCTCGGCCTCGTCGGCCTGATCGTCGCCGTGCCCGTGCTCGCCGTGACGATAGTCGTGGTTCGGCACGTGCTGCAGGGCGAGATCTACGGCGACACCGGCCCTGGCGAGCCCGCCGTGCTGCGCGCCACCGGCGAATTCCGCACTCCCCGCTCCTAGCGCACATGCCCGAGCGCCAACACCACCGCTTCCTCATCATCGCCGACGGCCAGTTCGATCCGATGACGTCGAAGACCGCCAATTGTTGCATCCGCTACATGCCCGAGCGGGTGGCGGGCGTGTTCGATCGGGGCCACGCCGGGAAAACTGTGCAGGACGTACTGGGGTTCGGCGGCCGGATCCCCGTGGTCGGCGACTTCGAGGAGGGCCTCGGGTTGGGCGCCACCGCCGTGCTCATCGGCATCGCGCCGATGGGGGGCCGCCTGCCGGTGGAGTGGCGCGGCTGGCTGCGCACCGCCATCGAGGGGGGGCTCGAGATCTGGAGCGGCCTGCACACGTTCATCGGCGACGACCCCGAGCTGGGCACGCTCGCCCGGGAGCGCGGCGTCCGGATCTTCGACGCTCGGAAGCCGCCGGCGAACCTACCCGTAGCGGACGGGCTCGCGGCCGAAGTGGACGCGTACGTCGTCCACACCGTGGGCTCCGACTGCAACGTCGGGAAGATGACCGCCCAGGTCGAGCTCAGGAACGCGCTGCTCAAACGGGGCCACCGCACCCGCTTCGTGGCGACCGGCCAGACGGGGATCTTCATCGAAGGGTGGGGGATCGCCGTCGACGCGGTGGTCGCCGATTTCATCGCGGGAGCGTCGGAGTGGCTCGTCCTCGAGGCGGCGAAGGACGCCGATATCATCCTGGTCGAAGGTCAGGGGAGCCTGATTCATCCCGGTTATTCCGGGGTCACGCTCGGACTCCTGCACGGCTGCTGTCCCGACGCGCTGATCCTGTGCCACCAGGCCAGCCGTGAGTACATCGGCGATTATCACGGGCGCGAGCCCTGGGTGAGAATCCCTCCGCTCCCGGAGCTGGTGGAGATCTACGAGCATGCCGCCGCACCGGTCCGCCCGACCAAGGTGATCGGGATCTGTCTCAACACCTACGACCTCAGCGACACGGACGCGAAAGCCGCCGTCGCTCGCGCCGCTCGGGAAACCGGGCTCCCGGCCACGGATCCCGTGCGGTTCGACTCGGCACCGCTCGTGGAGGCGATCGTGCGCGGCGCGAGCGCGGCGACCGCGGTGGCGGGAGGGACGGGGGCCGCGAAATAACGACCGGTTCGGCAGTGATCGGGTGCCGGCGAGCGACACGAACGTCGCTAGCCTCGCCACGTGTCGACTCCGCCCGTTCGCCCTTTCGATCCGGCGCCGCTGCTCGTCGTGACGGACGTGGCCGCCCGGCTGGTGCGCCGGGGGCTGCTGCTCCCCGCCGACGCGTCGGCACAGTGGGCCGGCACGCGCGTGCTGGTCTTCAGAGAGGGTCCGGTCGTGTGCGAGCCGCCTGCGCGCCTGCGTTGACCCGCCTTTCCGCCGGTCCTACGTTTCAGCCGCGCCGATGACCCTTTCGCTCTACAACACGCTCACCCGTCGCATCGAGCCGTTCGAGCCACTCGCGCCCCCGCGAGTGACGCTCTACACGTGTGGACCCACGGTCTGGAACTTTGCCCACATCGGGAATTTTCGGACTTTTCTGTTCGAGGACTTGCTGCGCCGCTACCTCGAGTACTCGGGCTACGACGTCTACCACATCATGAACCTGACGGACGTGGACGACCGCACGATCAAAGCGGCCGCCGCGGCGGGAAAGCGACTGGGGGAACACACTGCACCGTTCGTGCAGGCGTTCTTTGAGGACCGCGATTACCTGCGGATCAAGCCGGCGCATGCCTACCCGCGGGCCACCGAGTCGGTGCCCGCGATGATCCGCCTGGTCGAGCAGCTGCTCGATCGCGGCGTCGCGTACAAAGGTGAGGATGGGTCGATTTACTTCGCGATCGCGAAGTTTCCGACATACGGCCGGCTGTCGCGGCTGGATACCCGCGAGCTCAAGATCGGCGCGCGAGTCACGAGCGACGAGTACGCCAAGGACGATCCGCGCGATTTCGCGTTGTGGAAGAAGGTCGACGGGGTCGATGAGCAGGTGGGCGCGGCGTGGGAGGCCCCGTTCGGGCGCGGGCGTCCGGGGTGGCACCTCGAATGCTCCGCGATGTCGCTCGAGCAGATCGGTCGGTGTTGCCACGCCGAAACGCTCGACATCCACGCCGGTGGCGTCGATCTCATCTTCCCCCACCACGAGGACGAGATCGCGCAGTCCGAGGCGGCGACCGGACGGCCCTTCGCGCGTTTCTGGCTCCACGGCGAATTCTTGAACGTCCGTGGCACCAAGATGTCGAAGCGCTTCGGCAACTTTCTCACCGCGCGGGACCTTCGCGAACAGGGCGTCGACGCCGCCGCGGTGCGGTTGCTGTTCTGGCAGACACACTATCGCAAGGCCCTCGACTTCACCGACGAGGCCCTCGCTGCCGCCGGGGCGGGCGTCAAACGGTTGGGGGAGTTTCAAGAGCGATTGCGCGGCGCAGGGGGAGCGGGGAGGGGGGTAGGGGAGCTCGCGAAACTGGCGACAAAGTTCGAGACCGATTTCCGCGCGGCGCTCGACGATGACCTGAACGCACCGCGCGCCTGTGGGGCGCTGTTCGAGTTCGTGCACGAGGCAAACGGAGCACTCGACCGGAAGGCTGGCGGGGCGGCGGCGGTCCGGGCCGCACTGGACGGTGCGATGGGCGTCCTCGACATTCTGCCCACCGCCAAGGCGGCGGATCCGGCACTCGAGCGGTGGATCGCGGAGCGCATCGCGGCACGGGACAAAGCTCGCAAATCCAAGGACTTCAAGGAGGCCGACTGGGTGCGCGCCGAGCTCCGCGCGAAGGGCGTTGAGATCGAAGACACGCCGGGCGGGACCAAGTGGCGACTGGTCTAAGTCGTTAACGGCACGTCCCTTGCGATAGCGGCCCCTCCCCCTTATGCTTCAAGTCTGGAAAGTTTAGGCATCCACCAGCTGACGTAGCTCAACTGGTAGAGCAGCTGATTTGTAATCAGCAGGTTAAGGGTTCGAGTCCCTTCGTCAGCTCACGTTGCCGAAGAGGAACACAACACTGCCCCGACCCTTTACGAGCTTGGAGGGAACGACACACCCCGCGCTGTGGGAACGCGGGGTGCGTTGTCACTGGGGCCGAAAAACGGGGTTGGGGGAGCGCGAGCGCAGCCGGCGAGGTGGGGTGCCCGAGCGGCCAAAGGGAGCAGACTGTAAATCTGCCGGCGTCAGCCTACGAAGGTTCGAATCCTTCCCCCACCACTCGGCGCGCGGGACGCGCGGGCGTAGCTCAGTTGGTAGAGCATCAGCCTTCCAAGCTGAGGGTCGCGGGTTCGAGCCCCGTCGCCCGCTTTCGCTCGCGTAGCTCAGTCGGTAGAGCGCGTCCTTGGTAAGGACGAGGTCACCGGTTCAATCCCGGTCGCGAGCTTGGACACCGGAAGGGCGTGAAGCAGAGACGTAGAGAAGAATCGTTGAAGAATCGTTGGGGAAAGGCGTTGAGGGACGACGTCGTTACGTTGTCCCTCCACGATTCTCCTGCACGATTTTTGTCCACGCTGTTGGTTCAACGACTGTTTTTTGAGGAGTTATGGCCAAGGCTAAGTTTGAGCGGACCAAGCCGCATGTGAACGTGGGGACGATCGGGCACGTGGACCACGGGAAGACGACGTTGACGGC
>Ga0209056_10000915_pt1 | contig 32616 bp, 32 predicted proteins | sample GraSoiAngelo_114_FD_185876 | JGI IMG/M metagenome (GOLD analysis project Ga0209056, IMG submission 185876) | Grasslands soil microbial communities from the Angelo Coastal Reserve, California, USA - 14_0903_13_40cm (SPAdes) (version 2) | ecosystem: Environmental > Terrestrial > Soil > Grasslands... | reverse complement strand
TTAGCCATGGGTGCACCTCAAAACGCTAAAGACAGGAGATTGCCAGCCACCGTGCTGTGGAGAATAGACCGAAGGCGTGATTTTCGGCGAGGGCTAAGCTGCCTCGTCCATTCTGTGGTGTTGGCTGCGGTAGTAGCCGGTGGGTGTTCGAAGGCCCGCACGACCAGCGTTTTGGGGGATGCGGCGCACCCTACTCCCGTTCACTTCTACACTGTTGCCGAAGAGACGGCGCGAAGGCGCATCCAGGCAGTGGGATCGCTCTACGCGTTTGAAGAAAGCACTCTGAGTTCACAAGTCGAAGGCCGCGTGGCCGAAGTGCTTGCCGACGTCGGCGACAACGTTAAAGCGGGCCAGGCGCTCATCACACTCGACCCGCAAGAATTGCAATTTGAAGTGGACCGCCAAGGTGGCCTGGTAACCCAAGTGCGCGCGCAACTAGGCATTGGCCCGAACGATCCCCCACCGTCTGATCCCAAAAAGATTGCCTCCGTGCAGCGCGCGGAAGCGGACCTGTTCGACGCTGATCACAAATACGGCCGCGCGCAACAAATGTACAAGGACAATCTGATCTCGCAGCAGCAACTTGACGAAGCTGCGAGTCGCTTCCAGAGCACCAAGGCAACTTACACCGTTGCGTTGCAGGAAGTTGATCGGCTCAAGGCGCTGCTGATCTCCAGCGAAGCCAGCGAGAAGCTGGCCGAAAAAAAGCTCGCTGACGCAGCCATTCGCGCGCCATTTCCCGGCGCCATCAAAACACGGAACGTGCATCCCGGTGAATATGTGAAGGTGCAAAGTCCGGTGATGGTGCTGGTTCGAACGGACCGCCTGCGCGCGCGTCTGGCGGTGCCGGAACGCTGGGCCGGCTGGGTGCGGGACGGGGCCACGGTCGATTTGCACGTGGAAGCGTTTCCCGGCGAAACCTTTCAGGGAAAAATCTCGCGCATCAATCCGGCGGTAGAGCAGGATTCGCGCACCTTCGAGGCCGAGGCGCTCCTAACCAATCTTGATGGAAGGCTGAAACCCGGTTTTTTTCTGCAGGCATCCATTCCCAGCGAGAAAGAAGAGAAGACCATATTTCTTCCTGAGCGAGCTGTGAACTATCGCTACGGGGTCTACAAGGTTTTTCTGCTGAACGGCAATCGCGTTTCGGAGCGTCAGATTCGCCCCGCGGGCCAGACCGAAGACGAACATGGGCGGCGTTTTGAAGTTGCCGAGGGGCTGAAGCCGGGCGACAAAGTCGCAGTGGCCATTTCCGGTGATTTGCGCGAAGGGTCCATCGTTCGAGAACAACCCGAAGGGACTGCACCGGCTGCGAAGTAATCCCAGCGGGCAAAAATAAGCATGTCCATTTGCGTAGATGAACTGATGAACCGATGAAGCTCGCCGAAACCTGCGTAAAGTATCCCGTCTTCACGGTGATGCTGATTGCGTTTCTCGTGACGCTGGGTGTGTTCTCCTACCGGGGCCTGGCCGTCGACCTTTTTCCCAAAGCCGACCCTGCCACTGTAAACGTGGAAGTCAGGCTGCCTGGAGCGACCCCTGAAGAGGTCGTTACAGGTGTGGTCCTGCCTCTGGAAGATGCCATCTCTTCTGTGAGCGGCATTGACGAAATCACCGTCTATTCCTTCGAAGGCTTTGCCGATATTACCTGCACGTTTGTACTGGAACGCGACATTGAGGGCGCGGCACAGGACATCCGTGAAAAAGTTGCCGGAGCCATTGACCGGCTACCGCGCGATACTCTTCCTCCCATCATTACCAAGCTGGATCCGCAGTCTGATCCCATTATGACGCTTCTCGTCAGCGGCCCTATGAGCCGCCGCGAGCTGACTGAAATCGCCGACAAGCAGGTGCGTCGCGCCATTCAAGCAGTGGATGGAGTGGGCAGCGTCGACCTCAATGGAGGCCAAGGCCGCCAAATCCGGGTTCTGCTGGACGCCCAAAAACTCACCTCGCACAACTTCACGGTCCTTGACGTTCGTTCGGCGCTGCAACGCGAAAACATTGAAGCGCCGGGCGGCCGCATGATCACCGGTCCCCAGGAACTGGGGCTTCGCACCCTGGGGCGCGTCACGTCCGCGGAACAATTCGGCGAAATCGTGATCGGGACGCGCGGCGGCACGCCGGTGCGCGTCCGCGACGTGGCGCAAGTCGAGGATGGCGCCCAGGAATTGCGAACCTGGTCGGCACTCTTTCGGAAGGGCGCTGCCGCACAAGACGTCGTCGCCATTCAGGTGCTCCGCCAATCGGGTGCCAACACTGTGCGCGTGGCAGACGACGTCAGAAGCAAACTTACGGAATTGCGCACCCAGTTGCCGCCCGGCGTGCAACTTCAAGTCGTTCACGATATCTCCGACTTCATCAAAGCTTCCGTCCATTCGCTGATTGAACATCTGATTTTTGGCAGCATTCTGGCAAGCATGGTCGTCTGGCTCTTCATTCGAAATTGGCGTGCGGTGCTGATTGCAGCCGTGGCTATCCCCGCTTCCATCATTGCCACTTTCACTTTGATGCGGGGCATGGACTTTTCGCTGAATAACATCACGCTCCTGGCGTTGACGCTAGCCGTCGGAATCGTGATCGACGACGCCATCATTGTTCTAGAAAATATCTTTCGATTCATGGAAGAGAAGGGAAGAGACCGCATTCGCGCGTCGATTGAGGCCACCAAGGAAATTGGGCTAGCGGTGATGGCCACGACTCTCTCTCTCGTGATTATCTTCCTGCCCATCGCATTCATGACCGGTTATGCCCGCAAATACGTGAATTCCTTCGGATGGACCATGGCCATGGCCATTCTCGTCTCGCTGCTCGTGGCCTTCACGTTAACGCCGATGATGAGCTCGCGTTTCCTCAAGCTAGGCGCTGGAGAAAAGAAAGCGCACTCCGAAGGTTTCCTGCATTCGGTGGAAGTGCTCTACCTGAGGATGTTGCACTGGTCTCTCGCACACCGGCGCGCCATCATCCTGATTTGCCTGATAACTTTCCTGTCCACTTTCGGTTTCTATCACCTGGTGGGACGCGACTGGATTCCCGCGGATGATCAATCCGAACTAATCAGTTCATACACGCTTCCCGAAGGCACTTCGCTTGAGAAAACCACCATGCTCGCCGAGGATATTGCCGAGCGTGTGATCGCCTTGCCCGAGGTGGCGCTGGTCCAATCGTTCACGCACGGGCGCACGAATCACGCGCATTTTTTCATCGTGTTGGTTCCTCCGAGCGAGCGAAGCCGCACTCACACGCAGATGGCCACGGCGGTTCGCGAAATTCTTTCCACTTACCGGAACATGACCTACAACGTGCGCTTGCCTTCGGTACTCGGTGGAGAAATCTATTTTCCCATCGCCGCCGTCATCCGTGGACCGGAGCTCACGCAACTCGCAGAAATCAGCAAGCAGGCGGCCGGCCGGATGATGAATTATCCGGAACTTGTGGACGTCAATCCCAGCCTGAACCTCAATACGCCGGAACTTCAGGTGAAAGTGGACCGGCAGCGGGCTGCGGATATCGGCGTGCGCATGACCGACGTTAGCGATGCTGTCAGACTGTTCTATTCCGGCGAGGACGAGATTACGCGGTTCAAGGAAGGCTCGGAGCAATATCCCGTCACCATGCAATTGCTGCCGGAGCAGCGAGATAATCCCGATGTTCTGGCGCGCATGATGGTGCCCTCGACGAAACTGGGCCAGGTGCGGCTTGAAAATGTTGCCACCATCGGGCGCGGTGCCGGGCCCGCCAGCCTCCAGCGCTACAATCGTGAATTCCAGGTCAGCGTCTACGCAAATGTTGCTTCCGGTTATCCGCTCGACTTGGCTGCGGCGCACACCGTGCAGTCCATCAAGGAAGTCGGTTTGCCGGCCGGCTATTCGTATCTCTTCTCTGGACAAGTCAAAGTCCTGGAAGAGACGACCTGGAATCTTTTGTTGGCGATGCTGCTGGCATCCATTTTCATGTACATGGTCCTGGCGGCACAGTTTGAGAGCTTTACTTATCCCTTCATCATTATGCTGACGCTGCCGCTCAGCGTGCCTTTTGCGCTCTTCTCACTTTGGATCACCGGACGCGCCCTGAGCCTGTGGAGCGCCTTGGGAATGTTTCTGCTGCTCGGCATCGTAAAAAAGAACGGCATCCTGCAAGTGGACTACACGAATCGATTGCGCGCCGAAGGGATGCCGGTGCGCGATGCGATCATCGAGGCGAATCGCGTTCGCCTCCGGCCCATCCTGATGACCACGCTTTCCATCATCGCCGGATTGATCCCCGTAGCGATCGGAATTGGTGCGGGCTCGGAGCAACGGGCCTCGATAGCCGTAACGATTATTGGAGGGCAGACGCTTTGTCTGTTGCTGACCTTGCTGGTTGTGCCGGTAGCGTATTCCTACCTTGCGGAGTTTGAGGCCGTGCCTTGGACTGATTGGGCGGCACGACTCCTTGGCCGTGCTCGCGACTCCATCCGCCCCTCCAACAACGATTAAACATCGCATTCTCTGGCGGGCAGACAGTTTCGTATTTCAAAAAAATGCAGGAGCGGAGAATGGAGAGGATCAGAAACCCTGAGAAGCGCCACGGGCTGCGAGAGGACTTTCGGAGGAGACTGTCGATTGGACGAGGGTAAGGCGTGGAGCGCGCAACAGGAGGAACAGTTCGCCAGCCCACAGCAAAATATCCAGCAAGCGTCCGCGCTGAAGGTTGCTCAGATTTTCAGACTGCAGGCTGACGTCGAGCGCCTTTCTAGAGCATTCCTCGACGAAGGCGCGCATCGCGACGAGGTCGACGGGCTCAGCGCTGAACTTGCGCCCCCGGGGATCAAAGCCCTCAAGCTTTTCATAACAACGCAGCAAGAAATGGTTTAAGCACAGAGCCTGGCGATCCAATGTAGTAATCGCGGCGCCGCTACAAGAGCCCACCCGGCAGTTTCGTTTCCCAAGCATCGCAACCATCCCCCCCAGGCCCACTGATTTACCTCGACGAACAGTCTCATTCTCTGTCGAATCCATACATATAGGATGCGTTATGCGACGCAAACGGTTTCGTCTTCGCATTCGACGTCCTGCCTTCGAGTACCTTCACTGCCGGCTACGCTTTCTGTCTCATTCATCGGTACGGAATGCGACGTCGGCAACACCGGCAAGTGCGCGACCATCGTTTGCACACGCAGGCGGTGGTCGAGATAAGGGGCCAGCAGCGCGTTTACCCATCGCACGTTTTGGTTGCAGCATTTCATGCGGTGGTGCCCGGCCCAGAGCGTGACGACGGTGACTAAGCGTGCCTCGTGATTCGAAATCATTACCAGGCATCCGGCGAAACCGTTCACGTCCTTGAGCGCACCGGCGACGGCAGCTGGAATCGCTGCTTCCACGCGGTGGGCTTGCTGGGGCTTGGCCACGAATTCAATGCTGAGCGCGGTCATGGGAGGAGCGCCTGACTTACCGTTTGAGGGCGCTTGAGCTTTCAGGCCAGAAGAGCGGCCGTAAGAATAGGCGGCACTATTCGTCATATTTGGATAACATACTGGACTTGCCATCAAGCCTCCCTGCAATGAAATGACCCACCCTTTAGGAGAAGGGAGGCGCATCCTCGGCCCGTTCAGGGGCAAGCCTGGATGCGCCCATTGGGGCACATGGGGACCGGGGAGGGTCCCCATGGATAAGGACTCCCGAGCGTTCGGGCGTTCCTACGCACAAGTAGTGCGCCTGACGTGGCTTCCGTTTCAACCGTTTTTGACGAAACATAAGTCTCGTTTGCCGACGGAGGGCTGCGAAGCTATACTCCGTCCCCAAGAATCCGAGGTTTTGGTGGAATTCTTCACTTTTGATAAGGCGTATGTGGAACGGCTTCGGGAAGGGGATCCTTCGACCGAGCAGCACTTTGTCGCTTATTTTGAGCAACTTCTCCACATCAAGCTGCGTTCTCGCATGCTGACGTCCGATAAGGTCGAGGACCTTCGCCAGGAGACGTTTATCCGAGTGATTGCCGTGCTTCGCAAGGACGGCGTACGGCAGCCGGAACGTTTCGGGGCTTTCGTTAACTCCATATGTAACAACGTTTTACTGGAGCATTACCGGTCTTCCGCAAAGAATCAGCCTCTGGAGGACGCGCACATGGATATACCCGACAAAGTATTGGACCTGGACGGTATGCTCGTCACCAAGGAATCGGCGGAGCGAGTCCGCCGTATCCTTGATGGGCTGCCGAAGCGTGACCGCGAGCTGTTGCGAGCTATCTTCTTGGAAGAAAAGGAGAAAGACACCGTGTGTCAGGAGTTTGGCGTCGATCGCGAATACCTGAGGGTGCTGGTTCATCGCGCGAAGGATAAATTCAAGGCGCTCTATGAGAAAGGCCAGATGGGGATTGCCCGGCGGGCGACCTGGATGGGGAACCGGTGAAACGTTTTAGTGACCCACGGCACTACCTTTCGGATGGCACTTATGGATCATAATCAGGCCGTACAGCTGCAAGCAGCAGTCAAGTACGTGCTCGGCGAGCTTTCCCAGACCCAGCGGGACGAATACGAAGAGCATTATTTCGATTGCGCGGAGTGCGCGGTCGATATCCAGGCGCTCGTGACTTTTGCTGACACCGCCCGCGAAGTATTGCGGCAAGAAAAGGCGAGCCAGTTTAGGAAGGAATCAGCTCCAGCGCGCGGCAGGTGGCTGCGCTGGTTCCAGCCCGTGGTTGCCGTGCCGGCGTTCGCGGCCCTGTTGCTGATTATCGCCTACCAAAATACGGTCACGATTCCTCAAGCGAGGAATACCTCATCCCGGGCCGTTCCTGAAGTTTATGGCCAATCCTTCTTACTACGGCCGTCGGATACTCGCGGAGGGAATGAGACGGGCGTCAATGGGGCTACGCTCGAGGTCCAGCCCAACGAAGGATTTTTGCTGCAGCTTGATTTCATTCCCTCTTCCAGTTTTCCTGCCTATCTCTGTCAGTTGCAGGATGCCTCCGGCCGCGTCCTCCAGCAAATCACGGTCCCGGCAGAGAAGGCTAAGAAGGAATTGCACCTGCCCATCCCGGCAGGATTGATTTTGCGTCCCGGCCAGTACAGTTTGGTCTTCCTTGGCGCCGATCCTGTTACGGGAAAAGCTGTCAATGACAGCAAGCTGCAGTACTTCACATTTAACGTTGCATTCCGACGGTAGACGCATAAGATTAACAGCCTGCAGTGGAAGTGGGTCATCCTCAGGGAAATCGAACCTTAGCTCCGACATGCTACATTTCGGCGGCGCTAGCGTTTCGTCTCTGAAGATACTCTCGTGCCCCTGCAAGCTGTTAGCTCACTCCACCAGTCGAGGGGTCCCCGATGGCACACTTGCACCGTATTCCCTTCAACTTTCACGGCCACGGCCATGCCCTTAGCGGAGAATTTCGTCATCCGCTGTGGTCCATTATTCCGGCCCAGGCCTCGGCCTCGCTTTCCAGCATCGGTGGAATCGCGGTGGCGCACGGCGAGAATTTCCATTTTCAGGATTTCGTCTGCTTCAAGTCCGCTCACACGCATATTTCCGGGAAGCGCCGGCGCGACGAGACTTTTGTGACTCACGCCAGCACGGTGGTCCAGGGTCTTAACATTCTGGGAATGGTCACAGCGGAGCGTATCGTCTCCCGACTTACTTCGATCCATAACCCGAAAGAACCTGAAGGCCACATCATCGCCGAAGACAGCCGCATCGAGGGGTTGAAGATCAATGGAGAAGACGTGAAGGTGATTCTTCGCCACGACCTGCTGGTCAAATGCAAGACCTTTAGTGATCTGGTAAAAGGTATTGCAGGCGACAAGAAATCCGGGAAAATAGTGGCACTCGACGAAGACCGCAAGGTGGCCATTTGCTCGCTAGTGGAAAAAATCGAGACGCGGCTGAAGGGCGTCGATGCCAAGCGGCACCTCATCGAGGTCAAAGATTTTGGGAAAATCTTCTTGGCCGAAGTTCTTGCCTATCCAGGAACGAAAACCCTGACAATGCTCCGCCTCGAACTGGGCTCGCCCCACGTTGCCGACCTCACCGTGGCCCAAACTGGGGGCAACGGACAACCGTCACCACCGTGAGATGTGTAATATCGCTAAGCCTGTTTTTTCTGCTGCTGACAGAGTCGTGCTCGCGCGGGACCTATTCATCGGCATACCTTCAAGCAACTCACGATCAAATTCTATGGACTCTGCGTCACGACGATGCGGACAAAGCGCTCAGGGACGTCAACGGCGCCTTGGTGCGACTCGCGGGCAAGAACCTGGAATGGACTTGGCGCCTAAAAGTACTTAAAGCGCAAGTACTCCTTACCAAGTCGGATTCCCAAGAGGCCCTCTCGGTCCTGAGAGAGCCTCTTCCCGCCTCTCTTGTTGCCACAGATATCTCTGTGCGTAAAGCAATGATGGAAGGGATCGCTCACCGACAAGCTCAACAATTCCCCGAATCCGAGAAGAATCTCGCCGAAGCCGAACAATTTGCCAGAGCGTCGCATCCCCAACTCCTGGGAGATGTATTGAACGCTCGTGGCGCGCTTGAGGTCGACCAAAAGAAATTCTCTAGAGGTGAGATGACCTTCGAGCAGGCGCTGACGCTCGTGCGCCAAGCGCGAGACCGCGGTGGAGAAGCAAGCGTACTCAACAATCTTGCTAGGGTGGCTATGAGCCGGGAACACTTTGACGAGGCGATAGACCGGGCTCATGTCGCTCTGGATCTTTCGAGGTCCTTGGGTCTGAAGCCTCTGTCGGCCACCGTTCTGGGCAACCTCGGCTGGAGCTATTTTGAGCTAGGCGACTTCGAGAATGCGCTCGACTTTTACGGGAAAGGCGCGCAAGCGTCTTCAGCCAGCGGGCTTTCGGGGTATTCAGCTTATTGGTTCTCCGACGTTGCAACCGCTTATCTGGCTTTACGCGAGTACGCTCCAGCAGAGGAACTTGCTCGCACCACTCTTACGCGAGCGCACGAGCTGAAAAACGCGCAGACCATAACGCTGTGTAACAACACCCTTGCGGAAATCATGCTGATAACGGGGCGGCTCAGCGAGGCTGGGCAATACAACCAAGAAGCGCTGAAAATGGAAGAGGAAGGCCAAGACAAATTTGGCACCATTGATTCGCTTCTCATGGCAGGCCATATCGCGGACGCCAAGAAGCGCTTCTCCGACGCCGAGAACTTCTTTAGGCGCGTCCTCGGAGATCCGACTGTCGATACACGGCGGCGTTGGGAAGCCGAAGCCGGCCTCGCGCAAGTATGGGATGGCGAAGGAAAATTTGTTGAAGCCGAACGGCAATACCTCAAAGCGATCAACATGATCGAGCAAGCCAGACGGTCAGTCAACCACGATGAGCTGCGATTAAGTTTCCTTTCCAGCGGAATTGCAGTGTACGGCGAATACATCGACTTCCTGATCCGCCATGGCAGGCCCGCCGACGCGTTGAACCAGGCGGAACTCAGCCGCGCACGCACTCTGTCCGAGGGTTTATCGTCTAACGAACAAATTGAGTCTTCACGCGCCGCGTCCCGCGTTCCGCCCCAACAACTTGCCCAACGCCTTCACGCCACACTTCTGGTCTACTGGGTTGGCGAGAAGCACTCCTATCTCTGGGCCGTCACACCTTCGAAGACAAAGTATTTCACCTTGCCACCCGCTGCGGAGATCGATCGTTTGATCAAGTCCTATCGCGAACTCACACTCAAGTCCGGTGACCTCTTGCAGAGTGCTGCTTCGACAGGTGAAAAACTGTACGCATCTCTGGTGGAACCTGCAAAGAACCTGATTCCCCCAAGTTCGCGAGTGATCCTGCTGCCGGACGCCAGCCTCTATGGTCTTAATTTCGAAACGCTGATCGTGCCCGGTCTGCGGCCTCATTTTTGGATCGAGGATGTAATCGTGACCACGGCGAGCTCTTTGTCGCTGCTGGCGTCCGCCCCCACTCGCGCGCCTCCCAAAGAAAAGAATCTGCTTCTCGTCGGTGATGCGCTTCCCGTTCCCGAATTTGGCCCTCTGCCCCAGGCCCCCGCCGAAATGCAGAAGATCGAACAGTATTTTCCGGAGTCGCGCCGCGCGATTTTGAAGGGCACACAGGCTACGCCGAGCTCTTACCTGGGCAGCAAGCCCGGACGCTTCTCGTACCTCCATTTCGTCACGCATGGAACTGCCAGCCGCGCTCGCCCGCTGGAATCCGCGGTCATCCTCAGCAAGGAACCCGCTGGCGACGCTTACAAGCTGTATGCTCGAGACATCGTCCGACATCGCCTGAACGCCAACCTTGTGACCATTTCCGCCTGCAATGGTTCTGGCACACGCGCCTATTCCGGCGAAGGCCTGGTCGGCCTCTCGTGGGCCTTTCTGCGGGCCGGAGCGCACAATGTCATCGGCGCTCTGTGGGAAGTCAGCGACGCCTCCACGCCGCAGTTGATGGACGCGCTTTACAGCGAATTGAGCCAGGGCAAAGACCCCGCCACCGCTCTGCGCGACGCCAAACTCACGCTCCTCCATTCCGCAGATTCCGACTCGGTATTCAAAAAGCCCTTCTATTGGGCGCCGTTCCAGCTCTACGCCGGCTCCTAGACCCGGCCTCGTTTGGGCGTTTCCGCGGACCGATGCATCACATCGAAAACTCGAAATCCCTAAAGGTTTCCACAGTGCCGCCCTTGTGCTTCCGGACCGTCTCAGCATAAACTTCCTCGCAGCATTCATTGTTATTTGCGAGCCGCCTCAACCTCTTGAGGAACTCAAGGCTCGACCGAATGTGGGGTTGTGATGTCTGGGGGAGAGAAAATGAGAAAACTATTGTGCTCGTTTTTCGTGTTGACACTCGCGCTAGGGCTTGCCTCGTTCGGGTGGGGCCAATCGCAGATCACCGCAGGGACCGTGCAGGGAGACGTGCTCGATGAAAAAGGCGGGAGCGTCGCGGGTACGACCGTTGAAGCAAAAAACCTGGCGACCAATTTCGTGCAGACGGACACCACAAATGCGGACGGTCACTTTGCCTTCTTGAGTCTTGCCCCGGGGCGCTACACCCTCACAATAAGCAAATCCGGGTTCGCGACCATCGTTCAGGAAAATGTGAACCTCACTGTAGGCCAGACCATTACGTTGCCTGTAACCATGAAGGTATCTTCGGTTGCGCAACAGATCGTCGTCACAGACGTACCAGTCATCGAAACGACAAAAACTGAATCGTCCTCGACCTTGAGCGAACTCACGGTCAGCGCGACGCCAGTCCTTGGGCGCAAGTTTGAAGATTTGTTGACATTGACACCCGGTGTGGCAATTACCCAGGGGCCGGATGGAGACGAGATCAACTTCAACGGCCAGCGCGGCGTGTTCAATAACATAAGCCTCGATGGGGGTGACTACAACAACGGCTTCTTCGGCGAGCAGCTCGGCGGACAACGCGCTGCAATTGACATCACTCTCGATGCGGTCAAGGAATTTCAAGTAGTCGCCAGCGGGGCCAACGCCGAATTTGGTCGGACGGCAGGCGGCGTTGTCAACGTCATTACTAAGTCCGGAACGAATGATGTCCACGGGAGCGGTTTTGAATACTTCCGCACCGAAGCGCTTACAGCGGCAACTTCTGATGGCAAACCACTCCAGGATTTTCGCCGCAACCAGTTTGGCGGAACGATGGGTGGACCCATTGTAAAAGACAAAATGTTCATTTTTGGTGCATTTGAACAAATTATCGCAGAGCTGACGCGCCCCAATCTGAGCGCGCCGCTCGGACCGGCATGTTCCGTGACGGCCCCGATCGTGGGAGTCAATGACGCCGTGATAAACGCCAGCGCTGAATGCCAGAGAGTTGCGCTCCTGAATTTTCTGAAGGCTGGAGTAGGCCAGGACGATGGCCAACCCGTCAAGCATCCCATCCGAAACTCAGCCGCGCTTGGCCGATTCGACTGGAACGTAAATCAGAAAAATCAGTTTGCCCTGTCTTACAATTTCGACTACTCGAAAAACACGAACCAAACCTTCGACGTGCCGACGTACGGAGATTCTGCGAACGGAATCGAGGGACCGTCGAAAATCAATGTCATCAATGCTAATCACTACACCACCGTCTCCTCGAACAAGCTGAACGAAGCGCACTTCAGCTACCAGCGCGAGATCAGGCCGCGAGCAGCTACTCCATCCAAGATACCGGCGGACACCGCCATGGGGTTCGGCACGACCTTCCGTTTCGGCAATCCCTTCTTTCTTGAACCTACCGTCGACGAAACCATTTGGCGCACACAGCTCCGGGACAATTTTTCAGTCGTTCACGGCAAACATAGTTTCAAGTTTGGCGGCGACTGGCTTCACACGAACAACACCCAGGTATTCCGCGGGTTCTTTACCGGACGCTACATCTTCGACAGCGTAGTCGGGTTTCTGCGGTACGCGTCCCCCGACGCCGCAGGTGGGTTTGGTCCGACGGTGGGCGAGTGTCTCACGAGCACCGGAACGTTCACCGGTTGGATCACCCAGGACAAGGGACAAACGTGCGCAGCCGGTAGTAGTGTGGGCGGGCCGCTTATCTTCTACCTTCAGGATGGCGTGCCGACGGGCCTGATTAACATAAAGCCTGGGGCTTCGAGCATCAACAATGAGGACTACGCACTCTTCGCTCAGGACAAGTGGCAAATCCTGCCGAATCTCAGCTTGAGCTATGGTCTGCGATGGGAAGCCGAGATTTTCCCGAACGTGATTACGCCTCCCAGCAAGACTGCGTATGGCATCTTCCTGAGTAACCCCTTGTTCCCATCGGATGGTACGCTTCATAGCCAGAAGAAGGAGTTCCAACCGAGAGTCGGATTGGCCTGGGATGTTCTGAATAACCACAAGTCTCTGTTCCGGGCGAGTTACGGTATCTTCAACGGGCGCCAAAACATGCTTTCGCAGGTGGGTTCGATCACCACCAATGGTGTGCAGCAGAGCACGATTTTCACCACGTCGGCATTCGGCGGCGGACCTGCTTGGCCGGGCGACTTTCCGGTCACTCCCGGCAATGCTTCCTGCGCGTTGGGCACTCCCGTGAACCCATTTCCGTGCTTTACGGGTGTTCGTCTTTTCAGCAAGCACTATGCGAATCCGCGAATTTACACAACAAACGTAGCGTACGAGCAGGAGATTTACCCGGGTTGGACGGCATATGCCGATTTCACTTTGTCCAAAGGCGTTCATCTGACGACGTTTATCGACGGCAATGCCAATGGCTATTTTGCTGACAACGGGACGTTTGTGGCGCCAAATACTTTTGGCCCGCAGCTTGGTGGCATGATGATAACCGGAAGCACTGCAAAATCACTCTATCGCGGGCTCACTCTCGGAATGAGAAAACGCTTTAGTCAGCGTTTCCAGTTGGAGTGGAACTACGTGCTTTCGGAAGATTTGGATAGCGACTCGAACGAGCGCGACCCTTTTACGGATCGTCGGCTTGACCCGCGCAATCCGGCGCGGGATTACGGTTTTTCCGATCGTGATGAACGTCACAAGTTCAATCTCTTCAGCTATTTCGAGCTTCCCGGCGGGTTTAACTTGGACGCCCGCCTTCAAGCACATACGCCACAGCCCATCACTCCCGCAAACTGTGCGGCTACTGCAGGCTGCAAACGCAATTCGACATGGAAAAACAATGAATATACTTCATTCGATTGGCGGGCGATGCGCCCTTTCAAGCTTGGAGAGCGATACAGACTCATTCCAGCGATCGAAATGTTTAACACCTTCAACAACAAGAACAACGTGAATCCCCTTGTCACACCGGCACTGTTCAACTTTGACGGGTTCCTCCGCCTTGGCGTCGGCGATCCGCGCCAGGCGCAACTCTCCCTGCGCTTCGAGTTCTAACGAAGAGGCTACGAGTCACTGAGAGCAAATCTCCAGAAGGGGGCGCTACGGCGCCCTCTTTGTTTTTTACGGTAGCGGCGCAACACAGAATAGGACGCATGGACACACGCAATTCCCGTGGCGCTTGCTTGCGCGTCACGAATCCCTGACAATCTAAGGTTTATATATGCGTGATTTTCCGCACGGTAGCGGTTGTCCGCACGGAAATGAAAAGCGAGTGAAATGGCAAGTCAGCCGAATTCCATAAGGCGATTGGTCGCCTACTTTTCGATGGAGATTGCTTTGGAGAACGCCATGCCGAGTTACAGCGGCGGGCTCGGCGTTCTTGCGGGCGACACCATTCGCGCCGCCGCGGACCTGCGCCTCCCGATGGTGGCTGTCTCCTTGCTTTACCGCAAGGGATACTTCACGCAACGCCTCGCCGAAGATGGTTCCCAGACCGAAGAACCAGTCGAATGGCGCGTGGAAGACTTCCTGACAGAGGAGCCCGCGCGAGCCAGCGTCTCCATTGAAACCCGCCGTGTTGAGCTGCGATGCTGGCGCTATTCTGCAAAGGGCGTGCGCGGTTTTGAAGTGCCCATCTATTTTCTCGACGCCGATCTTCCCTCCAACACGGAAGCCGATCGCAATCTCACCGGCAGTTTGTATGGCGGCGATTCCTATTACCGTTTGTGCCAGGAAGTCATCTTAGGAATCGGAGGCGTGCGCATTCTCCACGCGCTGGGCTACAACGACCTCACGCGCTACCACATGAACGAAGGCCACGCCGCGCTGCTTACGCTGCAATTGCTCGACGAAGAAGCTACCAAGGCGGGACGGAAATCCATCCGTAGCGAGGACATCGAAAAGGTCCGCAGTAAATGCGTCTTCACGACCCACACTCCAGTGCCGGCCGGGCACGATCGTTTTCCGATGGAATACTTTACGCGAGTGTTTCCCGGGCAGACCGGGTTTCTCGATTTGAAGGATGCCTCTTCGGCGGATTTGATGAAGCGCGTTTTGCAGGCAGAGCAAAATTTTCTGGATTTGCAAGAAGCCGCGCGCCGTGGAGCATCGCTCAACATGACGCAACTGGCGCTGGGCCTGAGCACCTACGTTAACGGCGTCGCCAAGCAGCACGGTGAAACTTCACGGCAGATGTTTCCGGAAGTGCCCATCGAGGCCATTACCAACGGCGTGCACGCCGGTAGTTGGACCTCGGCGCCATTTCAACAACTGTTTGACCGCTACATTCCGTCGTGGCGCGAGGACAATTACAGTCTGCGGAGCGCGCTGGGCTTGCCCGCGGAGGAAGTATGGGCGGCGCACCTGATCGCCAAGCACGATTTGCTCGAGACGGTTCGCCAGAAGACGGGCCTCAAGTTCGATCCTGAGGTTTTCACGATTGGCTTCGCGCGGCGCGCGACGGGATACAAGCGCGCCGACCTGATCCTAGCTGATCTTGATCGTCTCCGGCAGATTGCCAAGAATGCCGGCCCCTTTCAGATCATTTATGCCGGCAAGGCGCATCCGAACGATGCCGGCGGGAAGGACATCATACGCCGGATTTTCCACGCGAAGAAAGCGCTGCGGAAAGCCGTGCCGGTGGTCTTCCTTGACGACTACAATCTCGAGCTCGGTGGAAAATTAACTTCCGGCGTGGACCTTTGGCTCAACACGCCGCAGTTCCCTCTGGAGGCCTCCGGCACCAGCGGCATGAAGGCCGCGCTGAACGGCGTGCCGAGCCTGAGCATTCTCGACGGCTGGTGGGTGGAGGGTCATATCGAAGGCGTCACCGGCTGGTCGATCGGCGAGTCGCGGCGCACCGCGGCCGGCAATACTCCCACCGACAACAGCGCTGAAGTGGAATCGCTCTATAGCAAGCTCGAAACCGTGATTCTCCCCATGTACTACAACGATCGCGGAAAATTTTTGGAAGTCATGCAACATGCCGTCGCCATCAACGGATCATTCTTCAACACCCAACGCATGGTGCAGCAGTACATCACGGATGCCTATCTCCGATGAAGCACACTGCCTTTTCTCAGCGCAATTGGTCCCTGTACATGGCCATGCCGACGGCGGCGTCCATGCCGATTTCTTCTAATGCGGCAATTTCGCTCCGCGTTTTGATGCCACCGGCGGCGATAATCGGATGCGACGTCGCGTCACGCAGCATTCGAAACCACTCGAGGTTCACTCCGCTCATGGTGCCTTCGCGATCCACATCCGTGCAGAGAAACCCTGCGCAGTAAGGTTCGAGTAGCGTCATCACCCTTTCGGCCTGCAACGTCAGCCTCTTCCGCCAGCCCCGAATCGCGATTTTTCCGCGGGCGGTGTCCAGGGCGATGACGATTTTCTCGCAGGGGATATTTCTCACGAGCTGCTCCAGAAAGTCTTTATTCACTTTTTCGCCACGGAACGCTGCGCTTCCGACAATGATTTGGGTCGCGCCCCACGCGGCAACCTCTAGCGCGCGGGAAATGCTTCGAATGCCGCCGCCGACGCGAACTTTCATCCCAAAATCCTTCCGCGCTTTCAGGCATAGGCCTTGAACGAGTTCGTCGTTCGCGCCCTTGCCCATGGCGGCGTTCAGATCAATGACGTGCAGCCAGGGATACTTCTTGAATTTCTCCAGCTGGCCAAAGACATCCGCGACGGCAAGCTCGCGCTTCCGACCATGCACCAATTGAACGGCTTGCCCGCCTTGCAAGTCGATGCAGGGAATCAGCACGGCAAGCGAACCTCAATGCCGCTTGAGGCGAGAAATTGCTTCAGAGCTCGAATGGATTGCACTTCATCGTGAAAGATGGAGGCGGCCAAAGCCGCGTCGGCTGCACCATCTCGGAAGATTTCGACAAAATGACCCGGCGATTTCGCGCCGCCGGATGCGATCACCGGAACGCTTACGGCGGCGGAAACTGCCGCGGTCAGCGTCACGTCGAAGCCGCTTTGCGTGCCGTCGCGATCCACAGACGTCAGCAGAATTTCACCGGCGCCTGCCGCGACGCCCATCCGCGCCCATTCGAGGGCATCGCGTGATGCGGATTCGCGTCCGCCGCGGACCATGACGTCCCAGTGATCGCCAACGCGCTTTGCATCAATTGCCAGGACCACCGCTTGCGCGCCGAATTCGCGCGACAGTTCGGAAATCAGCGCCGGCCGCTCGACCGCAGCGGTGTTCACGGTGACTTTGTCCGCGCCGGCACGTACCACGGCACGGCCATCTTCCAGCGTTCGAATGCCCCCGCCGGCGGTGAGAGGGATTGCCAATTCAGCGGCGACGCGGCGAATTGTTTCGAGAAAAGTAGGGCGGCGATCGCGCGACGCCGCGATGTCGAGTACGACCAATTCGTCTGCACCTTCCGTATCGTATCGGCTGGCGAGCGCAACGGGGTCGCCGGCATCTCGCAGACCCACAAAATTCACCCCTTTCACGACGCGTTCGCCGTCCGTATCTAGGCACGGAATGATGCGGTGCGCGAGGCTCATGCCGCAAGCCTCAGGAAATTCTGGAGAACGCGAGCGCCAGAGTCGCCGCTTTTTTCGGGATGAAATTGCACCGCAAGAACATTTCGTTGCTCGATGACTGCTGCGAATTCCGTGCCGTGGGAGCAGGTGGCTGCGGCCGCACCGGAATCAAGCGCCGCGTAGGAGTGCGCAAAATAGAAATACGCTCCGAGATCAATACCTGTGAGAAGGGAAGACTCGCGCTTCTTCTCAATCTGGTTCCAACCCATGTGCGGGAGCTTCACGTTGGGGGGCAAGGCGGAGACGACTCCCGATAGAAGACTCAGGCCCCGGAGCTCAGAAGCCTCTTCACTCGAGTTAAAGAGAACCTGCAGCCCGAGGCAGATTCCCAGAAAAGGCACGCCCCGGCCGATGGCGTCGAGCAAAGGTGCGCGGAACTGTTTTTCATCGAGGGCGCGAACCAGCGCGGCGTAATGACCGACGCCGGGAAGAAGCAACGCTTCCGCCCTTGAAATGCTTTCAGGCGACGATGTGCGCTGCGATTCAACGCCGAGACGCTGGAGAGCGCGTTCGACGGAGGGCACATTGCCGGCGCCGTAATCGAGAATTGTTATTTTCATAGCAGCCCCTTGGTGCTGGGCAAAACCTGGCGAAGGCGCCTGTCGCGAGACACCGCGAAACGCAGCGCACGCGCAAATGCCTTGAAGATGGCTTCGACTTGATGATGCGAGGAACGGCCGTACAGGGCGCGGAGATGAACGTTGGCTTTTGCCGACTGCGCGAAACCCTGGAAAAAATCCTCCACCAGCTCAACTTGAAAATCGCCGACGCGATTTGCGGCGATCGTTGCTTTTACGACGCAGTAGGGCCGGCCGCCCAGATCAATCGCAGCGGCGGCGAGCGTTTCGTCCATGGGCATCAGAAAATAACCTGCACGCAAAATCCCTCGCTTGGAGCCGAGCGCTTTCTGAACGGCTTCGCCCAGGGTGATGCCCACGTCTTCGACGGTATGATGCTGGTCCACGTCAAGATCGCCGCGAGCGTCCACGCGTAAGTCAAATGCGCCGTGCCGCGCGACCAATTCGAGCATGTGATCGAAGAAGCGGATTCCCGTGGCGACGTGGGCGCTTCCACGGCCATCCAGATTAAGCTTCAAGCGGATGTCCGTCTCGTTTGTTTTGCGATGAATCGCGGCGGTTCGTGGCATTTGTTTTTGCGATCCCAGAATTCAGGCGAGCGCTTTCCATTCCTTTCGAATAGTCTTCACAAGCCTATTCATTTCGGCTGACGTTCCGATGGAGATGCGGACGAATCCCGGGCCCATGTCCTTGGTGCGCTCGCGCAGAAGAATTCCTTGCTTCTCAAGCTTTCGAAAGAGCGCGGGTCCCTTTGGTCCGAAGTTGGCCAGCAGAAAATTTCCTGCGCTTGGAAAGGAGGGTACGCCGAGCTTCCGCAATTCAGCGGCTAGCCACACACGCAAATGCTTCACCTCGTTGACGTACGCTTGCATCGTTGCGCGGTCTTTCACAGCGGCTTCGGCGGCCACGAGCGCGGCAAGATTCACCGGAAATGGCGGCATGGCCCGCCGCACAAAGGCAAGGGATTCTTTGCAGGCGATGACCGCGCCAAGGCGGAGCGAAGCGAGTCCAGCGACTTTGGAAAAAGTTCTCGCGACAAATAGATTAGGAAATTTCCGAATCCAGGAAACTGCCGAGAAGTCCGAAAACTCCGCGTACGCTTCGTCCATCACGACAGCGGTGTGGGTGGCTGCACAAAGGATTTTTCTCAATTCGTTGAAGCCAAAGAGAGTTCCCGTTGGGTTGTTGGGATTGGCAAGAAAAAGGAGGCGCGGATTTTCGCTCAGCTCGGCGATGACACCGTCCAGCGGAAACTCCATTTCGTTCCCGTAGCGCATTGCGGAAATTCTGGCGCCGTAAATTTCAGCGTAGTAGCGGTACATGGGAAACGTAGGTTCGCAAATCAAAACGCTGCTTCCGGCTTCGACGAAGGTGTCGAAGAAAACCCGCAGCGCGTCGTCCCCGCCGTTCGCGAGCAAGAGTTCTTCTGGGTGAACGCCGAAGTAGCGAGCCAGGCGCGCTGTTGACGCCTGATATTCCGGGTACATCGCCAGTTCTTTGGCCGTCAGTCTTGCCAGCGCGCGCCGCACGGCCGGGGAGCAGCCCGTCGTGTTCTCATTGAAGTCCAGCCGCAGCTTATCCGCGCGCCCCTCGGCGGGCGCTTCATAGGTGCGGCGATTCAGAATGGCCTTTCGCACTGGCAACTGAACCTTCATCGGCGAACCCTCACGGCGTTACGGTGAGCCATCAAGCCCTCGGATTCTGCCAAAGTTTCGACGGCATCGGCGAGGCGAAGGAACCCGTTGCGGCGAATGGCTTGCACGCTGATACATTTCACAAAGTCAGCCGCTGAAAGCCCGCCGCGCCGGCGCGCCCAGCCCCCGGTCGGGAGGACGTGATTGCTGCCCGTCGCGTAGTCCCCAAGCGGCTGTGCCCCCCAGGGACCGAGAAAGATAGTGCCCGCCGATCGGGTTTTTTGCAGGAGCCGCTCAGCGCTTTCCGGCAGGCTGAGGTGCTCCGGCGCGAAGCGATTGATAAATTCGCAAGCTTGCTCAAGCGAATCCGCCAGGAGAATTGCGCCGGCGGTTTCCGTGGAGACGCCGGCCATTCCTGGAGGAAGTTCGGCGAGCTGCCATTTAATCTCGCGTTGCACTTTTTTTGCAAATGAGCGTGAGGTGGTAACGAAGAAACTTGCTGCGTCTTTGGCGTGCTCCGCTTGGGCGAGGAGATCGGCGGCGATCCAGCGCGCATTTCCTTCGGCAGCCAGGACGACTGCCTCAGTGGGGCCAGCCGGCAGATCGATGGCGCAATCGCTGCTGACAAGTTGTTTGGCAGCGGTGACATATTTGTTGCCAGGACCGAAAAGTTTTTCCACGCGCGGAATCGAATTTGTTCCATAAGCGAGAGCGGCGATCGCTTGCGCTCCGCCCACGCGCGCGATCTTTTCGACGCCGAGCAAGTTCGCCGTCGCCAGCAACTCGGCATTTGGCTTCGGGCAAACCGCAATAATGCGTGAAACGCCGGCAACTCTTGCTGGTACCACGGTCATGACCAGCGTGGATACAAGCGAAAATCGGCCGCCGGGGACGTAGCAGCCGATGGATTCGATAGGCGAAACGCGCTGGCTGATTTTGACGCCAGGTTCAGTTTCGACGGTCCACGGCCGTGGAAGCTGCCGTTCGGCGACCAGGCGGACGTTTTTCGCAGCTCTCTGGACGGACTTCAAGAAATCGGGGCTCACCTGTGATTTGGCAGACCGGATTTCTTCTCGCGAAATCCAAACTCCGGCGCGCGTGAGGTCCAGGTCGTCCAGTTTTTTGCTCCAGGCGAAGAGAGCGGAATCGCCACGCTTGCGGACATCGGCGACGATTTCAGCGGCCACGGATTGCGCTTCGTTGTCGCGCTGGGCGCGGCGCGCGAGCAGCCACCTTTCGGTTCGCGGGGTGAGTTTGAGGATGCGCATCAGAGTACGATTTTGTTCAAGGGATATTCGACGATGCCCTGGGCTTTAGCGGCTTTAAGCTTTGGCAAGATCTGCCGCACAACGGCTTCTTCGACGATGGTGTTGATGGCTACCCACTCGGGGTCGCTGAGAGCCGAAATGGTGGGGTTCTTGAGCGCCGGAAGCACGCCCAGCACACCTTGCAGGTCATCGCGATGGACATTGAGAAGCAAGCCGACTTTGCTCGCCGCCGCAATAGCGCCCTGCAGCATCAGAATCAGGTTCTCTGCCTTTTCGAGCTTCCAGGAATCTGCAGCGCTGACGCGATTCATGATGAAGACGGTCGCGGATTCGAGCACCGTGTCCACGATACGCAGGCGATTGGCGCGCAGGGATGAGCCGGTCTCAGTAACTTCGACGATGGCATCCGCGAGCTGCGGAACTTTCACTTCCGTGGCTCCCCAAGAAAACTCCACGTGGGCCCTCACGCCGTGTTTGGCAAGATAGTTTTGCGTAATGTGCACGACTTCCGTGGCGATGACTTTACCTTCCAGGTCGCGTGGATGGCGAATCGCGGAGTCCTCCGGCACCGCGAGGACCCAGCGCACGCGCGCAAGACGTTGTTTGGCGTAAACCAGCTCCGAAAGTTCTTCCACGGCCGCGCTCGTCTCCACCACCCAGTCGTGTCCCGTGATTCCCGCGTCCAGGGCGCCGGATTCGACGTAGCGCGCCATTTCCTGCGCGCGCACCATGAGGCATTCGATTTCCGGGTCGTCAATCGTCGGAACGTAGCTGCGCGAACTCATCGTGATTTTCCATCCGGCGCGCGAAAAAAGGTCAAGCGTCGCGTCCTGCAGGCTGCCTTTAGGGATTCCCAGCTTCAGCCGGCTCATCGAGATTTCTCCTTGCTGTAGACTTTCTCCGGCGAGAAGGTGCGCTCGGCGATGATTTTTGACTTTCCATCCGTCTCGATTGCGCGGAAGAAGCAGCTTCGGTAACCCTCGTGACAGACGCCCGGGCCGACGGCTTCGACGCGAACGAGGAGCGCGTCGGCATCGCAATCCACGCGCATCTCGCGAACCCGCAAGACGTGGCCGCTGGATTCGCCTTTTTTCCATAACTTGCTCCGCGAACGGCTGAAAAACACGACTTCACCCGTGCGCCGCGTTTCCTCAAGTGATTCCGCATTCATAAAGCCAAGCATCAATACGTCGCCATTGCGATCGTCCTGAATGATGGCCGGTATTAGCCCGCCGCCCTTTTGAAAATCGATCTCCACGATGTCGTCTCCTGAAAATAAAAATCCCGCTGGGGCTTGCTGCGCCAGCGGGCCAAAGAGTGCTTTGTTTAGCGAATCGCTATGCACACCTCAGCGGGCGCGGCGTGTGGCCGTGATGATGATGACGATCCGCGCGATCTGTGTGCATGCAGTCCATTGCGAAATACCAAAATAAAGGAAACGCGGCGGCAAGTCAACGAAGATTCTTCGGTTGTCGAGGCGGTCCGCCAGGTATTGGGCCGGGAGCAAAGCCGACTACATCAGCGCATAGACGTTGCCATCTGTGCTGCCCACATAAACGGTGTTCCCGGCTGCGACGGGGGAAGAAAGTATAGCCCCGACGGATAGCATTTTCTGGACGCCGCTAACCATGTCATCGTAAAAAAGATCGAAGAATGATGCTTCGTAGTTGGGAGTGCCATCCTTTGTGTAAGCGGGACCGTTCTTTTTAGAGCCATCGGTTTCAAACGTCCAGGCGACTTTTTGTTCTTCTAAGTCGATGGCGTTGAGCCTCCCCTGATGTGAGCCGATATAAAGAGTTCCGCCGGCAATCGCGGGTGAGGAAAAGAACACCCAGTGCTTGAAATCGAGGGAATAGAGAGGAGTGCCGGACTTGGCATCCAGCACATGAAATAAGCCTGAATCCGAGGTAGCGAAGTAAACCTTGCCCTCCGATACTGCCGGCGAAGAGATGACCCATGATCCTTTGTTCGGATAGGACCACCTTTCCTTTCCGGTGGCCGCATCCACGGCGTAAAACTTGGAATCGCGGCAGCCAAAGTACACCACACCATCCGCAACCGCTGCCGAAGACTGGATGCCGACTTGGTTGTGAATCACCGGATCCTCGCCGGTTTTGAAGCGCCAGACCTCCCTTCCGCTCCCAGCGTCCAGCGCATAGAAATAACTGTCCCAGCTTCCCACAAAAAGAATTCCGCCTGAAATAGCCGGAGACGCATGAACCACATCGCCGGTTTTGAATTTCCATTTCAAACTGCCGGAAGCGGCGTCCAACGCGTAAATGTTGCTATCGCCGCTGCCAAAGTAGACACCACCCAGGTTCCGCACCATGCAGGTGCGTTGCAGAGAACCGGCGCTCTCCCTGTGTCTTGAATTTCCACCTCAACTGCCCGGTGGCGGCGTCGACGGCGTAAAAGTTGCCGTCATAGCTACCAAAGTAAACAACGCCGCCCGAAACCGCTGGCGTTGAGGTGATACGGCCATCGGACTTGAATTTCCACTTTTGTGAACCTGTGGCTGGGTCGAGGGCATAGAGGCAATGATCGCTGCTTCCAAAATAGAGCTGACCGTCGGCAACGACCGGCGAAGAGATAACCTGCCCTCTGGTATGAAACTGTTTCATCAAGGAAGCCTCCGTTTTTGCATAGACGGCCGGGAGCGGGAAATGTCTCTCTTTCTATACCTGTATCCCGTTCGAAACGAGAGCTTTGCGGAACGTCAAGCGCATGGGACGAAGCAGCTGAACCTTTCGACGGATAGACAGAATCTGATAGTGTGCGGAGCAATGAAAAACGTGCTTGGGGGGATTGACGATGGAAGAAAAGATTCGGAAAGATGTGCAGGCTTGGAGGAAGCAACTCACACCAAATCAGTACTATGTGACCAGGCAGAAGGGCACGGAGCCTCCTTTCACGGGCGAATACGAAGGCACTGAGACTCCCGGGACCTACAAATGCGTTTGCTGCGGCCAGCCTTTATTTCGTTCTGAGACGAAATACCACTCAGGCTCCGGGTGGCCCAGTTTCTACGCTCCCGCCACCGATGAGGCCGTCGAGGCAGAGAGCGACACGAGTCGTGGCATGCAGCGGACGGAAGTGAAGTGCAGCCGGTGCGACGCCCACCTCGGCCACGTCTTCGATGATGGACCGCAACCTACCGGAATGCGGTATTGCATCAACTCGGCTGCGCTGGAACTGGAGGAAGACTAAAAGAGCGCCCCGACTCGGTCGGGCGCTCTTTTCAGTTGCTCGTTTTTCAGGGGCGCGGCGAAAAAAGGAATTATGCTGCGGGGCAGGAACACGACACCATAGCGGCTACTGGATCGCTCTCGCGATCCCATACGCCAAGCAGCAACACTTTTGTGCCTGTCGGATACTTGAACACGTAGTACGTGCTAGAGAGACCCTCCACTTCATAAAAGCCAGGCCGGCGCGGATCTGGCCGTGAAGGCGCGCCCACAGCCAGAAGTTGACGCAATTCAGCGATCTGTTCCTGGGAATGGTTCCGCAGATCTTCCACGACAGGCGGTTGTTTTGGGGCGTTTATCATCATTACGTTTCTCCGCCACATTCAGCTTATCTTCTCCTCATTGGTAAAGACGTTGAAAACCGAAAAATGTTTCGTAGCCCACAACAATTTTCCAGACAAATTGGCCTGCAGTTTCTCCATTTTAATGGCCTGAAACACTCTCTTAACAAAGGCGGCGGGAATGAATACTCAGGGAACCTGGGATACAGCCGGATCTTTGCCGCTTTCCGGCAAGTTCCTGCTATGCCTTTGCTCGCTTTTCTGCGTAATAAAGCGCGTGTTACTATCTTCTCTGGTACTTGTGTCTAGCGGGGTCCCTTGAGATAGTGAATTACGGAACTTCTTCCGACAGGGTGGCCAACGTGACAAAAGCGGAAACGAAAAAAACGGGGACACAGGGCAAGACTTCCTTTGACAAGGATCGCCGGCGCAAACATCACCATTTTCTTGTCAGTGTGTTTTACGCCGACGGGGAAAAGTTCGGCCGCGTTTACACGGACAAGGATAAGGCTACCCGCTTCGCAGAGCGCCAGCGCCGCTCGCCGGTGGTGAAGTCCGCCCGGATAACCCAGGTTTCCTGACCAGTCTGGCCTTTGCAGCGTTTGGCCCTACGCCGGTAGGGGTGGGGAAGGCTTGTGGCTGCCGTGCGGGCATGTTATAAAAAGAGAGTCGTTGAGCGGCCTTAGTATAGTGGTAGTACGGAACCTTGCCAAGGTTCAGGTGTCGGTTCGATTCCGATAGGCCGCTCCATAATTTCAACTACTTACAGCGACAGCATCTTCAGCGTGGGACCATAAAGGACCAATTGCTGTTTCTGCCGCTGGCTGAATCAATTCAACCAACTTCAGATGTGCTGCCCGTTTAGCCGGGGTCAAAGCCTGTGCGTACACATCCAGCGTCAATCTGCTGCTTGCGTGCCGCATCAGTTCCTGGACCGTCTTTACGTCCTCACCGCCGCCTTTCAAGAGCGTTGCGAACGTCCTACGGAAGGAATGCCATCCCAGAGACTTGATGATGCCTACGCGCTTCGCAGCCGGATGCACGTAGCACTTTAGTGGCGTCTCTGGCCAGTACGGTTGTTTGCCGTCCATATCCGGGCTAGCAAACACCCAGTCACCCATCTGCCGGTACGGCGCCTGTCTGCTCCAATCCTGCAGAGCGTCGAGCAGTGCGCCATCCATAGGCACGGGCTTCTGGGAAGCCTCTGTCTTCATGTCGCCGACATGCTGATGAACTACCGCTCTGCTGAGCCGGATTTCACCAGCGGCGAAGTCAACGTCAGACCACTTCAACCCAAGGGCTTCAGATACCCTTAATCCCGTGGCAGCGGTCAGAAAGACCAGCGCACGGGCCGGGTTCTCAAGCTCTGCCAGCAACTTTTTCAGTTCATCCAGCTCCAGGACGTCAGGCAACTTCTCACGCTTCGCACTCTGGCGCACGAGCGTCATAGGATTCGTCGCAATCCACTCGTAGCGGCCGGCATGGGCAAAGATGACGTGCATGGTGTTTCTGATCTTCGCCTTTGTCGCGTTCGCAAGTGGCAGGCCGTGAAGCCAGCCTTCCACTTCCACTGTGCGCACATCTGAAAGCCTGTGTTCGCCCCACTTGGGAAGAACCCAAGTCTTCAGCGACGTCTGGAAGGTTCGTTGTGTTGAGAACGCCTTGCTTGGCAATTCGTTCTCTTCAAAGTGCTTGACCAATTGCCTTAAGGTCACAGGCACTGCGGGCTTGACCGCGTTGATCGTGGAGCGAAGTGTTTCAACGGCACGTTTTGCCGCTGTCTTGGTTGGGAGCTGTTCGATGGTACCCACAACCACCTTCCGGTAGACCCTTCCTTCCGTTGCGTTCTCGCGCCAACGGAAAATCCAAACTGCGGGGCCGGCCTTTCGCACTTCGCGTGACAAACTTCCTGACTGATAACGTTGCCGTGTGAATTTCACTGTGTCTTCTCCTGTGTGAAATCCACGCGGTCAGCGGGTTGGCAATTTGAATTTATCCGAGACTGTAGCCATGCGTCCAGCTCTGATACACGAAAATACCAGTGGCCGCCAATTTGGTATCCGGGAAGACTTCCCGTCCGCGCGTAGCGCTGCAGGGTCTTGACGTGAATGTTGCCTAGCAATTTCGCCGCTTCGGGGCTGCCGATCAAGGCTTCGAAGGCAGGCTTGGATTCTTGTGAGGGTTTGAGTGTGGACGCTTGGGCCGAGCGCTCAGCACAGGCCCTCCCTTCCCCCTCCGTGGCCGCGTGTTGTGACGTGGCATGCAGACGGCTTTTGCTACCTTGCGGGAGCGCATCGGTTAGAAGGGAATCTTCCGCAACTTCTGAGTTCTCCTCTTCAATACAAATCGCATTCGAGCGAGCATTTTCTGCAAAGCGCGGAGCATGCTGTCTTGGGGACGCTGTGTTCCCGCGCGTACCGAATTGGATTGGACGGGACTTCATCTTTGTTAGACGGCCTTCGCAAGAACGTCTCCTTTAGCTTTTCCATTGTTGTGGTTGTCTGCGTGTTGGTCTGCCCAGCGTCTGAAGTCGTCGTCCTTGCGGAAGAGCAGCTTCAGGGCTTCGGTGATCACGTAAGACGGCGAAGCATCGATGAACTCAGCATAGAGTTCAAGCTGAGTCTTTACCGATTCTTCTACACGCGCTTGGATAGTGACTGCTTTGGGCTGTTTTGGTGGTGACTTCAATATAGACAACGGGCTTCTCCTTTCGTTTTCATGTAGATTGTCACACTTCTTGTCTGACAAATTCTCGGGTCTGTGTATGCAAGCACGCAAAACGCGGCCCCGAAGTTCCTGTGAGGGCGGGAGCGACCCCACGAATTTTTTGGGCGGCTGAAAGCCGAAAAAGTGGGGTCGCTCCCGCCCAATTTGGTGATTTTTTCTGTGTCACTTTTCTTTACCTCGTGTCTGTTATTTCCTCGTTTCCCCGAGACTTATGAGGTTCACAAGGAGAAGAAGATGGTGAAGACGAAGCTGAAGTACGTAATTCGTACTTTCTTCACCTGCTTCGTCCAAATTCTCACCGCGCGCACCGAAGAAATTCTTGTTGGGCTGGAGCGACCCACGAGTCACTTTGGCCACGGAACCGTGTGCAAAAGTGGGGTCGCTCCAGCCCAACACAGGGTTTTGCCCGCGCCCAAATTGATCGTCGCGCGATGCGTAACCTCTTGTCCCTTGGGCACTTGCTCGATCATGCACCCGTCACCTTCCCGCGTTGCAAATAGCGATCGAGGCTCTTTGAAATAGTCATGTCCCACACCAGTAAGAGGCCTCGAAAATGAAAAAGCGCAATAACAATTTCAGTCGGCTAACCTACAAGAAATCGTAGCGAGCCGCTTCATCGTAAAAGTTCACCGGCGTCCTCTACTTACTAGGGAACCTCCAGTCGGAAAAAAGTAAGAAAAGACTTTAATCCCTCGAAGGGTCCCAGGTTGCCAGAGAAATCCCGGCCACAGCCTCCTACCTATTAAAGGAACATCGAGAAGGGAAAAAGTAAGAAAAAATCCTAATCCCCCGGAAAAGTCCAAGCTGGCAGATAATTCCCGATCACGACCCCTACTTATTTAAGGAACATCGAGAGGGGGAAAAAGGAGAAAAAATCTTGGTACTAGTACATTTTTCTATCTAAAAGTCGCCCGGAGGAGCGCGCCCACAGAGGGAGGAGAAAACAGGAGACTAACCGTTTCAACGCCAGGGTCCGCCGGGCTTCCACGTCTTCGTGAACGAATGTCCTTCTTGGACGGTGCGGACCGGGAGAGCGAGAAAGTTTCGGATGGCTTCCATCACCGCCTTGAATTCAGCCTTCTCGACGTAGGACTTGTTCTTCGCGCAAAACGCGGTCCATTGCCGTTTCTTGTTTACGTCGTCATAAAACTCGGATGTGAAGGCGACCGGCAGACCTGCCATCGGAAGGTCAGTCCCACGTTTTTGAAAGGTGTTTTGAATCGCCTTGGCGAGAGTTTTTCCTTCGAACGCGAACGTGCGGGACAGAACCTCCAAATCGTAGAAATCCTTCATGCGGGTATTGGCGATTCCGAGTTTCACAAGTGCTTCGAGTTTTTCGGCAACGACCGTTTCTTTCGGATAGGCAAGCAGACGCGGGCCAGGGAATTCCAGGAGTGTGGGATAGCCGGTCTCGGAAGGTGCGGGTGTGACGATGTCGCCGAAGCCGATGTCGATCTGAATGGGAATCTTTGCGCGTTCGAGATACGCAACCAAGGTCACCCGGACGCCTTCGTAGTCGGCATCCTCGGATATGCGTTCCGCTTCGACGGTCTCGGCATCGAAGCGCAGGCCGTCCTCGTCGACTTCCAAAACGCAGAGTTCCCGAAAAATATGGGCGAAGCGCTCCGGGGCGTTGTCACCGCGAGCGAGGAAATCAGCATCCCGTGTGGACGATAGCGTTGTTCCGTCCACAGCTCGAAGAGCAGCGCGCCTTTCAGAATGAAAACGTCGCGGTGACGGGAGCGACTCAGCCGGAAGAGAATGCGCTCGAGCCCGTACTTGACGAGGATCAATCCGAAATCCACGTTGCGCTCGCGCGCGAGGTTCGCGAGCTTCTGGCGGACGGAAGCGGGGAGATTCTTTGGGGCCGGTTTGGTCAACTAGAGTGACTCCAGATACGGGCGCATTACGTTGGCGACGCGGCAGACTTTGGCGGCGGCAGCGAGTTCGTCAATCGAGGCTTTCTTCCGCCGGCGGCATTCCTTGAGGGCTTCGATGGCGACATCGAGGCCAACCTTACTGCGAAACTTGAAGCAGTCGGCCACCGTCTTCGCCGGGGAAAACACGCGAAGCGTTACGCCGGAAAGATAATATTCTTTCACTCCAAAGTGAAGGGCTGGCCCGGACATGCGCACGATGCGAACGGGGGGAGAGGAAACTTTGGGAGCCCAGGCTTTGTGACCGATCGCCATCCAGATCTCGTGGGGAGACTGCGTGGTGAAATTGTGAAACCGGAGCGCGGAGAGCAGGCAGACGATTCCCTTGGGGATTTGGTAAGCCGCTTCGATGAGGGAGGTGTTCTCGGTTCCGGAGAAATCCCGAGAGGAATAGAGGCCGCGGCCGACCTTTTCCAGGTCCCCCCGGCGAGCGAGTCGCGGGAGATACGTTCGGGGAATACCGAGTTCCTTCGCGTCTTTGGCCCTTACGATCTGGCGTTTCGACGCCAGCCTGCGGAGTTTTTCGGCTTTTGAGTTTTGCATGATACCCTCGGGAACAGTGTATCAAATCCCAGGCAGATGTAAATAAGTGCCTAGGGTATGTAACATAGGGTCTCTCGCGAACGACAAGAGGGATCGGTAGGGTTGAATCCGCCAGTTAGTTGTTCCGCTGGGCCTGGGGAAGACGGGACTTGACTCTGGACTATACTCCAGGGTGTACCTTCAGGATAGGAGCAAATGCCATGCAAATCGGCATCGTCGCCAAAAAAGTCGGGTTGAGCGTTGACGCGATTCGCTTCTACGAGCGCAATGCGCTGCTGTCCCGGCCTGCTCGGACGCAGGGAGGATTTCGCCAATATGGCGAACTTGACGCCGAAACTCTGGCCTTTATCCGGCGCGTACAAGGTTTGGGATTCAAACTTAGCGAAATTCGAGGACTTTTGAGTTTGCGCGGACGCCGGATGCAGCCGTGCGCGCCCGTGCGTCGCCGCTTGCAAACAAAGTTGGCTGACGTGCGACAGAAACTGGAAAACCTGCAAAAGCTCAAGCGCGAACTGCAGTTGGCGTTGCGCAGCTGCGACAAAGAGCTGCGCAAACAAGACGCGCATTGCCCGATCCTGCAGGACAGAGATGCGGGAAAAGAGGAGGGTCGTCGATGAAAGTCGAGGTTTTGTACGTCGCGGAGTGCCCGTCCCATCCTGCCGCGGTGAAGTTGGTGAGAGACGTTCTCAATTCGGAAGGCGTTGCGGCGGAGATTCATGAGGTGCTGGTCAGGGATGACAGCATGGCGACGGACCTTGCGTTCTCAGGCTCTCCAACTATCCGCATCAACGGGCGGGATGTTGCGCGAGAGTCTTCCCAGGCGAAGGCGTTTGCCTTGAGCTGCCGCTTGTATCCGGGCTCGGCTGAAATCGGTCTCCCTCCTGTTGAGATGGTGCGTCGCGCCGTCGTTGAGGCCCGCGAAGGGAACGCATGTTGAAACAGGGCACAGGCATTTCGGCTTCGCTTGCTGCGATTCTGAGTTCCGTCGCGACGATCAGTTGTTGTCTGCCACTTGGCTTCGCTGCGGCGCTGGGAGCGGGAGCGGCAAGTGCGTTCTTCACAACGCTGCGTCCATGGCTCTTGGGTCTGTCCGTTGCGCTGCTCGGCCTGGGATTCTGGCAGCAGCATCGCGCCAAACAATGCTCGATTCGGGGACGCATGCTCGGGAACGTGCTGCTGTGGACGGCCCTTGTTGTCGTGTTGGGAATGATTCTTTTTCCGCAGGAAATCGCCGCATTCATCGCAGACAGGTTTTCCGGAAGATGAAAAAGAAACGGCTTATCGGCGTTGTGGTCACGGCAGTCATTCTGCTGCTGGCGGTTGCGTACTTATGGGGTCCTGGCTCGGCGCCACGCGGCCAAGAGCCGGTTGTCACACTCTCGGAAGGAAATCCCGGGGAGTTCGAGAAAGCGTTCGATGCCGAGGCTGGCGTTCCGCGCCTGGTCCTGCTGCTGTCTCCAACTTGAGCAACCTGTCTGCGGGGGGCCTCCGCAGCTCAGCAGCTGTTGGCGCGACACACCGACCGAAAGGTGCGGGTGCTTGTGGTATGGGAGCCGATCCTCGCGACGGACTGGCGACCGCCGAGTGGGAGCACGCTCGTACGAATTGCAGACGGCCGAGCGCGCCAGTTCTGGGACCCGAAGCACGTCGTGTCTTTGGAACTGAAGGATCATGCAACCCGAACTCCGCCTCAGACCAAGCCGGATTGCTGTATTCAAAAAGGGTTCTACTGGGACGAAGCGATTTTGTTTCCGGCGGGCGCGCATTGGAAGGATGCTCCGCCTCCTGTGTTTTGGAACGGTCCGGTAGTTCGAATTGTTCCCAGCCTTGAGAACTCCCTGAGCGAAGCGCACTGACAGCGGCTGGAAATGCAGTCGCCGGAGAAGTCCATGTCTAGGTCCCAATAAGCCGAGGCTTGGCGAGTTCTGAGTCAGCAAGGATCGCCGGGCGTGAACCAACCGAGAACATCTCGCCCTCGAATGGCGATTAACTTGGCAGTCCAATGCGCCTAAGCAAGTCCTGAAAGCGAGGGTCCGAGCGCAGTGGGTCAAGCCGTGGCTCCCATTTCGAGTAAACGAGAAATGTAGAGTGCTCAGCTACGGCTTTATCCAACAAGGCAAATGCCTTGTCCTTTTCGCCCAGAGCCGTGTAGATCAGTGCGAGATCAAACGGTGAGACATAGGACTTCTTGGCGCGTTCCGAAAGCGTCTGCAGAACCTTCTCCGCTTCGCGCCGATTACCTGCAACAGCATATGCATGTCCGAGCGCAGCGACAAAGAACGGGTCGCCCTTTGTCACCTCGACTGCCCTCTTGAATTCCGCGACGGCCTCATTCGGCATTCGCTTTTGCTCATAGGTCCATCCGAGAATGGTCCGTTCCCATGGATCGTCAGGTTGCGATTTCAGGAACTTCGCCGCCAGACGTACTGCCTCATCGTAGTCGCGGGCGGCGAAGCTGTGCCAGCAGAGGCACGAATTCAGTCCGTCTCCGACCGGATCCAGCTCCACTGCGCGTTTGCTCTCGGCCTCCGATTCGGCAAGCCGCCCCATGGCCATGAGGTAATGCGCATGTTCGTGGCGGACATCTGCGTCGCTAGGGTTAAGCTCTAGCGCGCGCTTGAATTCCTGCTCCGCTCCTGCAAAATCCCAGTCGTAGTGCAGCTTGGCGAGCGCCAGCGCGCCATGGCCCTCCGGCAGGTGCTCGTCTTTCTGTACTGCAAGGCTCGCCGCTTCCTTCGTCTTGCCCCAGCCCTCGCTGGGCGATACCGCGCCGAAGAAGGCCAGAAACGAGTAAGCCTCGGCCATATGGGCGTAGGCAGGGGCGTAGTTGGGGTCGAGCTTGATGGCCTGACGATAGTAGTCAATGCTCTTCTGTAGATCGAAACTATCGAGATAGGAGTTGGCCCTCAGGTAGGTTTCGTACGCTTCAGGGTTTATCGCCTGCACCTTCGGTGCTGGCGCTGGTGTGGGCCCCCCCAGTTGGGTTTCGATTTGCTTGGCGATGGCCGACGCTACCTCATCTTGCAAGGCGAGCACGTCGGGGAAGTCACGCTCATAAGTATTGGCCCAGAGATGCCGATCGTCAGAGGC
>Ga0209056_10000914_pt1 | contig 32620 bp, 27 predicted proteins | sample GraSoiAngelo_114_FD_185876 | JGI IMG/M metagenome (GOLD analysis project Ga0209056, IMG submission 185876) | Grasslands soil microbial communities from the Angelo Coastal Reserve, California, USA - 14_0903_13_40cm (SPAdes) (version 2) | ecosystem: Environmental > Terrestrial > Soil > Grasslands... | reverse complement strand
CGCCGATGATGAGGACGAGTGCATGGACGGCGAGCAGGGTGTAGGTGAGCGGGGTCAGCGGAAAGCGGCGAGCCGTGAGCACCAGGACTGGACCCGCGATCAGCACCGGAAAGATCTCGAGCCACCAAGTAGTACGATCGTACGGCGCAATGCCGGACACGATGAGCGCCGCACTGACGAGAACCACGAGCATACGAAGGTACCGGCTGGTCATTGGGTCCAGCTGATGGCCGCGGAGGCGATGGGTTCAGGGCTTCCGAGGTGGAGCCACAGGCCTGACACCTGGAGGCTCGGACAGCGTGGGGAGCGGAAGGGCCGTGAGAGCGAGGGCCAAACCGGCGAAGGCGGAGCGCGTGCTCACCGCGCCAACATAGTGTTTCCTCGCTGTCTTGCAACCGACTCGCGACTAGAACCTGACATCTACAGTAAACCCGGGGGCGCCCAGACGCGGACCCACGCTAATGCGATGGTCGTTGACAGAAGGCGAGCTCGACCGGTCGGACCGAATTAGCGCGCCTATGACGCCACCGAGCAGAAACCCCGCCGACGCGCCGAGGATGACCCCAGCCTTAATCGCGCCGGATCGGGCCTCGGCAGTAGTGCAGCTGTCAAGGCAGAATTCCGTAGTCGACCCAATCACACCGCCGATGAGGGCACCACCAAGCAGACCGATGCCAGCGCCTGCCCAGAAATGGCCTCTGGTACCCTCTCCACTCGAGAGGCGAGTAACAGAGGTCGTGGGAATGACAAACGCCACATTGCTCGATTGCGCGCGGATGTCCGCCCTTTGGGCGACGCCCAGGCTCGGCGCGAGGAGCGGTGGCAGGATGATGGCCGTGAAGAGGCGAGGCATGAGAAACCTCCGTGAGAGGTTTCAATATGCACCGGGGCCACGCGCCTGCAAGCCGTTCCGTCTAGTCCCTGTACGGATCGAACTCCTTCTCACCCGCCATCACGACGATCAGCGGCGTGAGCGTGTGCAGCACGGTCACGGTGTCGCCCTGTGCCGCCAGCACGTCTGGCAGCCGGCGATACGCGTGCGGCGACTCGTCCAGCCCGCCGCCACGCAGGATCACGCCTTTGCCACGCACCCATTCGCGCAGCATGTCCCACGTCACCTTGCCCGGGCTGATCACTTCGCCCGTCTTGCGATTCACCTTGCCGCGCGCCGCCGTCCGAGACATCACGCGACCGGCGCCGTGCACCGTGGAGTAGAGCGACGCGCGCTGCAACGCTGAGTCGTGTCGGGCACCCTCGATGATCACCGCGTCGTCCCCCATCGAGCCGCCCACGAAGCCTTTTTGCCCGGGAAAAGCCGGCGTGGCGCCTTTGCGGACCACGACGTACTCCGTGCCGTCGTGGGTCTCCTTCCACGCGAAGTTGTGATGATTGTGCACCAGCTCGAGCTCGCGCCCGCCGAGCAGGGACACGACCTTGCGTGCCACCCACTCCCGCCCTGCGTAGGCATACTCGCCCGCGAGGGTCATCAGGTGCCAGTAGTCGTGCCCGAGCGGTTGGTCGAGCGTGAACAGCGCCTCCGCCTCCGGCACGCGCTCGCCCCAGCGCTTCCCTTGCGACAGCGCCAGAAAGCCCGACGCGACGGTGTGGCCGAGCCCCCGGCTGCCGAAGTGCACGCCCACCCAGATGGCCCCGTGCTCGTCGGCAAAGACGTCCACGTAGTGGTTGCCGCTTCCGACGGTGCCGAGCTGGTTTCGCGCCTTGGCGCGGAGGCCGTCCCGCTCGTGGCGGCCCGGGACGGCGTCCCACGCGGGATGCTCGAACAGCGGATGGTCGGTGGGCGCGTCGTCGGCGCGGTTGGTGCGGCCCATGCCGAACGAGATGGCATGCTGGATCTCGTTCGCCAGGCGCTCGCGCTCAGGCTGGGGGAAGTCGTCGACCCGGCGGTCGGTGCGGATCGCCGCGTTGCCGCAGGCGATGTCGAAGCCCACGCCCACCACGCTCACCTTGTTGCGGTACGCCGCCACGCCGCCGATCGGCATGATGTAGCCCAGGTGGCCGTCGGCCATGAGCGCCACGCGCTCGGCGCGCGTCGCCACATCCCGCAGCTGGCCGAGGGTTTTCTCTTCGTGGGTACCGAAAATGGCAGGCTGGTGCACGCTGTCTCGAGCGTCAGTCGGTCACGCAGCGCAATTTAGCGCGTATCTTCGGTCCATGCTCCGACACTGCCTGCTCTTGATCGGCGCGTTGCCGGTCGCCACCGCCCCGGCGGCAGGTCAGCATGCGGACACGCTGCGCGATCGGCTGGAGGCGCGGATCGCACGGGCGCCGGCCCAGGCCGTCGGCTTGTACTACCGGAGCCTCTCGCGCCCCGACTCCGTCCTCATTGGGGCCAACCTCCGGTTACACGCCGCCAGCACCATGAAAGTCCCGGTCCTGATCCAGATTTTCCAGGACGCGGACGCCGGGCTCCTTGGGCTCGGGGACTCGCTCACCGTACACACCGCCTTCCCCTCGCTCGTACCGGGCGCGGCGTTCACGGTCGCCAAGGAAGACGACTCGGACTCGACGCTCTATGCGCTGGTGGGGCGGAACCGGTCGGTGCGGGAGTTGCTCGAGCGCATGATCACCCGCCCGAGTAATCTCGCCACCGACATTCTGATCGAGCGGGTTGGCGCGTCCCGCGCCCAAGCGTCGGCGCGCGCCCTGGGCGCGTGGTCGATTCAGGTGCTGCGTGGCGTGGAGAACGGCGCCGCGTACCGTGCGGGGCTGAGCAATACGACCACCGCCCGCGACCTGGGGGTGCTGCTTGCCGCCATTGCCACCGGACGCGCCGCGAGCCGCGGCGCCTGCGACTCGATGCTCGCGATCCTCGGCCGCCAGGAGTTCAACGAGGGCATCCCGGTCGGCGTGCCGCCGGGAACGCGCGTTGCGCACAAGACGGGATGGATCGGCGAGGTGGTGTATCACGACGCGGGCGTCGTGTTCCCGCCGCGCGGCGGGGCGTACGTGCTCGTCGTGCTGACGGGCGGCATCAAAGAGGACAGCGTGGCCCACAATCTGGTGGCCGATCTGTCGCGGCTGGTGTACGGGGCGGTGGTGGCGACTCGCAGCGGTCGATGACGGCAGACTACGCGTATTGCGCGATGCCGCGGCCGAACGACCAGTTTTCCTTCTTCACTTCAACCAGGTTGATCAAGACGTCCTCGGGGCGGACCCCTAACTCCGTGTGCAGGCGTTCCGCCACCGTTCGGTAGAACAGCTTCTTCAATTCGACCGTCCGTCCTTCATTCAACGTGACCTGGATGAAGATGATCCCGTCAGACCGCGGAATGTCGAGATAAGTGGGATCGTAGATCAGGCTGTTCTCGTCGTGTTGCGTAATGATCTGGAAATGGTCGTTCCCAGGGACGTTGATGGTGTCGACCATCGTCCGATACACGATCTCGCCCACTCTCTTACCGAAGCTCGCGGGCTTCCCCTTCATCAATGCAATACGGACCAGCGGCACGCGTCTGCCTCCAGTCGATATGGATGTTGGCCCCCGCAGGCGTCAGCTGACCCGTCGCGTCTTCCGCCGCATGAAGTCCATGAGGATGAACTGGCCGAGGGTCATCGTATTGGTGAAGTACGCCTTCCCCCGGCAGATCGCCGACACCTTCTTCACGAACTCCACGAGACTCCGGTCCCGCGCCAGCATGAAGGTGTTGATCAAGATCCCCGAGCGCCGGCACAGCGCCACCTCACGGTAAGTGGCCTGGAGGATCTGGGGGTCGAGGCCCATCGAGTTCACGTAGATCCGGCCGTCGGGGAGAGTGAGCGCGGACGGCTTCCCGTCGGTGATCATGATGATCTGGCGCATGTCCTTACGCTGCGACAGGAGCATGCGCCGCGACAGCTTGAGCCCTTCGGCGGTGTTCGTGTGGTACGGCCCCACTTGGGCGCGGGCGAGCTGGGCGAGCGGGATTTCCTCGGCCGTGTCGTGGAACAGGACCACACGCAGCGTGTCGCCCGGGAACTGCGTGCGGATCAGGTGGGTCAGCGCGAGCGCCACCTTCTTGGCGGGCGTGAAGCGGTCCTCGCCGTACAGGATCATGGAGTGCGAGCAGTCGAGCATCAGCACCGTCGCCGACGACGAGCGGTACTCGGCCTGGTGCACCATGAGGTCGTCGTACTCCAGGTTGATCGGCACGCCCAGCCCCTCGCGCTGCAGCGCGTTCGTGAGCGTGGCGTTCACGTCGAGGTTGAGCGTGTCGCCGTACTGGTAGGGCTTGCTTACCGCTTCGGCCTCGACGCCGGTCGCGAGGTGCTCGGTCTCGTGCGCCCCGAAGCTCGACTTGCCGATGCTGCCCAGGAGGTGTTTCAAGGTTCGGTACCCGAGAAAATCGATGCCCTTCTCGGTGAGGTTGAACTGCACCTGCTGAGCAGCCTCCTTGGCCATCCCGCCCGGACCGAACAACGGCTGCTGGCCCGAGGGCACCTTGGGCGCCTCGGTCACGTTCAGGTAGCCTTCGTCGATGAGCTTCTGGACGATCTTGTCGAGCAGCTCCCCCAGCTGGCGCTCGAGGTCGGCGTCGCGCGCCGCGTCGCCGGTCGATTCGCCGCGCAACACCTTGAGCATTTCGGGCGTCAGCTGGCCCGAGTCCATGAGCGCCTGGAGGATCGCCTGCCGCAGGGCGTCGAGCGAGCGGTCGGATTCTTCCTCGCCGAACTCGCCCCAGAACGGATGCGAGTACGCGCCTCCGGCGAAGCCGGACTGGAGGAGGAAGTCGGCGAGCTGATCGAGCAGGGCCTGGAGGTTCACCGTGTCGGCCAGCTCGGGGAGGTAGCGGCTGTACGTCGTGTATTTCATCGGGCTCCCTACCCGGAATATCGGGCGGCGACGAGCTTTCCCGCAATGGACGAAGCCACGTTTCGCCTCGGAGCGCTCTCCCACCGCAACTTCCGGCTCTTCCTCTTCGGTCAGGGCATCTCACTCATCGGGACCTGGATGCAATCGGTCGCGCTCGGGTGGCTGGTGCTCGAGATCACCAACTCGCCGTTCGCCGTCGGCCTGACCCAGGCGCTCCGCTCCCTGGGCGTGCTGCTGTTCACACTGTACGCGGGTGTCGTCGTGGACCGCGTGGACAAGCGCCCCCTCATCGTGTGGACCCAGGCGCTGCAGATGCTCGAAGCGCTGGCGCTGGCGGCGCTCGTGTGGACCGGCAGGGTGACGACGTGGCAGGTGATGGTGCTGGCGGTGTTCTTCGGAATCGTCAACGCCTTCGACATTCCTGCCCGCCAGGCGTTCATCGTGGAGCTCGTCGGCAAAGAGGACCTCATGACCGCGATCGCGCTCAACTCGTCCATGTTCAACGCCGCGCGGATCGTCGGCCCGGCGGTCGCGGGCGTGTTGATCGGGGTCGCCGGGGTCGGCATGTGCTTCTTCCTGAATGGCGTGAGCTACGTCGCCGTGATCGCCGGGCTCTTCGCCATGCGGCTCCCGCCGTTCGTGGCGCGCCCCATGCCATCCTCGGCCTGGGATGGGGTCCGTCAGGCCGTGGCATTCATCCGGGGCGACGGCCGCGTGTGGGTGCTCGTGGTGCTGGTGGCGGTGTTCAGCGTGCTGGGGTTCCCGTTCATCGTGCTGATGCCGGTCGTGGCCCGGGACGTCCTGCACAGCGACGCGCGCGGCTACGGCTTGCTGATGGCGGCGCTGGGCATCGGGGCAATGCTCGGGGCTCTGGGGCTCGCCATCCGAGGGCCGCGCGTTCGCAAGGGTACGGCGTTGCTGCAGGGCGGCGCGGCGTTCGGCGTGCTGCTGGTGTTGTTCGCGGCCGTGCGCTCCGTCGGCGTGGCGCTGGCGCTCCTGGCGCTGGCCGGCTGCGCGATGATCGTGACCACCGCGCTCGCCAACACCATGCTGCAGACCCTCGTTCCCGACGCGCTGCGGGGCCGGGTGATGGCGTTTTACGCCTTCGTCTTCGTGGGAATGGCGCCGCTCGGCGCGTTCCAGGCGGGCCTCGTCGCAGAGCACACGAGCGCGCCCTTCGCGATCGCCCTCGGTGGAGCCGGGTGCCTCATCGCCGCCGCGTTGGTCGCCTGGCGGGTGCCGGCGCTACGGCGGACGGCCTAACGGAGGATCGTGGAGGATGGTGGAGGTTGTGGAAGATGGTGGAGGTCCCACGGAGCACCCTCCACCATCCTTCACCATCCTCCACCATCCTTCACAACAGCCTTCTCAATTTCAGCGCCACCCGGATCGTATCGGCGTCGCGTCGCAGCACGAGCCGGCGCACCGCGCCGTCGACGCGCAAGGCCTTCCGAGCGTCGCTCAGGTCCCCCTCGGCGACCCCGCGTCCATCGATGAGCAAGAGCTCGTCGCCCACGGCGATCCCGGCCTCCGCGCTCGGGCTGCGCGGGACGACGTAATCGACCATGATGTGCCTCAGCCCCGGTCCGCGGGCCGCGAGCCGCAGCCCGCTCATATCGAAATCGCACGGCGAGCTGTCGCCGGGTCGGGGCTCGACGATGGCGCGGCGGCCGGCGTAGTCGACGATCAGACGCGATCCCTCGAATACCGAGTTGCCGATGACGCCGTCGATGTCCGTTCGCGCCAGGAAACCCTTGTACTCGCCGCCCAGTCCGGTCGTAGGGGAAGGGACCTTCACGCCGTCGAGCCGGAGCTCTTGCAGGCGGACGATGGTCCCGTGGAGGTCGCCGACCAGGCCCGTCCCGATGGGCGCCTCGATGGCCGGGGCCACGCGGCTCAGGCCGTGCTGTTCCGCGAATGGCGTGGTGAGAATCAGGCACAGGCCCGACGCCCCCGTATCGAGCAGCAGCCGGGCCGGGATGGGACGGCGGCCCCGTACCTTCACCTGCGCGCGCAGCAGCGGGAGATCCGCGTCCGCCGTGAATCGCACCGTGACGCCCGTGCCCTTGTAGCGGTAGCGCGCGGCGTCGAAGAACCCCACGCGCCGCTGCCGGTAGTCGATCTCCAGGGCGTAGTGCTGCAGCACGTCGTGCCCCACCAGGCCCACCTGGAGCCGCCCGCTCGCTTCGCTCAGGCCGTTGAGGGGGTACAGCGCCACCTGGTAGTTCACGAGCGTAAGCTCCCCGACGCGAATCGTGTCCACGACGGCGGTCGAAGCGGCAGGTCCGACTGGGGCGGCCGGTGCGGGACCGGGAACGATCCCCATGGTCCGGGCCCAGTCCCGGTCGAGCCCCGTGCGGGAGAGGCCGGTGTCGAACATCAGCCAGGTGGAGTCGCCGTTGATCACCGCGGGCACGTAGATCGCGCCACCGTACGCGTCGAACGGGACCACCGCCACCGGCACGAGCGGTGGGGGTGTCGGACCGTGCCAGCAGGCCAGCGACAGACACGCCGCGAGCGCCGCCGACCGGGGGGGGGCCGTGGTCCTCAACCCCATTTCCTCCGACGCGCTTCGGCGGCCACCAGCGCTGCCGCCCCCTCGAGTCCCAGCTTCTCCGTGTTCACCACCAGGTCGTAGTTCGCCACGTCTTGGCGATGCCGCCCGTAGTAGGTCCGCACGTACTGGTCGCGCTGCCGGTCCGTTTCGTCTACGACCTTCTCCACCTCCGCCGGGTTCACCCCCAGGCGCTCGACCGCGAGCTTCATGCGCCACGGCTTCGCGGCGACGACGTACACGTGCAGCGCGTCGGGCCGCTGCGCGAGCACCGCCTGCGCGCCCCGGCCCACGAGGACGATCCGGCCCTGCGCCGCTGCCTCCGCGATCACTCGCTCGGTCACCTGGACGATCGCCGCCTCGTCGGGCTCGACTCGCGGCACGCCGCCGGTCGCGATGAACATTTCGGGGGACCCTGCCGCGAGCGTGTGCGCGAGGCGCTCCAGCAATCCCGGCGCCCGCTCCTCGCGTTGGGCCACCGCGTCGGGCGGCAGCCCCGCCCGGCGCGCGACTTCGTCCACGAACTCGTTGTCGATCACGTCCCACCGGAGCTCCGCCGCCACGAGGCGCGCGACCTCCGAGCCGCCTGAGGCGTACTGCCGAGTGATCGTGATGACCGGCGGCGCCATCTCAGGGCTTCAGGTTCTTGCGCAGCTCGCTGATGTTGAGCAGTGGCAGCCCACCCTCGGTCGGCACGAAGATGATCAGGTTGCTCGAGCCTTTCATGTCGTGCAGCACCTCGATCCACTGCTTGGTGAGCGCTTCGGGGGAAAGCGTCTGGTTCAAGAGCCGCTGCTGCTCGGTCTGGAGGCGGGCGACCTCGACGCGGTGGCGTTCCGTCTCGATCTGCTGCTCCTGGGCGATCTTGTTGTTGATGGCCTGCACCACCTGGGGCGGCGGTTGCAGGTCACGGAGGAAGAACGCCGTGACCGTGGCGATCCGGAAGTTCCCGCCGCCGGCGCGGGGCCTCGTCACGAGGGCGGAGTCGACCAGCCCCTCCATCGTGTTCGCGATTTGGGTGCGCTTGGAGATGTCGTTGATGGAGTATTGCACCATGCCGTCGCGCACGCCCTTGCGAATGGCGTTGAGCACGGCGCCGCGGATCTGGTCTTCGTTGCCGATCTCCGTAAAGATCTTCGGGGACTGCATCGGGTCGATCTGCCAGCGGATGGACACCTCGACGTGCATCCCCATCTGCTCGCTCGAGAGCGCCTCGATTGCTTCGATCTGCTCCCCGCGCGTCGGCCACTGCTCTTCGCGGGTCGAGTAGCGCTCGATCGAGGACCACGGCGGCACGAAGCGGATGCCCGCGAGCAGCGGTCCCGGGTCCACGTAGCCGAAGGCGTGGCGCACCCCGACTTCGCCCGGGTCGATCACGACCATCGCCGACCCGGTCGCGAACAGCACGGCGAGGACGCCGACCCCGTAGCCGGCGAAGCGCATCAGGTTCGAGATGGGGCCCGGGCGTTGGGCGCGCACGGTGGCTGCGGCCAGGAGGAGGGAAAACGCGATGACGAGCAGGACGGCGCCGCCGACGAGCTTGCCCATGGAAGCTCCGAGAGGGAAGACGCCGAGAAGATACGTCGACCGGCGAGCGACCGCTTACTGGAAGAGGTTCGGCCCCCCCCCTCCGCCGCCGGTCTTGCCGTACCCCGGGCCCTTCGGCTCCGCTCGCGCGCGAACGTAGCCGAGCTCCTCGTTGCGTGAGATCCGCTTCTCGGCCACCAGCCCCTCGAGCACCAGCTCGCACGCCGCGACCATGGTGCCCGGGTCCTTCTTGGCGGCGAGGCCCACTTGGTCCACCAGGTCGAGCAGGCCGGGTACGACGCTGAAGCCCTTGAGGCAGGTCTCCGAGCGCTCGTCCATGGAGATCTTGAGCGCCCCGCCTTCGTCGAACCAGTGGACGATGTCGTCCACGTTGGCGCCGCCCACCCGGGCCTCGAACGTCTTGCCGGCGGCGCGCCGGATCAGGTCCTTGGCGATCGATTCGGGGCCCTGCAGCTCGCCCTCGTATTCGAGCTCGAGCTTGCCCGTGATGGCGGGCAGCGCGGCGTAGATGTCCGAGATGCGGGGGACCACCGTCTTTTCCTTCGTGGTGACCGTGCGTCGCTCCGCGTTCGACACCACGTTCTCCAGTACGCTGATCGGGAGCCGCTGTGAAACGCCCGAGCGGCGGTCCACCCGCTTGTCCTCGCGCGCCTCGAAGGCGACCCGCTCGATCAGCTCCGCTACGAAGTCGGGCAGCTTGAGCGGCCGCCCGTTGCGCGCGAGCCACGCCTCCTGGCGTGTGATCGCCGCGCCCAGCTCGACCGTGTACGGGTAGTGGGTGACGATCTCCGATCCGATGCGGTCCTTGAGCGGGGTGATGATCTTGCCGCGGGCGGTGTAGTCCTCGGGGTTGGCCGTGAACACGAGGGCCACGTCCAGGTTCAGCCGCACCGGATAGCCTTTGACCTGGACGTCCCCCTCCTGCATGATGTTGAACAGGCCTACCTGGATCTTCCCGGCGAGGTCGGGGAGCTCGTTGATCGCGAAGACCCCGCGGTTCGCCCGGGGCAGAAGTCCGAAGTGCATCGTCAGCTCGTCAGACAGCAGGTGACCGCCGCGCGCGGCCTTGATGGGGTCTACGTCGCCTATGATGTCGGCGATGGTGACGTCGGGGGTGGCGAGCTTCTCCACGAAGCGGGACTCGCGCGGCAGCCACGCGATCGGCGTCCCGGCGCCCTGCTCGGCCACGAGCTCGCGCCCGAACTTCGAGATCGGCGCGAACGGGTTGTCGTTCACTTCGCTCCCCGCGAGAATCGGAATCTCGTCGTCGAGCAGCGTGACGAGCTGGCGCAGGATGCGGCTCTTCGCCTGTCCTCGGAGGCCCAGCAGGATGAAGTTGTGGCGGGACAGAACCGCGTTCACGAGCTGCGGGATGACGGAGTCCTCGTAGCCCACGATACCGGGGAACAGCGGCGAGCCGTTCTCGAGCAAGCAGATCAGATTCTCGCGCAGCTCGTCCTTGACGGAGCGGTGGATCCGGGCGGGACTCGCCCACTCGGTCTGTTGCAGCTCGCCCAGCGTGGTCGCCTTGGTCATAGGGCGATAGTTAATCGGCCCCCTCCCGCGGTGTAAAGAGTCGCAGCGCCGCGGCGCCCCACGCGGGAAGCTCGATCGTGGCGTGACCGTCCGGCGCGACAGGGACGCGGTCGCCGTTCATCTCGACGAAGTTCGTACGACGGGCGCCACGGAAGCCGTAGGCCCCCGGCCAGACGGCCACCGCGCGCGCCACACCGGCCACGTCGACCAGCTTCACCACCGCGCCGGCGCGGTCGTCCGCCGGTTTCACGCCCACCACCGCGACGCCCTGATCGGCGATGAACAGGGCCGAGTCTTTGCGGGACAGCGCGCCCGAGCCGGCGCTGGCGTACGGGGCGCTCACGTACAGCGGGTCGCACGCGGCCCAGCCGCGCCGGGCCGGCTCGGCGCGATCGCCGCCCGGCGGCAGCGCCGAGATGCGGTAGCGGAACGAGAGCTCCCCCCCCTGGCGGGGCGCGAAGTTCGTGGGCCAGTAGTTGTGCAGGACATACGCGAACAATGCGCCGTCCGCCTCGATCCTCCGGCGCCACTGGCCGCGGAAGATGTCGTTCAGCGTGAGGAGCGGCGTGTCGGGTCCGCTCCAGAGGATTCCGCCGGCCGCGTCATGCAGCCACACCCAGTGGGCGTGGCAGTACCAGTCCCGACAGCTGCCGGGCTGCTGGTCGCGCTCCACCGTCATCCGTCCGAGCGGCACCTCGACCTCGACCGTGGGCTTCGCGAGTGCGAAGGGGAACGCGACGTACAGCGCTTCCTTGTCGAGCGTGGGGGGCTTCGTGATCCGGTTCGCGATGTCCATCCACGGCAGCTCGTCGTACAGCGTCACGACGGTCGTGACGCTGGTGCATCCCTGGAGCTTGCGTTCGACCACGAGGCGGGCGCCGATTCCGGGGAGCCGCTCGCGCCGCGCCGACACGAGCTCCGCCTGGCTCACCGTCAGGTCGGGCGCGGTGCGCAGCTCGTCGCGCGCCCGACCCGTCCAGAGGGCGCTGTGCGCGCCGCCCTGCACGTACAGGAGCTGGTTCAGCCCCCCGCCCGGCCAACCGGCCGGCCGGACGCGCTCGACGCGGTCGCCGGTCGTCAGCGAGCGGATCGCGCCGCTCGCCGGATCGAGCACCACGTGGAAGCTTCCGGCCTGCGCCTCGAGCGCCGGGCCGTCGTCCCGGGGCGGGTTCGCGGCTCGCTCACTTTCCGTGAGCGCCAGGTAGCCCAGCGCCGGGACGTCTCGCGCCAGGACCAGCGCCGAGCCGTCGGGGAGATCCACCGCCGGCCACTCCCGGCCGTCGTGGGCGAGCCGCCGCGCCGCGCCGTGGGGCACTTGCACCACGTCGCTCCGCGCCCAACTCGAGGCGTTGAACACGACGCGGCCGGCGCCCCCGCTCCCGCCGGTGCTGAGGCCGATCCGGAGCAGCGCGGCCGCGACCTGGGCGTCGGCTGCGGCGGCGGCGCCGTCCAGGAACCGCCGCTTGTACTGCCACTGCGCGACGGTCTCCGCCCCGTCGGGGTCCGATCCCCTGGCCGACGACGCCCAGGTGTGCTCGCCGAACAACAGCAGATCGCGCCACATCCGCCGCCGCGCCGCGGCCCGTTGCTCGATCCGGTCGGTCGCGCCGCCGTCGCGCGGCTCGGTCTTTTCGTCCCATAGCGCGAGCAGCTCCGCGGCCCGGGCAACCAGCTGGGCCGCGCGGTAGCGCGCGAGCTCCGCCGCGGTGGACGCGGCGCCGTCCTCGCGATAGCACCCGGTGTCGCCGCGCCGTACGGGCAGCTTCGCGCCCCAGCGCCGCTCCACCTCGCGGAAGAAATCCTCCGGTCGCGCCGCCACGAGACGGGGATAGGCGAACCGACGGGAAAACTCCTCGACGTTCGCGACCACCTGCTCGTCCAGGAGGCCGTTGTCGCCCGTGGCGCCGCACAGCAGCGCGACGTCGTAGGGATAGCCGGGGGACAGGAAAACGGGATGGGTGAGCAGCCAGTCGGAGAGGCGTCGGCCCATCTCGGCCGGACCCACGTCGAACCCGAAGCGCGGGCCATCGGCGTACTGGTCGGCCCGCCAGTGCAGCACGCGGCTGCCGTCGGGCCCCTCCCACCAGTACAGCTGCGGGTATGTGGTCCACTCGCCCCCCCCGAGCTGGGCGCGTGCGGCGTCGGCAGGAGATAGAAGTGGAGCCGCCCGCTCCGGGTTGACGCCGCTCGCGAGATACCGCACACCGCTCGCCGCGAGCAGGGTAGGGAGGGTGAGCGCTTGCCCCGGCACGTCGGCCAGCTGCACCGCTTGATAGCCCAGCCCACGCTCGCGTGCGAACAGACCTGCGGGCCAGAGGACGCGCGCGAAGGTCTCGTGGTCGAGGATCCCCGTCAGCGGCTGTGCGAACACGGCGGAGACGCCGACCTTGCCCTCGCGGAGCGCCCGCGCGAGCGCCTCACCTGCGGCCGGGGCGCGGTTCTCGACATACGAGATCAGCTGGAGCGCGCACTCCGCGGTCCAGCGGAAGTCGGGATGCCCCGGCAGCCGGGCGAGCGCGGCATCCAGGTTTCGGCGGTGCACTTCGAGACATTCTTCCTGGAGCGCGGTGAGGCCGACGTCGGTGTGGCTCGAGGCGATCCAGTACAGCGTCCAGCGCCGCGGCGGAGCCAACCGGACGCGCCGACGCCCGACGCGCTGCTTCCCCAGCTCGACGTCAATCTGGAACTCGGCCCCGACCGCCCGCGACAGGGGCACCCAGAGCTCGCCCGCGAGGCCCGCCCCGGTCGACAGCAGCCCCGCGGTCCCCACGAGCGTGCCGCGGCGGTCGGTCACGCGGGCGCGCGCCGCGGGGGCGTCGAGGCCGGTTACGGCGACCCGGACGAGGTTGTTGCGGCCATCGGGCTGCTGGTACAGGGCCGTCGGCGTCGCGTCGATCACGATCGGGGGTGCGGCGCGCAGGGGGCGGTGCCGGCCGGCGAGCGGCAGGCTGCCGAGCCATGCAACGAAGCTGCGGCGGTCGGTCATGTCGGGCTGATACACCCGGCACGGCGCCGCGGTCTTGACTCCGGGGGGCCCGCCGCTAGGTTTTCCCCCGGCCGAACCCCCGCACCGCTACTCTTTTCTCTAGAGGAGCCCGCATGAAGCGTCTCGCAATGGTCCTCGCCCTCGTGGCGATGGGCGCGTGTCAAAAGGCCGAGCAGCAGACGACGCAGACTCCGGCCGACACGTCCAAGATGATGATGTCCGATACGTCGCATATGATGATGGCAGACACGTCCCACAAGATGATGGCCGATACGGCGAAGAAGATGGCCCCGGCCGCCAAGCCGGCCGCCAAGCCCACCGCCAAGAAAAAGCGTCGGGCGTAGGCAGGATCAGGACAGGACAGTGACGATGCCCGGGACTAGTGCCCGGGCTTTTCGTTTTCCAGAAACCAGGCGACCGTACGCCCGATCGCCTCTCGGGCCTGAGTCGGCGGCCGCCAGCCGAGCTCGGCGCGGATGCGCTCGTCGGTGTACGGGTTCTCGCCCGACACGAAGGACACCGCTGCGCGCGCCAGTCGGCGGGCCGTGAACAAGCCGATCGCGAGGCCGGCGAGCGCCGTGGGAATCGGAATCGACCAGTAGCGCCGGCCCAGTGCGGCCGCAAACGCGGCGAAGAACTCGCGCTGCGACAGTGCGGGCGGCCCGTCGTTCGTCACGTTGTACGGGCGGAAGCCCGCAAGCGGTGCGTCGAGCGCGGCGACGGCGGCGGCCGCCACGTTGCCCGCGTACACGCACGACAACCGGTTCGTGCCGGGACCGATCTGGGGCACGACCCGGAGCCGCGCCGCGCGGATCACGCGCGGCGTGAACAAGCGGTCCCGCTCCCCGTAGATGACGGTCGGGCGCAGCGCCACGACATCGAGGTCGCGATGCGTCGCCGCTTCGCGCACCACGTCCTCGGCTAGTCGCTTGCTGCGGGCGTAGAAGTCGGGCGCCGCGATCGGCTGGAAGGGGAAGTCTTCATCCCGCCGCTCGGGGGTCGAGGGATAGGCCGCTGAGCCGGAGTACACCGCCACGGACGAGATGTGAATCAGCCGCGCGCCCGCCGCCCGGGCCGCGCCGACCGCGAGTCGGGTGGCGTCGACGTTGACCGCGACGTACTGCTCCCAAGAGGCCCGGCGCTGCACGATCGCGGCGGCGTGTACGATGGCGCGGGTGCCGCGCGCCGCTGCCTGCCACGCCGCCGGGTCGGTCACGTCGCCGACGACCGTCGCCGCCCCGAGCCGCAGGACGGCGGCGCGACTCGCGGGCCGTACCAGCGCGCGCACCGGCTCGCCCCGAGCGGCGAGGGCCTCGACCACGTGACTGCCCACGAGGCCGCTCGCGCCCGTGACGAGAACGCTCATGCCGGTGCGGCGATCGGGAAGGCGAACGGGAGCTCGACCACGCGCGCATCGCGGCCGGCCGCGCGCACCAGCGAGCCGGGTTCAACCTCCCGCCGGATCAGCGCGAGACCGATCCAGCGCCCCGCGCCGGCGACGCCGGTCTCGGGCACGAACGCCAGGCTCGTCACCCGGCCGACGTCGCGATCGACGTAAGTGACCACGCTCCAGCCGTCAGCGGGGGCGGCCGGCGGCTCCGGATCGAACAGCAAGCCCCGGACTTGACGGTTCACATGCCCGCGGAAGTGCAGCCGGGCGACCGTCTCCTGGCCGGTGTAGCAGCCCTTGGTATACGACACGCCACCGATCTCGTCGAAGCGCGCTTCCTGGGGGATGGTCCTCTCGTCGACTTCGGCGCCGAGACGTGGCCAGCCCGCGAGGATGCGGCTCAGCTCGAGTGCGGCGGGGCCGGCCGCGACGGCGCCGGCGGCCTCCAAGCGGGCGGCGAGCAGGGCGCCCGCCGCCGCGGGCGCCGTCACCTGGACGACGAACGGCGCTCCTTCGGTGGCCCGAGCGGTCTCCGTGCCGTCGGGACCCACGAGCACGCGGCCGGCGGCGGGCGGCACCTCGAGGCCCGCCGCGACGGCCACGGCGAGCGCGCTCGGACCGCCCAAGCGATAGACCGCCACCTCGGCGCTGCGGTCGCTCACCCGGGCGAGGCGCGGGGGCACCGAGCGCGTGAAGATCGCGAGCGCCCGCTCACGTCCTCCACCGGAGGCGGGCACGGTGAAGCTCACCGTGGCGCCCAGCCGGGCCGCCCAGCCGTCTACGACGATCATCCCTTTGGGGGTGAGCAGCGCGCCGTACACGAACGAGCCGTCGCCGGGGAGCTCGACATCGTTCGTCAGCAGCCCCTGGAACGACGTGACGGCCCCGGGGCCCGTGAGCGCCACTACGCCGGCCTCGACGCGCGACACCAGCGCGCCGGTGTACAGCGCGGTGACGAGCGCCGGCGTGACCTCACCAGGCTCGACCCGCGCGACCTGCGGCAGCTCTTCCGTCATCCCTCAAGCATAATAGCCCGCGGCCCGGTACGACTCGTCGAGCAGCTCGACCGGGTGACGCACCGCGGCGGGGACGCCCGCGGCGCTGAGCCCCGCGCCGAGCTGCATGAGACACCCCGGGTTGCCTGTCGCCACCACTTGTGGTCGGGCCTCGGCGAGGGAGGCGAGCTTGGGCGCGAGCACCGCGCGCGACATCGCGGGCTCCACCAGCGTGAACAGTCCCGCGCTGCCGCAGCACTGTGCGGCGTCGGGCATGGAGATGACGCGCAGCACCGGGATCGCGCGCAGCATCCGCTCCGGCGGCTCGGCGATCCGCTGGGCGTGGAGCAGGTGGCAGGGAGGATCGTACGCGACGGTCACGTCGAGCGGCGCGCCGGGCCGCGGCCCCCGCTCGGCCAGCAGCTCACTCACGTCCCGCACGCGCGCGGCGAACCTCGCCCCATCCCCCGGGACGTCGACCAGGTGGCCGTACTCCTTCAGCATCGCCCCGCACCCCGCGCTGTTGACGACGATGGGCGTATCGTCGTCGCCGAACGCGGCGACGTTCGTCCGCGCGAGCCGTCGCGCCTCGTCCCGCAGACCGGCATGCGCGTGCAGCGCACCACAGCACACCTGCGCCGGGACTTCGCGCACCGCGTAGCCGTTCACCTGAAGGGTGCGGATGGTAGCGTCGTGCACGTGGGAGAAGAGGCCCTCCATTACACATCCACGGAACAACGTGACGGGGGTGAATGCGGAATGCGGAGTGCGGAATGCGGAATTGACGCGCGAACTTCGATTCCGCATTCCGAATTCCGCATTCCGCACTGGCTTTGTCGCCGCCAGCATCCCGAGGGCGAACCGGATGCGTCCCCAGCCCGCCAGCCTGCTGGGTATTCCCGTCGCCCTCACCAGCCGCGCGAGGGCGTACACGACGCGTGACACGTCCGCGCCGGTGAGCGCCCCGAGCGCCGCGCGCACCAGCGGCGGCACGCCGCGGCGCGCCGTCAGCAGCGCGCGGGCCGCCTCGAGGCCGCGGCCGTAGCTCACGCCCGAGGGACAGACGGGCTCGCACCCGCGGCAGCCGAGACAGCGGTCGAGGTGCAAGGCGACGCCCGGATCGGCGGGCGCGAGCTCGCCCGTCTCGAGGGCGCGCATCAGCTCGATGCGGCCGCGCGGGCTGTCGGATTCGTCACCGGTAGCGAGGAAGGTGGGGCATGCTTGGAGACAGAAGCCGCAATGCACACAGGAATCCAACCCTTCGAAGCCGCCCCGATCCGTCATTCCGTGCCTTCGACGGCCACGACGAGCGCGTCGCCCGGATCGAACGTGCGCCGCAGCCCGGCGACGAGCGGGCCTACGCCTTCGCGGTAGGCGCCGAAGTGACCGACGGCGGCGCGCACCGGCCACGGGGCCCGCTCGAGCGTCAGCGGCACTTCGAGCCCGGCCAGCGTGCGGCGCAGCCGTCGCAGGCGGTCCACGGTGGTCTCGCCGCCCCAGCGGATCGCGCCGATGCCGGGGCTGGCCGAGATCCATTCGTCCCCCACCTGATGCTGCAACAGGTCCATGAGTTCGTCGCTCGAGTCAGGCAGCCCGCCCACACGGAACGTCACCGGCCGCGTGGCGAAGCTCTCGGCGGCGCGCATCCACAAGGCGTGCGCCTCGTCCGCGCGCAGCGCGGTGAAGCGTCCTCCGCTGGCGGCGCGGAGCGCGGCTTCTTCGGCGGACACCAGGGCGGCCGAGCCGGCGAAGCGGACCGCCAGCATCCAGCGCTCGCGGCGCGCGAGGGCCGGCGACATGAGCTCGTGTGCGGCCGGCTGCACGGCCGCCGCGGCGATGTCCTCGGCCACCTGGGCCAGGTCCTCGCGCGACCCTTCGAGCACGAGCGTCTGGTCGGCGCGCGGGAGGGCACGGAGCCGCAGGTGCACCAGCACGATCACGCCGAACGCCCCGAACCCGCCCGCCGCGAGCTTGGTGAGATCGTAACCCGCGACGTTCTTCATCACGCGCCCGCCGCTCTGCACCAGCCGGCCGTCGCCGGTGACGAAGGTGACGCCCAGGAGGTGGTCGCGCACGGCCCCGAACCCCTGTCGCAGGGGGCCCGCCGTCGCGGTCGCGACCACCGAGCCGAGGGTGCGGCCCGCGAGCCCCGGCGGGTCGAGCGCGAGCCATGTGCCGCCGTCGGCGAGCTGCTGGCGCAGCAGGTCGCAGCCGATGCCCGCCTCGGCGGTCGCGGAGAGATCCTGCGGCTCGATCGCCGGGACCTTGTCGAGCCGGCGCGTGGTGAGCGCCAGGTCGGCGGGGGCGTCGGCCGGCAGCCACGTGCCCGCGCCTTCGACGCGGACGCGCCACCCCTCCTCGCGCGCGGTGCCGAGCAGCAGCGCCACCGCGTCGGGCGATCCGGGAGCGACGCGCGGCACGCCGTCGGGCGTCGTGGCGACGTCCACGGCGTCGTCGCCGAGCAGCGCGCGCACGCGGTCGACGAGGCTCATGACTCGAATGCGGAGTGCGGAATGCGGAGTGCGGAATTGCTGGACCGGTCTCGATCCGCGGCACTCCGCACTCCCCACTGCGCACTCCGCACTCCAGACCATTCCCGACACGCGTGCACCGGTACCACCTTCCCCGGGTTGACCCGCTCCAACGGATCGAACACGAGCCGCACGGCCCGCATGGCGGCGAGCGCGTCGCCGTCGAAAATCAGGGGCATGTAGCGCAGCTTGTCGAGCCCAATGCCGTGCTCTCCCGTGATGGTGCCGCCGGCGGCGATGCACACGGCCATGATCTCCCCGCTCGCCTGATCCACGCGCGCCTTGAGCCCCGGCACCCGCCCGTCGAACGAGATGTTGGGGTGCAGGTTACCGTCTCCCGCGTGGAACACGTTGCTGACGGTGAGCCCGTAGGCGGCGGCGATCCGGCCGATGGCCTCCAGCACGTCGGGGAGTGAGGAGCGAGGGACCACTGCGTCCTGCACGACCAGGTCACGCGACAGGCGGCCCATGGCGCCGAACGCCTTTTTGCGGCCCTGCCACAGCCGCTCCCGCTGCTTCGCGTCCGCGGCGCTGAGCACGTCGCGCGCGCCGTGCGCACGCAGGATGCCGGCGATTGTGTCTGCGTCCGCTGCCACGGCTTCCTCGCGGCAGCCGTCGAGCTCGACCAGCAGCACCGCCGCGGCATCGCGTGGATAGCCCGCCGCGTACACCGAATCCTCCACGGCATTGATGCATGATTGGTCCATCATCTCGAGGGCGGCGGGCACGATGCCGCTCGCGATCACGGCCGACACGGCCTCGCCCGCCGTCCGCAGCGCGCTGAAGTCGGCGAGCAGCGTGCGGATGGCGCGCGGCACCGGCAGCAGGCGCACCCTGATGCGCGTCGCGATCCCGAAGTTGCCCTCCGAGCCGACGAACAGGCCCACCAGATCGGGCCCCCACGGCTCACCCCCCGGGCTGCCGAGCTCCACGACCTGCCCGTCGGCGAGCACGACCTCGAGTCCGAGCACGTGGGTCGCCGTCACGCCGTACTTGAGGCAGTGCGGCCCGCCGGCGTTTTCGGCCACGTTGCCGCCGATGGTGCAGGCGGTCTGACTCGACGGATCGGGGCTGTAGTACAGGCCATGGGGCGCAGCCGCGGCCGAGAGGCGCACGTTCACGACGCCCGGTTCCACCACGGCGATGCGGTTCCTGGGATCGATCGCGAGGATGCGGTTCAGCCGCGTGAGCACCATGAGCACCGCGTCGTCGTTCGCGAGCGCGCCGCCCGACAGACCCGTGCCGGCGCCCCGAGGCACGAACGGTACGCCGAGCGCGGCGAGCAGCCGCACGACTGCGACCACTTCGTCCCGGCTCCCGGGCAGCACGACCACGCCGGGGACGCGCCGATGGGTCGGCAGCCCGTCGCGCGCGTACGTGATCCGCTCGGGGAGCGCGGTGCGCACGTGCCGCGCGCCGACGATCTCGCCGAGCGCCGCGGCCAGCGACTCCCCTCGCCCCCCCCGCCCGCCTTCCCCTCCGCCGGTCACGAGGCGCGCTCGATCTCGGGGTGGCGGCCGCCGCGCCCGTTGCCCCGCGCCCGTCGCCGCACCGCCGCCCGGCGCTCGGCGTCGGCCGCGACGGGACCCAGCACGGTCGCGAGCTGGCGCAGCCGGGCGCTGGTGCTCCGGATCGCCTGCAGCGCCTGCTTCGCCGGCGCGTCGAGCTCGAGCGACGCCGCGACCTGGAACGAGAGGAGCTGCGGATCGGCCGGTAACTCGATCTCCTCGTCCTCCCGCTCGGTGAGCACGCCGAGCGCCCGCGCGAGGCGCCCGAATCCTTCCCGCACGTCTGCGGCGAGAGTGGTCACCTCGGTGGCATCGGTCGGATCGTCATCGAATTCCTCGATCTCGGCGACGCGGTACGGGTGCGTGCTCGAGATCCAGCACCGCAGGACAAAACGACGCTCGCCGACCGTCAGGACATTGGAGCGCCCGTCGGGGAGCGGCTGGTTCGACCGGATGAGGGCGACGCAGCCCACGTCGCCCGGACTCGGCACGGGATCGGCGTCGGGCGCGGGGTCGGGCGCCACATAGGCGATGCCGAACCGCTGATCGCCGGCGAGACAGTCCTGGAGCAGTTGGCGGTAGCGAGGCTCAAAGATATGAAGAGGCTGCGGAGCTCCTGGAAAGAGGACGATCGGTAGCGGAAAGATGGGGAGCTCCCGGGCCATAACTATATACTAGACGCACAGACGCACAGGCGCACAGGGGAGAACAGCAAAGAGGGGCCAGGACACGCTTTCCTGACCCCTCATACTGTTCACCGCTGTGCGTCTGTGCGTCTAGTAGTTGCCGGTCCTCACGCTGCCCGCCAGAAGCCCTTGAGTGCCCTGCCGTCGGGAGACTCGCGCAGCTTCTCAAATGCTCGTTCCCTGATCTGTCTGATCCTTTCCCGGGTGACTCCCATCAGCGCCCCGATCTTCTCGAGCGTCATGGCTTCGCTGCCCTCTTCGAGCCCGTAGTAGAGATAGAGGATCTTGCGCTCACGCGGGGTCAGGTACTTCTGGAAGATGCGGTCGATGAACTCGCGCATCAGCTTGCCGTCGGTCTTCTCCTCGATCTCCCCGCCCTCCTGGCCTGCGAAGCGCTCGCCCAGCGTCGCCGCGTCCTTGTCGCTCCGGTCCACCGGCGCGTCCAGCGACAGCTCGGCCGCCGTCATGCGGCGCGCGGTGCGCACGTTCTCGACGGTGTCCTCGAGCGCCATCGCGATCTCATCGTCGGTCGGCTCCCGACCGAGCTCCTGCGACAAGTACGTCTCGGTCCGGCTCATGCGGATGAGCTGCGAGTTCTGATTCAGCGGGATGCGGACGCTGCGCGTCTGCTCGGCCAACGCCTTCAGGACCGCTTGACGTACCCACCACACCGCATACGAGATGAACTTCACGCCCTGATCGGGATCGAACTTCTTCACCGCCTTGAGCAGCCCTTCGTTCCCGATGGCTACCAGCTCGGAGAGGTCGAGGCCGTGCCCTTGATATTTCTTGACGTAGGAGATGACGAATCGGAGGTTGGCTGTGACGAGTCGCTCGGCGGCTTTCTCATCGCCCCGCTGCACGCGTCGCGCCAAGCGGCGCTCCTCAACGGGATCCTTAATCAGCGGGAGTTTTTGGATATCCTGCAGGTACTGGTCGAAGGCTCCGGAAGGATTGGCTCGAAAGAACGCCTTCGCCTTGCCTCCGTTCGACCGTGCCATAGCTAGGGCTCCAACATGGACGGGTGAGGGCTCGTGGGGAAATCCCCGAACGGCGCTCAATATAGGAATCGCTCGTCAATGGTGCAAATCTATACATTTTTCCACATCACAAATTGTGACATTGCTGCGTGGATGCGTCGTTTGTCCACTATCCACATCGCGTGTGGAAAAATTGATGTTGATCCGACGTTGATTCTTTCTGCCTCCGCATGTGGAGACGTGCACACCTGTGTGGGAAGTTGTTGACAGGTATGTGATTATGTCAGGAAGTGATGGACGACCTAGCCCGGCGCCGAACCAGCTCCGTATCGTGGCCCCTCCCCTGTCCTCTCGGAGGGCACATGAGCAGCATCGTCATCGGGCTGATCTTCATCGCGGGCGGCCTCTCGGGCACGCTCGCGCTCGTCGGCACCAACAGCGGGACCGCGCTCGCGGTGGTGGGCGTGTTGCTCGTGGGCCGGGGGATCTACCGCATCCGGAAACAGCGTGCGCAGCAGCACGTGCAGTAGGGCACGCTAGACACCACGTGGTTCGATGTAGGGGCGCAGCTTGCTGCGCCCCTACGTGTTTACGCCGGCCCCCCCCCCCCCCCCCCCCCCCCCCCCCCCCCCCCCCCCCCCCCCCCGGCCCCCCCCGGCCCCCCGCGCCGTCCTCCCAGCACGTCCCGCACGACGTCCTCCGGTGCCGCGACGGTCCAGCTCTTCCCGTCCGCGTGCATGCGCCCGATCGCTTGCGGCAGCGCGAACCGCACCGCGCTCTCGCGCGCTTTCTTGTCGAGCTGCATCGCGGCGACGAGGGCGTCCACCGTCGCCGACGCCGGCAGGTCGAGCGGCAGGTTGTAGCGCTCCAGCAGCCGCTGCACGCGGTTCGCAGTGCCCGCCTCCGCGATCCCGAGAGCTTCTGCGAGGCGCGCCTCGTACGCCATGCCGATCGCCACTGCTTCGCCGTGCAGCGTGGCGAACTGCGCGGTCGTCTCGATCGCGTGTGCGATCGTATGCCCGAAGTTCAGGATCGCCCGGCGTCCCGCTTCCCGTTCATCGGCCGCCACGACCTCCGCCTTGATCTCGACCGAGCGCCGCACCACGCGCTCGAGCGCTCCCGCCTCTCTCGCGGTCACCGCCCCGTGCTCCTGCTCGAGGGCATCGAAGTACTGCCGGTCGGCGATCACGCCGTGTTTCACCGCCTCGGCCATGCCTGCCGCGAGCTGCGCCGGAGGAAGGGAGCCGAGCACGTCCAGGTCGGCCACCACGAGCCGCGGCTGGTGGAATGCCCCGAGCAGGTTCTTCCCGGCGGGGACGTCCACTCCCGTCTTGCCGCCGATCGAGGAGTCGATCATGGCGAGCAGCGTGGTGGGCACCTGGACGCACGGGATGCCGCGCAGGTAGGTCGCCGCCACGAAGCCCGCCAGGTCGCCCACCACGCCGCCCCCCAGCGCGACCACCGCCGAATCGCGACCGAACCGGGCCGCGAGCATCCGGTCGGAGAGTGTGGCCCAGGTCTCCCGCGTCTTGTTCCGTTCACCCGCCGGGAACTCGAATAGTTGGGCTTGCAGCGTGGCGTCGTGGAAACGTGCAACAACATGGTCCCCGAGCAGCTTCGCCACATGCGAGTCCGTGATCACGGCGTAGCGGCTGGCGGGGCACGCGGCTTTCAGCCGGGCCGGCAGATCTGCGAGCAGCCCGCGGCCGATCAGGATATCGTACGAAGCGTCGCGCGGGGCGGCGAGCGCGACGCGGATCGTCACCACTTGACGTCGGGGCGTCCCGCGTGCGCGTTGGCGGCGCGCGCCAGGACGAAGAGGAGATCCGAGAGGCGGTTCAGGTACCGGAGCACCGCGGGACTGACCTGCTCGTGCCGCGACAGGGCGACGACGGCGCGCTCGGCCCGACGACAAACCGTGCGCGCCAGGTGCAGCGTCGCCGCCTTGGGCGCCCCGCCCGGTAAGATGAAGTTCTTGAGCGGCTCGAGCCGCGATTCGTGAATGTCGATGGCGTCCTCGAGCGCCGTGGTGTCCGATTCCGCGATGGCCACCCGTCGGGAGAGCGCCTTCTGCACCTTGTCGGGATCCGGAGCAGCCAGCTCAGCCCCGATCGTGAACAGGTCGCGCTGGATGCTCTGGAGCAAGGGATCGGCGAACTCTTGGGGGTCGAGTGCGCGGGCCAGCCCGAGCACCGCGTTCACCTCGTCCACCTCGCCGTACGCCGCGACGCGGAGACTGTCCTTGGGAATCCGGCCGCCCCCAAACAGGCCCGTTTCCCCGCCGTCCCCCGTCTTGGTGTAGATCTTCAACCGCTCCCCTCTCCCTTCTCCCCGGGGGTTCCGTTACGATTGAAGCCCATGCAGGACGTCAAAGATATCACGATTATCGGCGCCGGCCCCACGGGGTTGTTCGGCGCCTTTTACGCGGGGATGCGCGGGGCCTCCTGCCGCCTGATCGACAACCTCGACCAGGTCGGCGGCCAGCTCACCGCGCTGTACCCCGAGAAGTACATCTTCGACGTGGCGGGCTTCCCGAAGGTGCTCGCCAAGGATCTCGTGAAGGGGATGGCGGAGCAAGCCTTCCAGTTCAAGCAGCCCGTCCACCTCGGGGAGAAGGTGATGGACCTGAAGCACGATTCGCCGGACGGCCAGCCGCGCTTCACGCTGGTCACGGAGCGGGACGAGTACCCGTCGCGTACCGTGCTCATCGCGGGCGGGATCGGCGCCTTCACGCCCCGGAAGCTGCCGCTCAGGGACGCAGATCGCTGGGACGGGAAGGGCCTCCACGATCGCATCCTCGACCCGAAAGTGTTCGCCGGGAAGCGCGTGCTCCTGGTGGGCGGCGGCGATTCGGCATTCGACTGGGCGGTGAACCTCCAGGGGATCGCCCGGTTCATCCTCATGATCCATCGGCGCGACGGCTTCCGGGCTCACGCCGCGACGGTGCGGCAGGTCCACGAGCTGTGCGCGGCGGGGAAAATGGAGCTCCGCACCTTCTGGGAGCTGAAGGCGATCCACGGCGGCGACGCGATCGAGGCCGTGACCATCTTCAACAACAAGACTAAGGAAGAGGAGCGTGTCGCCGTTGATTGCGTGATTCCGCAGCTCGGCTTCATCTCCTCGCTCGGGGCGATTGCCCACTGGGGCTTGGACATCGAGAAGGGCGAGATCAAGGTGTCGCAGACGATGGAGACCAACATCCCCGGCGTGTTCGCGGCAGGCGACATCACGACCTACGCCGGCAAGCTCAAGCTGATCGCCACCGGCGCGGCGGAGGCGGCGGTCGCGGTGAACCACGCGGTGCACTTCATCAACCCGGCGGCGAAGGTCGAGCCGGGGCATTCCTCGAACATGGCGCTCTTCGGGCAGACGGAAGACTAGGGCTATTTCCGCCCGATCTGTACCACGACCGAATCGATCTGGTTGAGCATCTGCTGATACGGAACCGCATGCCCATTCGCCTGGACGCTGAACGTAATCGTCCGGCCGCCCCCGTTCGCCGGCTCGATGTAGCCCGACAAGCTGTTCACCCGGTCGATACTCCCCGTCTTGGCGATCACGCGGCCCTCGAGCGGTGTGCCGACGAAGCGCTTGAGGAGCGAGCCGGGCTGGCCGGCGTGGGGCAGGCTCGCGACGAAGGGCCCCCCGTTCGGGTGGCGATGCATGTACGCGAGGAGCTTCGCGAACGCCTGCGGCGTGACGAGGTTGCCCGCCGCGAGCCCCGAGCCGTCCTCGAGCGCGAACGCGGTCGAGTCGATCTGCACGGAGTCGGTCAGGAACCCCCGCTCGACGCCGAGCCCCGCCTCCCACGAGCCCTCCCCCTTCAACTCCCGGCCGAGGATCTTGAGCAGCATCTCCGCAAACCAGTTCTGGCTCGAGTTGAGAATCGGGAAGATGATGTCCGGGAGCGGCCGGCCCCGGAAGTCGACGAGCGGAGCGGCGCAGCAGCGCACCGTGCGGTAGGCGAGCGAATCGGTCGTGCCCACCGCGCCGCCCTCCACAGCCACACCGCGGCGGGCGAGCGACGCCGCGAGTGCCCGCGCGGCGTACAGATTCGGATCGGGGAGCGCCACGCTCTCCACCCGCGTCTTCCTCCCGAGCGCGACCGTCCCCTCCGCCCGGATGCTCCAGCCGCCCGCCGTCCGGAAGAAGTTGTCCCCGATCGTGGTGGTCGACTCGGCGGCGACCGTGCGGGCGCGATTCTCGAAGGTGATCAGCCCGAGATCCGGGGACCACGTGATCACCGGCGGCGCGTCGAGGGCGGGACCGGGGTCGATACGGAAGTCCACGCTGTTGTCATGGAACCCGAGCCCCGAGACGGGCGCCGCGTACCACCAGGTGAGGTCCCAGGCGTTCCACCCGTAGTGAATCATGGTGGGCTCGAAGTACGAGCCGTCGCCCACGAGCTTTCCGGTGATCCGTCGGATGCCGCGGGCCCGGACCGAGTCGGCGATCGCGTCGATGGCCGTGAAGCTCGAATCGCACACGCCCGGGGCGAGAGTGTCGACGGCGTAACAGCGCGCGGACCATGTGGGATCGCCTCGCCCGTACAAGATCAGGTCTCCCTGGAGCACCCCGGCGTCCACCCGGCCGTTCACGTACAGGCTGGTGGTCACGCGATAGTCCGCCGGGAGCAGCACGGTCGCCGCCGCGGTGACGACCAGCTTGGTGTTGCTGGCGGGCACCGAGAAGCGATCCGCGTTGCGCTGATACAGCACCCGGCCGCGGTCGTCCACGACGTAGATCCCCCAGGTGGCGCGGTTGAATGGCGGCGCATCGATCAGCTGGGCGAGGCGCTGCTCGAGCGACCCCCGCAGCGGCGCGGTGCGGGGTCGCGCGGCCGTCGTCTGCGCCGCCACCGAGGAGCTAATCGTAAGCGATGCGAGGATCAGCTTTCGCATAGACCAAGTCCGTCACGAGGTTCACGAGCAGAAACACCAGGGACATGAAGAGGATGCTCCCCTGAATGGCGGGGAGATCCCGCTTTTCGATCGCGCTCAGCACGTAGCGGCCGAGCCCCGGCCAGCCGAAGATCGTCTCGGTGAGAATGCTGCCGGTGAGATAGCTCCCGGTGTCGAGCCCGATCACGGTGATGACCGGGATCAGCGCGTTGCGGAAGCCGTGCCGCAGGATCACCGCCGCTTCGCTCAACCCCTTGGCCCGCGCGGTGCGGACGAAGTCGCTGGACAGCACGTCCAGCATCGCGGCGCGGGTCATCCGTGCGAGGAACGCGATGGAGCGCATGCCGAGGGTCAGCGCCGGCAGCACGAGATACGCGAGCCCGCCGGAGCCGGACGGTGGGAGCCAGCGGAGCGCCACCGCGAACAAAAGAATGAAGAGCAGTCCCACCCAATACACCGGGAAGGATACGCCAAGGTACGACACGAGCATGGCGATCCGGTCGACGCCTTCCCCTGGCCGGATCGCCGAGAGCACGCCCAGCGTGATCCCGCACAGCGCGGCGAGCGCCATGGCGGCGAGCGCGAGCTGCACCGTCTTGGGGAAGCGCGCGGCCAGGTCCTGCGCGATCGGCCGCTGGGTGATGTAGGAGCGCCCGAGATCGCCGTGCATCACCGCCCACAGGTAGCGTCCGAACTGGGTGGGGAGCGGATCATCGAGATGCAGGTCGGCCCGGAGGCGGGCGATGGTGGCGGCGTCGGCGCGCTCCCCCACCATGGCCGCCACCGGATCCCCGGGCGCGACGTTCAACAACAGGAACGCGACGACCAGCACGCCGAAGAGCGTGGGCACCGTCATCAGCAGCCGGCGTCCGACGAGGCGCATCACCGCGGTACGACCCGTGCGCCCGTCCAGCGCTGCCCGTTGAAGATCACCGGCACGTCCCACCCCTCGAGCTCCGGCCGCCGCGCCCACAGGTCCGTGGGAAACCACAGGTACAGCCAGGGCGCGGCGCGATACACTCGCTCGTCGATGCGGTGGTACAGCGCCGTACGCGCGGTGTCGCCCGTGGTGCGGCGGGCGCGGAGGATCAGCGAGTCCGTGCCCGGGTCCGCGTAAAACGCATAGTTGCCTCCGGGGCCGAAGCTCCCGGAATAGAACAGGGGGTAGAGAAAGTTGTCGGCGTCGGGGTAGTCGGCCCACCAGTCGAGGATGACCATGTCGGCTTCACCCTTGCGCGCCGCCTCGCGCTGGCTCGACGCATCGCGCTCGACCAGCTCCACGCGCACGCCCACACCCGCCAGCTGCGCCTGGATCGCCTGTGCCACCCGCGACAACTCCACGTTCGTTCCCGTGCGCCACAGCCGTACGTCGACCCCGCCCGAATACCCCGCGTCGGCGATGAGCGCCCGCGCGGCCGCCGGGTCGTAGCCGTACCCCCGCCGCGTGGTGTCGCTTCCGGCGAGCCCCGGCGGGATGGCGCCGCGCGCGAGGACGCCGCGACCGCCGTACACCGTCGCGAGGATCTCCGGCACGTTCACGGCACGGTTGAGCGCCTGCCGCACGCGGGGGTCGCGCAGCGGGCCGCGCCGGTTATTCAGCGCCACGTACACCACCCGCAGCGCAGGCTTCTCGACCAGCTGGGCGGGCCGCTCCCCGCGCCAGCGCGCCGTCTCCCCGAACGGAACTTCGATCACGCTCAGGCGGCCGGCCTCGAACTCCGCGGCGCGGGTGAGCGGCTCCGGGATGATCCGCACTCTGAGCGTGTCGCTGGCGGGGGCGCCGCCCCAATAGCTCGGATTCCGCGCGAACAGCAGGTAGTCGTCGTGCTGCCACGCCACGAAGCGCCACGGTCCGGTGCCCACGGCACGCTGGGCCAGGTCGGTGGGGGACGGCGCCGGCACGACGCTCGCCACGGGCATCGCGAGGAACTTGGGGAAAATGGCGAGCGGCTCCGTGAGGGTGAACGCAACACCTGAGTCCCCGAGGACCGTAATGCCGCTCACGTCGCCCGCGCGCCCGGCAGCGTACGCTTCAGCTCCGGCGATGGGGTACAGCGGCCAGGGCCGGCCGCCCTTGGTCGCCGGGGACAAGACGCGCAGCATGCTCGCGCGCACCGCGGCGGCCGTGAGCGGCGTCCCGTCGTGGAACTTGACGCCCGGTCGCAGGTGAAACACGTACTCTCGACCATTCCCGTCCCGCCCCGTCGTCCAGCGATCGGCGAGCGCCGGGAGGAGGCGGCCATCCGCGTCGAACTGCGTGAGTCCGTCGAAGGCGAGCGTCACCATCTCACCGGTCGGCACGTCGGTCGAGAGGGCGGGATCGAGAGAGCGCGGGTCGTAGGATTCGTAGTACGTGAGGCCCCGTCCCCCGGCGCGCGCGCTTTTCCCCCCGCAGGCGGTGGCTGCTGTGAAGACGGCGAGGGCAAGACCGAGGAGTCCGCGCATGTGGTCAGGTGTCGAAAAGGTTGACAGTCCGGGGGGAGGTAGCCAACATAGGGACGCAGCCCGACTGCGTCAATTGCGCGCGCTCCGTTTGACCCTGCTCGTCGCCGTGTTCGCGGCGGCTCCCCTCGCCGCGCAGCAAGAGCAGCAGCGGGTGGTCCGCGGGCTTTCCTTCGAGGGCAATCACGCGATCGACGACTACACCCTGAGCACCGCGATCGGGACGTCCAACTCGAGCTGGTTCGCGCGTGCGTTCCCGATCCGCCTGCTCGGGCTGGGCGAGAAGCGCTTTTTCAATGGGCTCGAGTTCCGTCGCGACGTCGTGCGGCTGTTGCTGTTGTACCGTCAGAGCGGGTACATGAACGCCGTGGTGGACACCCTGGTGCGCCGTGAGGGCCGGGACGTGTACCTCAAGTTCCGGATCTACGAGGGCGATCCGGTGCGGCTCGCCGCGCTCGAGGTGCGGGGTCTCGACTCGATCCTCGACGTGCGGCGTTGGAAGCGCGACCTGCCGCTCCAGGTCGGCGACCCGTTCAACCGTGCGCTGTTCCAGGCGTCCGCCGACACCATTGTGAGCCGGCTCAAGAACCTCGGGTACCCGTACGCCGACATCCTCCGCAGCTACGATGTGGACGCCGCGGCCCTCCGGGCCGTAGCGACACTCGAGGCGGTTCCGGGCCCGCGCATGCGGGTCGGGCAGGTGCTCATCACGGGCGCGGACCAGGTGGACACCGGGACCGTGCGCCGCATGCTCTCGGTCAGGCCCGGGGATTGGTTTCGCCAGGATCAGCTGTACGTGACGCAGCGCGACCTGTACGGGCTGGGGATGTTCCGCTCGGTCAACGTGCTGCTCGCGGATACCACGCCGCCGCCCGGCGATTCGACGGTGCGCGTGCTGGTGCGCGTCTCCGAGGCGCCGCGCCACCGTATTCGACTGGGCGCGGGGTTCGCCTCGCTCGACTGCTTCCGGACCCAGGCCGGGTGGACGGCGTACGACTTCCTGGGCGGAGCCCGCTCGCTCGACATCACGGGCCAGCTCTCGAAGATCGGGGTGGGTTTCCCGACCGACGCGAACCTCAAGCAGAACGTGTGCCGCTTCCTGCGCAACGACGAGACCTCGGACACCGCCAACTACAACGCCACGGTGACGCTGCGCCAACCGGCGTTCCTGTCGCCGCGCCACGCGGCGAGCTTCGCCGTTTTCGCCGAGCGCCGCTCCGAGTTCAGGACCTATACGCGCCAGGCCGTGGGTGCGAACGTGGCCGTGACCGTGAACGCCCGGCGCGACGTTCCCGTCTCGGTGGGGTACAGCTACTCGGTGGGGCGCACGACCGCGGACCCGGTCGTGTTGTGCAAGCGCTACCTCCTGTGCAACGAGTCCGACCAGGCGTTCCTCGCCAACCGGCGGCCGTTCGGCGCGGTCACGATCTCCGGGGTCCGCGCGCGGGTGAACTCGGTGCTCGATCCCACGGCGGGGAGCGCGGTGCAGGTGACCCTCGTCCACGCGTCGCGCTACGTGCTCTCGGACACGTTGTACGAGTTCAACCGCGGGGAGGTCGAGGTCGCGAAGTACTACCCGTTGGCGCGCCGCAGCGCGTTCGCGTGGCGGATCCGGGGCGGCACGATCTTGCCGCAGCCCCCCAGCCTGTCGGCCCACAGCGTCAAATTCGTCCCCCCCGATCAGCGCTTCTACGCCGGCGGGCCCAACTCCGTGCGGGGCTACGCGCGTAACGAGCTGGGGCCCCGCGTGTACGTGTCCGATAGCATTGCAGTGACCGGGGTCGACACGGCCTACAAGAACATCCGGGCGTCACCGACCGGGGGCAACACGGTGTTCACCGCCAACGTGGAGCTGCGCGTTCCGGCGCCGATCTTTCCGGACCGCGTGCGCCTGGGCCTGTTCGTGGACGTCGGGCAGGTGTGGGAGCGGGGAGACACCGGGACCACGGTCAGCGGCCTGCGCGTCACGCCGGGGTTGGGGTTGAGGTTCATCACGCCGCTCGGCCCGGTGCGGCTGGACGCGGCCTACAACGGCTATCCGCAGGAGGCCGGCACGCTGTACTTCCTGAACAAGACGAACAAGAGCATCAAGGCGACGCGACTGAGGATCCATCCGGGGTTGCCGCCGGGCTTCTGGCGGCGGGTGGTCGTCCAGTTCGCCGTGGGGCAGGCGTTCTAGATGATACGGCGCTCGCTCGGGGCCGCGCTGTGGACGCTGGTGGGGCTGCTCGCCGGTTTTCTGGGAGCCCTCTCGTCGCTGGTCGGCACGGGGGCCGGGCGCGCGCTGCTGGCGCGCGTCAGCGAGGGGGCCCTGCGTCAGGCCTTCACCGGGACGGTCGAGATCGGCGACGTGCGGGGGTCGCTCCTGACCGGGCTGACCCTCACTGAGGTCCGGCTGTTCGATGCGGACACGACGCTCGTCGCCTGGTTGCCGCAGGCCAACCTGAGCTACAACCCGTTCGACTTCGCGGCCGGCCGGGTGGTGCTGTTCGAGCTCGACCTGCGCCGGCCGGTGATCAACATCGTGCAGCACCCCAACGGCCGGCTCAACATCGAGGAGCTGCTGCGGCTCCGCGGGGGACAGCCCGACCGAGGGCCCCATGGGCCGGCGACGCTGATCCTGTTCCGAAACGTCCGGATCACGGACGGCACCGTCACGCTGCGACTGCAGGCCGCGCGCGCCCAGCCGGGCGACTCGAGCCTCGAGATCGCGAGCGACGACCCGAATGGACGACTGCGCATCCGCCGCTTCGAGCATCTCGACGCGCGGCTGTCCGCTTTGCAGGTGTCCTCCCCGCGCGAGCGGGGAATCCGCATCGACATCTCCCGGCTGGCCATGGAGAGCTCGGACCCCGTGGTCCGGCTGGTGGACGTGGCGGGACGGTTGCGGGTGATCGGCGACTCGATGGACGTGCGGCTCGCGCGCGTGCGGCTGCCGGGTTCCGCGCTGAGCGACGCGCGCGGCACGGTTCGCTGGCCGCATGGCCCGCTGCTGTTCGATCTGCGGCTGCGCGCGGATTCGGCGACCCTCGAGGACTTCCAATTCATCGACCGGCGCTTCGCAGGCGTTTCCGGTGCCGGCGTCGTGTCCGGCGACGTGCGGCTCCGCTCGCACGGCGAACGCGTGCTCGAGGTCGAGCTCGACCCGCTGCGCCTGGCGTACGGCGGCGGCACGGTCGCGGGCCAGCTCATCGCGTTCAGCGCCGCGGACTCGGGGCTCGTCGCGCTGCGCGACGCCGACCTGGATGCCCGCGACTTCGACGTCGAGTTCGCCCGGCCGTTCCTCGATACGCTCCCATTCGCGGGCCGGCTCAGCGGACACACGCTTGCCACGGGGCCGCTCGCGGCCCTCGCCCTCGAGACCGACTGGTCGTTCCGCGACTCGCTCGTTCCGGGATGGCCCGAAACCCGCATCCGCGGGAAGGGCGAAGTGAACCTCAAGGCCGCCGACGGCATGCGATTTCAACCGTTTGCGGTGGAGGCGTCGAGCATCGACCTGGGCACGGTCGCGCGGCTCGCTCCGGCGGTGCGACTGCACGGGACTCTCTCGGCCACGGGGACGCTCAACGGGCCGTTGCGCGACGCGCAATTCGCCGGCACGCTCGAGCACCGGGACGGGGAGCGGCCCCCGAGCGCGCTGACGGGGAGCGTGCGTCTCGACACCCGGAGTGACGCGCTCGGCATCTATGCCGACGTCACGGCGGACTCGCTGTCGTTCGACGGGTTGCGGGGCAGCTTCCCGACGCTCCCGCT
>Ga0209056_10000913_pt1 | contig 32646 bp, 33 predicted proteins | sample GraSoiAngelo_114_FD_185876 | JGI IMG/M metagenome (GOLD analysis project Ga0209056, IMG submission 185876) | Grasslands soil microbial communities from the Angelo Coastal Reserve, California, USA - 14_0903_13_40cm (SPAdes) (version 2) | ecosystem: Environmental > Terrestrial > Soil > Grasslands... | reverse complement strand
AATTCCGATCTGAGTCGGATACGCAACAGAAACAAAGATGCCCGCGAGGATTGCAATTCCGGCGTACAAAAAAAAGCGATGAGCAAGGCGATCACCGAAAAGCAGAAATGCGCCGATCGTTGAGATCACCGGCTGGATGTTCAGGATCACGTTTACCACCGTGGGGTTACCGTATTTCAACGCCAGCGTGAAAAAAACTGTGCCGACAGCGGAACCGGCGAAGCCCGAGAAAATTAAGAAAAACCACGTGCGCGGGTGCACTTTCGGGATCTCAGACAGACACGGAATCAAGATCGGCAGGAACATGATGAGGATGAAAACGTGCTCCCAAAAAACGATGACTTTTGCGTCGAACAATTCGTTAAGCGGAATGCGCCATGCGCTTTCCGTGCCCCAAAGCGCTGCGCCGAGTCCAACCAGCCAAGGTCCGTAGCGTGCAGTGCGCGTTCTGCGAGTTTGCATTTATTAGCGTGTATCGTGTTGCAGGCCGTCGCGTCTATTCGCCATGACCAATGTGTGTTCGAGATCGCTGAGCAAGGTAGCGCATGCGTCCCGCTTGCAATCCAAGAGCAACGCAAGCCAGAGGCTCACGCTACTTCAAAGAAGTATTGACGCCACAACGAATGGTATGGTAATTGGAGTTTCCATACTATGCGTTGCCCCAAATGCGGGTCGCGTGACGATAAGGTCATTGATTCCCGTCAATCGCGCGACGGCTCGAGCATCCGTCGGCGGCGGCAGTGTCTGAAGTGCAAATATCGCTATACGACTTACGAGGAGGTCGAGCGCTCGGATCTACGCGTAATAAAAAGCAATAGAACACATGAGCCATTCGACCGCCGTAAACTGGCTGCCAGTATCGCCAAAGCATTTGAAAAGCGTTCCGCCAGTCTGCTTACATTGGAAGATATGGTGGACGAAATTGTACACGAGTTGGAAACTGGCGGACGCGAAGTTCCCTCATCGGTCATCGGCGCGAAGGTGCTCGACAAACTGCGCGAGATTGATGAGGTCGCTTATTTGCGTTACGCGTCGGTTTACCAGCGTTTCCAGGATGTCGATCAATTTGTCGATGCCATTCACACTCTGGGACGCCAAATAAAACCAAATGTGCTTCAGCGGGAATTATTTCCGCCTGACACAACGCAGAAGAGCTCCAACGCTGGCCCTCGCTCGCGCGAGCCCGCAGGTAAAAATCATGGTCGCCTTTAAAGAAGAATTTCCATATCTCCGGACAACATCGGGACAACTCTTCGAGTTCAACCGCGATTGGCTGCACGCGGCAATCACGCGAGCCGCTGACGAAGCTGGTTACCCCGGCTGGTGGCTCACTGATCACGTCACCGAGAGCATCGCTTTTTACCTGCACCTGCGAAATGATGAAAATGTCGTCGCGTTCAACCAGCTCTCGCAGACCGTGCGTGACGTGTTGGCAGCGATCGGGTACAAGGAGATCGGACCGCATTTTACACCGGCGCCACCGCCGATTTGTATTTCGTTACTGGATATCGCTCATTGTGCCGGCGCGAGTTACGAGCTGGCGTTTTTCGGTCTGCTGGAAAAACGAATTAGCGCATTGATTGACGCTGGCGCAGACAATCTTCGGCTTTCTTCGCTGCAGCTTTGTGTGAAGCACCTCCGCGGTACGAAAACATGGACCCGAGCCTGCGATGCGTTACGCGAGGAAATTGTCTGTTTTGTCCGCGAAAAACTGACCGTCGCCACCGATCACGCGCGACTTGATTGTTCCCTGCGCTGATGAAACGCTATCGGCCATGACGATTTTCGAAAAGATCATCACGCGGGAAATTCCGGCCAAAATCATCTGGGAAGATGACGATGCGATTGCGTTTCACGACGTGGATCCCCAGGCGCCCGTGCATGTGTTGATCGTGCCGAAAAAGGCCGTTGCCCGCCTTGCAGATACAACTGATGAGGACGCCTCATTGCTCGGCAAACTGCTTCTGATTGCGCGCGACGTGGCGAAGCAGTTGGAGCTGAACAGCGGCTATCGAGTTGTGATCAACTGCGGACCTGACGCAGGTGAAAGTGTTCCGCATCTGCATGTGCATTTACTGGGCAAACGCGCGCTTGCGTGGCCGCCGGGGTGAAGGGTTCGCCACGTTGAAGGGTTGTAGCGTTAAAGTGTTAAACAGGCAATCCGATCTGAAGCGACTGGCGCTAATCACCAACAAGCGCCCAGTCAATTCCGATGATGCGCTTACCGGCAAAGGGCGCTAGCGATTTCGGAAAGATTAGATATCGCGCTTCCTTACTCTCCTTAAGACCGACGATCCCAAAATCGGTTCCGCTTTCGCTCTTCAGGATTGTCATCACGCGGTTTTTTTTAATTTGCGCTCTGAGGTGGCGGTCAGCGGACGGCTTCTGCCATAGCGTGTAGACCTGCGGCTTACCGCAGTTTTCGATTACCTGGGAGAAGCGCGCTGTTTTGGTCTTGAGAAGTTTCACATCTGGAATGGTAGAGACGGCTCGCCGAGCCGCCCGCGGCGCCCTTTAACAAAAAGAAGCCCGCCAGAGAGCTACGGCAAGAAGGATCATACTACCGTTGCTGCATTCCTGCCCTGGCGGGGTTTGTAAGTCCTCGATCCATAGCCCCTGACGGAGGGGAAATTTCCTTGCGCCAGCGCGATGCGCAACTCGAAAACGCGGAGCCAGATAGAGCCCATGGTGTCCTCCTGTTGGTAAACATGTCATCAAATTGACAATGTGTTGCGCTTCTGTTTGCATCGAGCGCGTGAAATGGCTCGCGTTTGTTTTGCTTATACCTGCTCTCCTTGCGGCGACATCCTGTACCACGCTTGTCAATCGGCGTGATCTTTATAGCCCCGAACCTGGCCCTGAGTCGTTAGAGGCGGCCCGGCAATGGTACGGGGTCACTACGACAACAATTCAAACGAGGCGGTCAGGTGTAGAAGGGTTGCCTCCGCCGGAATTTCGATATTAGGATGCAGGGACGTCGCACCGCGCCATCCCTAGCTTTCAACCGAAGGGAAGATTCGCCTTTATTCGCGCCACATCCGTCTTGTCGACGCGCGCCGCTTTGCCCAGTCGGCGTTTGCGTTTTGCATTTTTCGTCGACAAAAGGTGACGCCGCGAAGAACGCGACCTCAAAACCTTGCCCCTCGCGGTGATTTTGAACCGTTTCGCCACTGATTTACGCGTTTTGCTTCGTGCAATCGGCTTCGGCATACGGCGAGAATGTTAATCGCGGTCGCGGCGGATAACAAATTGTTTCAACAGGTTTGAGGCGGCTGGCAAGAGCATCAGATCCAAGCAACAAGCTCCAAAGAACCTTCAATCATCAAGCGTAGAACCGCTTCGACTGATTTGACTTAAGTCTTGAAGCTTAAACCTTCTTTGGAGTTTGTTGCTTGGAGGTTTGCTGCGAAATTGCTGGATGCAGTCTCCCGCACGCAAACAGCCGCGGGTCATCATTGTCGGCGCGGGCTTTGGTGGCCTTGAGGCAGCGAAAAAGCTTGCTTGTGAAGATGTGAGTCTGACCGTAATCGACCGCACAAATTACCATCTGTTTCAGCCTCTACTGTATCAAGTGGCAACAGCGGCGCTCTCACCGGCCGACATTGCTGCCCCTGTGCGCGCAATCTTGAGCAATTGCAAGAATGTCGACGTAATGCTTGCCGAGGTGGAATCGGTGAATGTCGAAGGCAAAAAAGTGAGAACGCAAGATCAAATATTTGAATATGACTACCTCATTCTCGCGACCGGGGCGCGGCATTCTTATTTTGCGCACAACGAGTGGGAAAAACTCGCGCCGGGATTGAAGAGTCTTGAGGATGCGGTTGAGCTCCGGCGAAGGATTCTTTTGGCCTTCGAATTTGCCGAAAAAACAACAGACGAAGCGGCACGCAAGGCAGCGATGAATTTTGTCATCATCGGTGGCGGACCAACTGGCGTTGAAATGGCCGGCGCGATCGCGGAAATCTCCCGCTACACACTGGCCAAGGACTTTCGTCATATCGATCCCTCGCAGGCAAAGGTGATCCTAATCGAAGGCGCGCTCCGCCTGCTCGCCGCGTATCCCGAGGATTTGTCCGAGAGCGCCCGAAAGCAACTTACCGAGCTCGGAGTGCAAGTACGCACGAACGCACGAGTAACAGATATCAGCGAAGCGGGCGTTCAAGCGGACGGCGAATTTATACCCTGCCGCGTGAAGATTTGGGCAGCCGGCAATAACGCATCCTTTGTCGGTACAACGCTAGACGCCCCCGCTGACCGCGTTGGCCGCGTTATTGTGAACGACGACCTGACCATTCCCGGGCATCCGGAGGTGCAGGTCATTGGCGACCTGGCGAACTTTTCGCATCAGACTGGAGAGCCCCTGCCGGGGGTTTCGCCTGTGGCGATGCAACAGGGGCGCCATGCCGCTCGCAACATTTTGCGAATGATTCGCGGCGACAAGCCACGGCCGTTTCACTACTTCGACAAGGGGAGCATGGCCACCATCGGACGGAACAAAGCAGTTGCAGATTTAAAGTTTTTTCATCTCAGCGGTTTTCCCGCGTGGCTGGCGTGGTTGTTCGTGCACATCATTTTTTTGGTCGGCTTCCGCAACCGCTTGCTTGTGCTTATTCAGTGGGCGTGGGCGTATCTGACCTTCGACAAAGGCGCACGATTAATTACCCGCAACTTCCAATCGGAACACAGACCCCCAGCCTAGTGTCGCAAAGAGAAAGCCGCGAGCAACTGCGCGCAGCACGGTTATTATTCCAGTCCCAGCGCTCTGAACGTCGCATCGACATGTTTAAAATGAGTATCGAGCGAGCAGAGCCGATCGATTTCCGCCGATGAAAGGCGCGCGTCGATTTCAGGTTCGCGCTTTGCGTTTTCGGCAAACGTTCCCTCCCCTTTCCACGTTTTCATTGCCGCGCGCTGAACAGTTTCGTACGCGCTCTTACGCTCGGCGCCTGCACGCGTGAGCGCGAGCAGAATGGATTGGCTAAAATACAAACCTTTGGTAAGAGCCAGGTTTTCCGCCATACGTTGCGGGTAAACCTGCAATTTTTCAACGACGTCGTGCAATTTAGCGAGCATGTAATCGAGCAGGATGCATGAGTCCGGCAGAATGATGCGCTCCGCGCTCGAGTGGCTGATGTCACGCTCGTGCCAGAGTGCGACGTTTTCCAGTGCAACAACGGCGTTCCCGCGAATGACGCGAGCCAATCCGCTCAACCGCTCGTTTGTGATGGGGTTCCTTTTATGCGGCATGGCGGAGCTGCCTTTCTGGCCCTCCCCGAAAAACTCTTCTACTTCCAGAACTTCGGTGCGCTGGAGATGACGAAATTCGGTTGCCCACCGATCAATGCTCGATGCAATAACGGCGAGAGTTGTCATAAATTCGGCGTGGCGATCGCGCTGGACGATCTGCGTAGAAAGCGTCGCCTGTTTCAATCCAAGTTTGTCGCACACTTCACGCTCAATTTTTGGGTCGATGTGCGCATGGGTGCCAACTGCGCCGCTGATTTTCCCAACCCGAATTCGCTCGCGCGTCTGTGTGAGGCGTTCAACAGCGCGTCCGAACTCATCGAACATGAGCGCCAGCTTCAATCCGAACGTGATCGGCTCGGCGTGCACACCGTGGCTGCGGCCAATCATCGGTGTCATCTTGTACCGGCGCGCTTGGTCTGCGATGGCAGTTCGCAGTGCCTGAAGATCGTCGAGAAGGATATTGCACGACTCGTTCAGTTGCACCGCGAGCGTTGTGTCCAAAATGTCCGATGAAGTCAGTCCTTGATGAATCCAGCGAGATGCAGATCCGACCGATTCAGCGACGTTTTCCAGAAACGCGATGACGTCGTGATTCGTCCGCTTTTCGATGTCGAGGATCCTCGGAATAGAAAACCGCGCCCGTTTCCGAATCTCGGCAGCGTCCTCTTTCGGAATCTGGCCAAGCTCTGCCGTCGCCTCGCAGGCTAGCACTTCAATTTCCAGCCAGATTTCAAACTTTCGATGGTCCGACCAGATTTTGCTCATCTCTGGCCGGGAATAACGGTCGATCATGCACGGAAGATAAAGCCACTGGGTTGGTGGAAAAGCGTTTTCGTTCCCGAGAATGCATTTACGAGTTCCCGGCAAGGATCGCAAACCGGCCCACAAACCGGAACCGAAGGCTAGAAATCGAAGGCAATCAGCCGCTTAGCAGACGCGGGCGCGCAGGAAACGTCCGTTATCCTGAACGCGGACCTGGCCGCTGGCCAAAAGATCCGCAACCGCTGCGACCATTTCCCTGCTGCTTTCGGTGCATGAGCCGACTGCCAGGATCAGATCACCCAGTAAAAGCCGTCTGCGCGGCCTGATGATTTGGCGAATTTGGCGATTTTTTTTCATGTACTGGCCATTGCTCTTAGCAGGTTCGATGCCACTGGTCGTTGTGAATATCTCTTCCATCTTCACGGGTGGGGTTATTCAGTCGTTATCCACCTTAGAACTGACCGTTCAGTGACACTTTTGTTCAAATTTAAAACACTCGCCTTCGCCAGTGCCACGTCGCGGCGAGGCATCGAATCGATCGCAAGGAGTGCGCCCCCCTTTACGTGCGTGAGCGGGACTTCATCAATCGCGCGTGACAATGAACAAAACGGCAAATATCATGATTACCACGAGAATTGCCTTTCGACTGCTGGAGGACGAAATCTTCCAATGTTCCAGGGCGGTCAAAAGCTGCGGCTCGATGCGCTACGCTTTGTGCTGGTCAGGCGCAGAACGATGAAATACAAGACCGCCAATACCGCCACAAAGAGAACCATCCAGTGCGACTTGGTCTTCACAAATGTTACCCAGCCATCAACGTTGGAGATCAAGTCCGGCTGCACCTGGTAAGCTTTCGCGCCCAGCCAGGCCAAGACGCTGCACCAAAGTGCCGAGCCAATAATCGTTGCGAGACTGAATCGCCAAAAATTCATCCGCACGAGTCCCGCCGGGTAGGAAATCAGATGCCGAATAACCGGCAACAGTCGGGCAAAGAAAACGCCGCCGGTTTCGTAACGCGCCAACCAGACTTCGGCGCGCTGCAGTTTGTCGTGCGTGATGAGGAAATATACGCCGAAGCGGTAAAGCAGAGGACGCCCAATGAAGAGGCAGATCCAGTAACCTATCGCCGCGCCCACATACGATCCGATTGTCCCCGCAAGGATGACGCCGGGCATGCTGAGATTGCCGCCAGCCGCGAGAAACGCCGCCGGCGGAATGACGATCTCGCTTGGAATCGGGATGATCGAACTTTCCATAGCCATAAGGGCGATGATGCCCCAATAACCGCCGTGTAGAACCCAACCAAACCAGATTTCAAGTAATTGATGCATATTGTCATTCCGAACGAAGTCGAGGAATCTCTAGGGGTCGAGCTGCGATCGTTTCGCCGTAGTTCACTACAAAAACAAAAATCCGCAAACTAAAATTCAGATGTCCATTTATCGGCGCGTTCTTCGGTACTATCAGCCGTTCCGGGGACAAACAATTCTCGGCCTGTTTCTCTCACTCGTCGGAATTGGCCTCAATCTGCTCAAGCCGTGGCCGTTCAAAATTATCGTGGACGATTTCCTGCGGCCGACGCCTTCTGCGCACGCTGATTGGCGGACCTGGGTTCCCCTGCTCTGCCTCGCATTAGTCGTAATCCAGTTCATCTGGGGAATTATTAATTGGATCACGAATTACTTGTTCGTGAAGATTGGGCTGCAAGCACTGCTGAAATTGCGCACCGATCTTTACTCTCATCTGCAACGACTCTCGCTGAAATTCCACGACGCACGGCGGTCTGCCGATTCCAGTTTTCGCGTTGCCTACGACTCGCAGTCGATCCAAACGATCTACAACAAGGGATTCACAAACATTTTCGCCTCGGTCGTCGCGTTGATCGGCACATTCGTCGTGATGATGGGACTCGACTGGACGTTGACGCTACTATCTCTGGCAATTGTACCGTTTATCGTCGGGGCGATCTATTTGTTCGCGCGGCGTATCCGTCGCGAATCAACCTCTATTCAGGAACAGGAAAGCGCCGTCCTGGCGCAAGCACAGGAGGGACTGAGCTCGATTCGGATGGTGCATGCTTTCGGACGCGAAGACTTTGAGGTCCGGCAATTTCAACAACAGGCGCAGCAAAGTCTTCAGGCGAACCTAAAGTTAACCTTAACGAATGTGAATAGCGCCCTTGTGATCAGCACACTCATGGTCATCGGCACGGCCGCGATGTATTACGTTGGGACGTTGCATGTGCTCGCCGGAATTCTTAGCCTCGGCTCACTGCTGGTTTTCAGCGCTTACCTACTGATGTTGTATCAACCACTCGAATCCCTCACCTACACGACGTGGGCCATGGAAGGCGCAACCGCGGGCGCGAAACGCTGCTTCGAGGTGTTGGATCGTCAGGATGACGTGCGCGACTCGCCGAGTGCCATGGACATTTTATCCGTCAAAGGGGCGATCGATTTTCGCTGCGTTAATTTCGGTTACGCAGAAAACCGAATTGTTTTGCGCGACGTAAATTTGCGTATCGAGCCAAATCAAATCGTCGGCCTCGCAGGCGGCACCGGCGCCGGCAAAAGCACATTGCTCAGTCTGGTGCCGCGCTTTTACGATCCAACAAGCGGCGCTGTAATGCTTGACGGTCGCGACGTCCGCGATATCACAAAGAAATCCTTGCGTGCGCAGATCGCGATTGTTTTACAAGACACGCTCCTTTTCTCCACCACGATTCGAGAGAATATCGCCTACGGCCGGCCGGAGGCCAGCGACGAAGATATCGTTGAGGCGGCCCGCCGGGCGCAGGCGGACGAATTTATTGTGCAGATGCCGCAGGGATATGACAGCCTGGTCGGAGAACGTGGCGGGCATTTGAGCGTCGGTCAGCGACAGCGCATCGGAATCGCTCGAGCATTTCTGAAAAACGCACCGATTCTGTTACTGGACGAACCGACTTCTGCGCTCGATCCGGCGACCGAAGCTGCCATCATGGAGACAATCAAGGAATTGATGCGCAGTCGGACGACTTTGATTGCCACTCATCGTTTGGCGACGATTCACAACCTTGATCAGATCATCGTGCTCGATCGTGGACACATCATCGAACAAGGTCGCGGCCCCGAACTCCTAACTCGGGGCGGCATTTACTCGAAGCTTTATGCATCGGGAAAGTTTCCAACATAGTAGCGAATGTGTCCCGCTTGCGAGACATGGAGCCGGCGCGCCCTCGCGCCGCGGCCTGAGGGCAGGCCGGCTCCAGGCGTTTGGGAAGCACAAGCGCGACGGCGCACGCTTTACTCATGAGCAACGTTAGAGAAGATCGCCACGTCGAAGGTGACTGGTGGCCGGAGCCGGTCCCGCCGAACGTTGAGTTCGGCGACGGCTTTTATTGCGAGAGCGCGCAAATTTTTCGAAAGCTTCGAAGCAAAAAAACGCGCGCAGTCATCATCGGCAAACACGTTTCCTGTTACGCGGGATGCTCGTTTGCGATCGGCGAGAACGGCCAGTGCACGATCGGTGATTTTACTCTGCTGAACGGGGCGCTGATCATGACCGAGGAAAAGATCGAGATCGGTTCGTATTGCCTCGTTTCCTGGAACGTCGGCATCGCCGATTCCGATTTTCATCCACTCGAACCGGCCCAACGCCTGATTGACGCGCAAGCGCTGGCTCCGTATTTCAAAAACCGCCCCGCGCGCCCCACATTGAAAACCGCGCCAGTCAAAATCTGCGACAATGTCTGGATCGGGATGAACGCCGTGATCTTAAAGGGCGTGACCATCGGTGAAAATTCGGTTGTGGCAGCGGGTTCCGTCGTGACCAAGAGCATCGAACCAAATACCGTTGTCGCCGGAAATCCCGCCGTAATCGTGAAGCAATTTCAAACGTGAGTCGTTCCAACGCCCCAACGCCGAAGGCCCAATGCGGAATTTTCTTGGTTCGATCTTTGACGTTCGATGTTATGCGTTCGGCGTTTTCCTCCTGATGAAACGCAAGCGCATTATTGTCATGGGCTTTATGGGTTCGATGCCGATCGCGGGCGTTGTCTGGCAGCATGTTCATTACGTCTCGGGACTGCGACGCCTCGGCCACGATGTTTTCTACATCGAAGATTCAGCGCGTCTCCCGTACAATCCGGAAACATTCGAAGTAACCGACGAGTTCGAGTATGCGGCACAGGTTCTCACTCGCCTCGCTGGCGAATTTGATTTCAAAAGTCGCTGGGCGTATTGCGCGCGCTACTTGCCTGACACTCCAACTGCCGGCATGTCGCTGAAAAAAATCCGGCAACTCTATCGCGATGCCGACGCGATCCTGAACGTTTGCGGCGCGCAGGAATTCAACGACGATCTGCTCGTTTCTGATCGTATTCTTTACATCGAGAGCGACCCCGGCGTTGAACAAATCAAGATCGACAAAGGCGTGAAATCGACAGTCGAATATCTGCGGCGGCATCACGCGCTTTTCACATTCGGCGAAAATATCGGCACCAAAGAGTTCCCTGTCCCACTCCATGGCTTCAAATGGCTGCCTACTCGGCAACCAGTTGTGACTGATCTTTGGAAGACGGCGCGGTCCCTGTCCGTTGCCGCCGTCTTCACAACCGTAGCAAACTGGTCCACCAGCGGATTGAAAGATATTACCTGGCGCGGCAAAAAATATTTGTGGAGCAAATCGCGTGAATTCCTTCGGTTCATCTCCGCGCCCAAAAAAGCCGGCGAAACGTTCGAGATGGCAACCAACATCGAGGCTTCAAGAACGCGCACAAAATTTGAGCAACACGGTTGGCGCCTGACCTCACCGCTGCAAATGAGCGTCGATTACTGGCTTTACCGCGATTACATCCAGCGCTCCAAAGGCGAGTTCACCGTCGCGAAGGATCAATACGTCCGACTCAACACCGGTTGGTTCAGCGACCGCAGCGCGTGTTATCTGGCAGCAGGGCGCCCGGTCATCACGCAGGAAACCGGGTTTACCAAAAATTACGGGAGCAAAGAGGGACTGTTGTCCTTCCAAACAGTCGACGAAATCGCCGATGCCGCGAAAAAAATCAACGCGGACTACGCAAAACATTCTCGTGCCGCGCGCGCGCTCGCATGTGAAGTGTTCGAAGCCGAAAAGGTGCTGGCTTCGATTCTCGATCGAGCCGACATTTGAGGGGGCATGGTAAGCTCAGCCGCCGTTTCGACGGCTTGCAATATCCGCGACACTTTCACTTTTTTTCACGCCTGGTGAGGGCATATTTCGATCGATGACCACGGCGACACGGGACGCAGTCGAGGAACTGCTTCAGACATATGGTGAGACAGGCGGAATAAATTACCTCGCCGCCGCAGCCAGCCTGCCATCGCGTCTGTCGATCGAAGCAGCGTGCACCGAGCTGATGAGCCTGATGTTTCCCGGTTTTCGCAGCGAAGCGTTAGTAAGCTCCGAAGATCTCGCTGATACCACGCGTATTCGCGTCAGGCATTTGCACGCGCGACTTAAGACAGAAATTTGCAGAAGCTTGGGCAGGATCCCGCCAGACCAACCGACGGAAGCGAAAGCCGAAGAGGTCCTGGGCGGTTTCTTCCAGCAGCTGCCATCGGTGCGCCGCACGCTTTGGACGGACATCGATGCAGCTTACGAAGGAGACCCCGCCGCGACGACTTACGAGGAAATCATTCTCGCGTATCCCGCGCTGGAGGCGATCGCGATTTATCGAATGGCGCACCTGCTCTATGGGAAAGTACCATTAATTCCGCGCATCATGACCGAGTGGGCGCACAGCCGCACCGGCATCGATATTCATCCCGGCGCACAAATCGGTTCGCATTTTTTCATCGATCACGGCACCGGCGTGGTCGTTGGCGAGACCACGCAAATCGGATCGCACGTAAAACTTTATCAGGGCGTATCCTTCATCGCGCGCTCGCTGGGCGCCGGACGAAACTTGCACGGGCAAAAACGCCACCCGACAATCGAAGACGGCGTTTGCATTTATGCTGGAACCACGATCATGGGCGGCGATACCGTGATCGGAGCGAATTCCACCATCGGCGCGAACGTTTTCCTGACAAAAAGCGTTCCGCCGCATTCGCTTGTGTACTACGAAGAAAAGGAAGTTCGTGTCGTACCAAAACGAAAACGCGAGCCAGCAACCGCAGGCGATGAATTTGAGAAGTGACGGCGCGTGTCACCTGACGGCTTTTCCCCCATTACGAGCAGGAGCATGAGCAAGAATAAGAAAGTGAACCAATGATCTATCTCGATTACAACGCCACGACCCCGTTATGCGATGCAGCGCGCGACGCGATGCTGCCGTATCTCAATCGACATTATGGCAATCCGTCGAGTATCCATGCTGCCGGGCGCGAAGCGCGCGCAGCGGTTGATAACGCACGCGACAAGCTCGCCGCTTTGCTGCAGGTGAAATCAGGCGAGATCATCTTTACCAGCGGCGCGACCGAGTCGTGCAACCTGGCTGTGTTCGGCTTGGCGCGATCTTCGTCTTCAGACGGCAGTCACATTATATCGAACAAAGCCGAACACAGTGCGGTGCTCAACCCAATCGAACACCTCGAAAAACGCGAAAATTTTGAAGTGACCTGGCTCAACGTTTCAGACAATGGAATGGTCGATCTGGATCAGTTGGCCGACTCAATTCGGCCCGACACAAGACTCGTCTCGATAATGACAGCCAACAATGAGACAGGGGTGATCCAGCCGATGCGCGAAATCTCACACATATGTCGAGAGCGCTGCGTATTGCTTCACAGCGATATGGTCCAGGCGTTTGGGAAAACGGATGTGGATGTCTCTCTCGTCGATATCGCGAGTTTTGCCGCGCACAAGTTTTATGGACCAAAGGGCACAGGCTTTCTTTGTCTGCGCTCCGGCCTACCGATCCAGCCAATCATGTTCGGCGGCGCACACGAAAATCGGCGGCGACCCGGGACGGAAAACGTGGCCAGCATCGCGGCAATGGCTGCCGCCGCGGAATGGGTATCAAGCGATCGCGAGACAGAACAGGAACGCAGAGCCCGGTTGCGTGATCAATTGTGGAAAAGCATCGCAGACGTGTTTCCTGATGCGCGGCAAAATGGCGACCCGGTTGGTCGGCTTACTAACACACTCAATTTAAGTTTTACGGGTATCGACTCGGAAACGATGCTGATGGCGCTTGATTTGGAGGGGATTTGCGCTTCGAGCGGCTCAGCCTGCATGGTCGGCTCGGTGCGAGCTTCGCATGTATTGCTTGCGATGGGCCTGCCGATTGAACGCGCCCGTTCCGCCATACGCTTTTCACTTGGCACATGGACAACCGCGGAAGAAATCGCCGGAGCCGCGGAGGCACTTGAGCGGATCGCGAAGCGAACCAAAGACGCGCGCGAATATGCCCTTGCTTAGGCAGCTCGAGTTCGCGTTCGAACAATTCGCTACACGTGTCTTCCCGGGACGAAATGTTGTTGTAGGGCAGGCGCTCCGCCTGCCACACCGCGAGACAGCAACCGACGCGATTGCGCCACAATCGTGTGGACGCGATGCCAAGCTCGAAACAAAAGCCCGCGAGCTCTTGCGCTCGTTAGGGGCGAATCGAATCGCAAAAGAGATTCGCATCGAATGGAACCCGCGTCTGAAAACCGCCGCCGGAAGAGCCGACTATCGCCACAAACTCATTTCTCTGAACCCACAGCTACTCGAGCATCCCGCGGAAATAGATCGGACGCTGCGGCACGAACTCGCTCATATCCTCGCGCAATGTCGCGCCGGCCGGCGGCGGATTTCACCACATGGACCAGAGTGGCAGCATGCTTGCCGCGATTTGGGAATCGCCGACGAGAAGCGCTGTCATACATTGCCATTTCCAGCCACGCGTTATGCGCCGCGTTTCATTTATCGCTGTCCAAATTGCCGTTGCGATTTTCCTCGCGTGCGCAGGATCAGGCGGGCGGTGGCATGCCTCGCCTGTTGCCGCGCGCACAACGGCGGTGAGTTTGATGTGCGTTTTCGTCTAAAACTGCTGAGATTGTAGCGGCCTTTGTGTCAAACACGAGGCGCTCGCCGCGGCGAACGCCTCTACAACTCTTTGCCCTCGCCCTTTGTGTTTTTCTCGCCACGCAATTTCGCCTGGATAAACACGTCTATATCGCCATCCATCACCGCTTGCAGATTGCTCGTCTCCGCGCCGGTGCGGTGATCTTTCACCATCTGGTACGGCTGAAACACATATGAGCGAATTTGGTTTCCCCAGGCGATCTCGCCTTTCTCCCCATATTGGCGTTCAATCTCGGCGCGTTTTTTGTCTTCTTCGAGCTGATAAAGTTTGGCTTTCAACATTTTCATTGCCAGCTCTCGATTGCGTCCCTGGCTGCGCTCGGCCTGGCACGCGACCACAATCCCGCTGGGTTTGTGGAGAATTCGCACGGCAGTTTCCACCTTGTTTACGTTCTGCCCGCCTTTGCCGCCGCTACGAAACGTGTCGATCTCCAAATCGGCCGCATTGATGTCAACCGGAGCCGTCTCGGCGATTTCAGGCACGACATCGACGCTGGCAAATGAAGTGTGGCGCCGCTTGTTTGCGTCAAACGGCGAAATGCGCACAAGCCGGTGAATGCCCCGCTCGGTTTGCAGATGTCCATAGGCGTACTCCCCTGTCACAAGGAGGGTCACCGATTTGATGCCGACTTCTTCGCCCTGTTGAATGTCCACCGTCTGCGATTTGAACCCGCTGCGTTCGATCCACCGCTGGTACATCCGAAGCAACATGTCGGCCCAATCGCACGATTCAGTGCCGCCCGCGCCGGAATGAATCGTCACGAATGCGTTCGCGCGATCGTTTTCGCCGGACAAAAATTGCCGCAGCTCGAACTCGTCCAACTTGTGAGCCAGGCGCTCGTGTTCGGTGACGACTTCGTTCTCTGCCTGCGCGCGATGTGCCGGATCGTTTTCTTCTGCAGCTAATTCTTGCAGCGCGCTAAAATCTTCGATCTCACGTTGCAGTTCCTGGAACGGATTGATCAAAGAGCGCAATCGGGAAACTTCCTCGACGTCAGCCTGGGCCCGCTCCCGATTGGACCAAAAATCCGACGCAGCCATGCGCGCCTCGATTGCGCTCAGGTCCTTCTGAAGCCGCTCGACGTCAAAGAAACCTCCGCAATTCGCGCACACGCGATTTCAGATCTTCAGCATCTGGAATGGAGATTTCCGTTGGCATTTGTTAACTTAATTGAACTTAGGTAGAAGCGCAAAGCGTAGCGCATGCGTACCGCGGGCTGGTTTCGGCGTCGCGCCGAACGAAGCTCTTTTTTCGCCTCCGCAACGGTGAAAACGAGAAACCTAAAGAAAAGTCCGCGATCGCGAGAACGCGCCCGCCTGCACGCGGGACGTGTGCGCTACCCTACTTGCGCGCGGGAGCAACGAGTTTCGGCTTGGCGTGCGCGGTTTCGAGACGAAAAATTGTCTCGCCTTCCTTCATCAGATCAAGGCGATCACGCGCGATCGTCTCGAGATAGCTCACATCTGTTTTGAGCAAAGTGACCTCGCGCGTCTGACGCGCCAGTAAGGTTTGTTGCTCGTTGACCTGTTGCTGGAGGTTATCGATTTCGGTGCGGCTCTGCATTAGCTTTTTGTACGGCGGCACAAACAGGCTCACGATCGCCAGCCAGATGGCGATGATGAGCAGAACCAGGAGAATTCGGTTTAGTCGCTGCCAGACAGTGGCTTCGCGACGCGCGCGGAAATCGGCGTAACCATGCTCCACTTCAGCGGATTGTAGCGCCGTACACGGCTTTGTCACCAAGTTCTTCCTCGATCCGTAGCAACTGGTTGTACTTGGCCACCCGGTCGCTCCGGCATGGCGCTCCCGTCTTGATCTGTCCGGCATTGGTCGCCACTGCGATGTCAGCAATGGTCGTGTCCTCGGTTTCACCCGAACGATGACTGATCACAGTCGTGTAATGACTTCGCGTTGCGAGATTGATCGTCGCCAGCGTTTCGGTCAACGTGCCGATTTGATTTACCTTGATCAAAATGGAATTCGCCACCTGCTCGGCAATACCTCTCCGGAGAAATTCCACATTAGTGACGAAGAGATCGTCACCAACCAATTGAATCCTGTCGCCAAGTTTTTTCATTAGCTTTTTCCAGCCGTCCCAATCATTCTCGGCGCAACCATCCTCGATGGAAATGATCGGAAACCGCGCACAAAGCTCGGCATAATAATCAACCAATTCTTCAGCGGTTTTCCTTGCGTCGCCGGATTTTTTAAAAATATAGAGACGCTTTTCAGCGTCATAGAATTCCGACGCAGCGGGATCAAGTGCGATAAAGATCTGTTCGCCCAGCTTGTAACCCGCCTTCTCAACACCTGCGGAAATCGACTCTAAGGCATCTTCGGCCGAATCGAGCTGCGGCGCGAATCCGCCTTCGTCGCCAATCGCTGTGGAAAGACGTCGCTCCTTCAACACAGATTTGAGCGCATGATACACCTCCGCGCCATAACGCAGCGCTTCCGAAAAGCTCGGCGCGCCCCGCGGCACGATCATGAATTCCTGGAAGTCAATGGGCGCATCGGAATGCGCGCCGCCGTTCAGGATGTTCATCATCGGCACCGGAAGGACCCGCGCTTCAGGTCCGCCGAGATATCGAAAGAGCGGTAAATTCTCGTCCGCCGCGGCAGCGCGGGCGACTGCCAGCGAAACGGCCAGCGTTGCGTTGGCGCCGAGGGTTTTTTTGGTCGGCGTACCATCTAATTCGATCAGTTTCTTATCGATGTTGGCCTGGTCTCGTGCGTCGAGTCCTTTGAGAACAGGCTCAATCTTATGATTAACATTGGCTACGGCTTTTCTTACGCCCTTGCCGGCGAACCGGCTTTTGTCGCCGTCACGCAGTTCCACTGCTTCATGTTCGCCTGTGCTCGCGCCGCTGGGAACGGCCGCTCGCCCAAATGCGCCGTTGTCAAGACGCACGTCCACCTCGATTGTCGGATTCCCGCGCGAATCCAAAATTTCTCGGGCCTGAATGTGCCGGATGCTGGTGCGCGCCATACTCTTCCGCGCCGACTAGACCAGTTTTCGCAAGACGAGGCAAATCCCTTTAATCAGATTGCATTGCAAACGGGAGCGCAGGAAGAACCGGTCCGGGCAGCGAGAGATTCGGATTGGCAATTTGGCGGAGGCGCGCATAATCTTCGCGATGATTCGTTTGGTCGCGTTAGCGATGCTGGCCCTGATTCCTGTTGTTTCCACCGCGAAAGCCGAGGAAGCGCGACGTCTTTCAGCGGATCAAATGACCAAAGCTGTCGGAACGGATTCGATCAGCGTTCCGACACCCGGCGAGCTCTTCGCTGCGCTGGCAAAAACGGAGAAAATAAACTGGTCAGCTCAATACCGCGGGCCAATGCCGACGACGTATAGCAATCGCGCGCAGATCGCGCTAAATCTCGGCGGTTTGATTGCCGATGGATTCATCGCCGTCGAAGCAAAGGACGGTCAGCAGGTCAAAAATATAGGCTCGGATATCATGAAGCTGGGAAAAGCGCTCGGAGTTAGCGAACAGCTACTCAGCCGTGGCAATAGCATCAATGAATTTGCTGAGCACAATGAATGGGACACGCTACAAGCAGAATTGGAAGCGACCGAGAACGAGGTGAAATCCTCAATGCAATCGCACGCCGACCAGGAGCTAGTCATTCTGGTGACTCTCGGCGGCTGGATCCGCGGCACACAGGTTGTCACCGGAGCAATCGTTAAAAATTACAATGAATCCGCCGCAAAAGTCCTGCGGCAACCCGCTCTCGTTCATTTCATGCAAGCAAAGCTGAACGAAATTTCGCCCGAATTACGCCAGGAGCCTCTGGTCAAAAGCATGAGCGGACAACTGAACGGGATTGAGAAACTCGTTTCCTTTCCCGGGGGCAAGGCGCCGAGCGTCGAGGAGGTGCGAAAAGTGAACGAGGCTGTCGATAAGCTGATGACGGAAATTGAAAGCAAGGAACCGCCAAAATGAAACCCTGGTTGTCCCTTTTCGCTTCGATTGTTACGCTGACCACGAGTGTTGTTTTGCGGGCAGACACAGACGCCGAAGTGCGCGCACGCAAAGACGCGCTCGAACTTGCGGGAGCATTTGCAAATGACGGTTTCAACATTCGAGATGGACATTGGTGCGGCGTCCTTAGGCCACACGATCACACCCTGATCGCGCTGAACCTGTATGCCGGCAATCAGTACTGGTTTTCCGTCGGCACGGTCGAGCCCATAAAAAAAGCCGCGATAACTGTATTCGATGAAACCGGAAAGCAAGTGACCACTGAAACCTACAGCAATGAAGAAAAAGCAGCGGCTGGTTTTGCGCCTGAGAGCAGTGGCCAGTATTTTGTGGCGATCGATCTGCTCGAAGGCGAGGAAGGCAGTTTCTGTCTCGTCTATTCATACAAATAGACGATACCCGGCTCTGGATACGCAACGCGGGCTGCTGGAGTTTCGTGCATGCGGATTTGGCGATCCGGTGTCGAATCCTAGGCATCCCCCATTTTGGAGCATGTGATGATCTCGCTTCAGGTATTTTACGAAGGTCACGTCCAAGGCGTGGGCTTCCGTTTCAGCGTGCGCCACATCGCCAAAGGATTCGACGTCACCGGCTGGGTGCGCAACCTGCCAGACGGCCGGGTAGAACTTCAGGCCACAGGTGAAGAAAACGAGGTGCGCGCGTTCGTTGATCGCATCGCAGACAGCGAGCTTCACTCGCTGATTCGGACACAAACCGAGAACAAGTTGACCGAAGCGGTCGCTTCCGGCGGGTTTGAGATTCACCATGACTAAGTCGCCACGCCACAGCGGCGCGGACGCAGGTCCGGCCGTCGCTGTTCACGGACTGACGAAAATTTTTCCTGTTCCGTTCCATCCCACTCGCGGGCTTGTCGCGGTCAAGGACCTCAATCTGCGAATTGAAGCAGGTGAAGTGTACGGTTTGCTCGGACCGAATGGCTCTGGCAAGAGCACCACACTTAAGATTATTCTAGGCCTGGTGTCACCAACGCACGGTTGCACCGAAATTTTTGGACGCGACAGCCGCCTCGTCGAAAGCCGCGAAGCAGTTGGTTTTCTCCCGGAGAATCCGTATTTCTATAAGTTTCTCACTGGTGCGGAAACGCTACGTTTTTTCGGACGCCTTTGCGGAATGACGGGCGCAACACTGAAGAGCCGCGTAAACGAACTGCTTGATCTGGTTGGGCTAGACAAGGCGCGCCACCGCCGGTTGGGCACGTATTCAAAGGGAATGCTCCAACGCATCGGGCTAGCGCAAGCACTGATTCACGACCCGAGGCTGGTGGTCCTGGACGAACCGACGGCCGGCGTTGATCCGGCCGGATCGCGGGAAATTCGCGATTTGATCATCAACCTGAAGCGCCGCGGAATCACCGTGCTGCTCTCGTCGCATTTGCTCGCGCAAGCGCAGGAAATTTGCGACCGCATCGGGATACTCGCTGATGGCGTGCTGGTGCGTGAAGGCCGTTTGGAGGCATTAATCGCAATCGAGAATCAGACCGAGCTTGTGATCGCCGATGCTTCCGATGACCTCATGCAGGAGATTGAATCGTTCATCGGTCGATCAAACGCCAAACTGCTCGAGCGGCGAAAATCGACTACCACGCTGGAAAGACTATTCCTGGAGTCGACCGGAGGGAACGACAAGAGCTCGACTCGCGAGTGACGAACTAGCAAAACAAAAATGACAGAGGGCCAAACCGATTCAACGCTTCACTTATTGAACGCTTCAACCATTCCGAAGCGTCACCGGGTTTTCTCTTTTTCGCGCATTCTCGCCATCACCAGCAACACGCTGACCGAGCTGACGCGCCTGAAAGTCTTTTATGTGCTGCTGGTGTTCGGTTTGCTGTTGATTGGCAGCTCCATTTTCATGGCGCAATTCTCTTTCCAGCAGGAATTCCAGATCTTGAAGGATGTCTCGTTAGGCGCGATCTCGATGTTCACTTCTCTATTGGCGATCGTAGCCACGGCGCGAATGCTGCCGCGGGACATCGAAGACCGCACGGTTTATACTATTCTCGCCAAGCCGGTGCCGCGTTTCGAATACGTTGTGGGTAAAATTGCCGGAGTTCTTCTGTTGCTGGCAATCAGCACTCTGGTAATGGTCGCCGCGTTCCTGGCCGTGCTGTACATGCGCGAGCAGGCAGTGCTGCAGGTTACTGCGACACAAATGGCCAGCGCGCCGCCGGACCAGCTCGCCGATGCCTTGCGCGCTGTTCGCGCCTTTGCGTTCAACGTCGATCTTGTTCCCGGAATTATCATCATCTTCATCAAAGCGTGCCTGCTCGCGACTCTTACGCTGTTTGTCTCTACATTCGCCACCTCAAGTATCTTCACGGTTGTAATAATGGTCTTCGTTTATTTCATCGGGCACTTGGAGGCCACGGCCCGCGAGTATTGGCTTCACGAACATGGAAGCGGATTGATTACGCGGTCTTTTCTCGCGATCGTGGCGTTACTCTTTCCAGATTTGCAGGCTTTCAATTTGGTGGATGACATCGTCGCTGGCACTGCCATTTCGATGGCGGTTTTCGCCAGGACCGCGCTGCTCGGCGTTTTCTACACCGTGATCTACACGTTACTGGCGGTCTTCGTGTTTTACGGAAAAGAATTATGACGCGAGGCCTGATCGCGCTTGGGGTCTTGATTGCGATGGGCCTACTCAAATTGCCGGTCGAACGTGATCTTGCCGCCCTTCATCGGCAGGAACATTTCCGCGGAGTCGAATTCAATCTCGCGCTTCGCGAAAAACTCGGGCAACTGGGATTCATCGCCGCGCTGAGCGGGTTTCGCGCAATTGTCGCCGATGCGCTTTTTATCCAGGCACATGCCGCTTGGGAAGACACTCAATGGGGCCGGATGCTGTGGTTGTTTCGACAAATCACGACGCTCCAACCACGCGTGCTCCTGTTTTGGGACACAGCAGCATGGCACATGGCGTGGAACGCCAGCGTCGCCGCCATGAACAATCCCGATCAGCCGCACCAGACGCTGCGAGTCAAAGCGCAGCGTGAATATTTCGCGCTCGGCAAAGATTTCCTCGAACGCGGAATAAAAAATAATCCCGACCGCCCCGAGCTGTACGAAGCGCTTGCCCGGCTTTACAAGGAGAAATACAAGGATCACGAACGCGCCGCGGAATATTACGAAAAGGCGGCAACGCTGCCGGAAGCGGCGCCATGGGACCGGCGTTTCTCGGCCTACGAGCTTTCGTACTGCGAGGGGCGCGAACGCGAAGCATACGAGCGCCTGCATAGTCTCTACGATGAGGGCGGGAAGGAACGGCTGCCCACTTTGCTCAAGCGGCTGAAGTTTCTCGAAGACAAACTCGGGATTCCGCAGCAACAACGAGTCTCCGAAACAGGGGAGTCGGAGCGCTAAAATCGTTGAAGCGTTTAAGCGGTTTTGGTTCTACCGTTCGAACATTGTAACGCTTCACTCCTTCAACCTTGACCAATGCGGTTCGCAATTTTCAGTGACATTCACTCTAATCTTGAGGCGCTGGAAGCTGTAGTGGCCGACGCGCGTCGACGCAGGTGCACGCACTTTGTCTGCCTCGGCGACGTGGTTGGTTACAACGCAAATCCCAGCGAATGCATCGAAGTTATCCGCAAGCTCGATTGCCCGGTGGTAAAAGGTAATCACGACGAGCAGGCAGCTTTGCCCGCGTCATCGGAACGTTTCAATGAACTTGCCGAACGCGCCATCGATTGGACGCGCGAACGTCTGGGTGAGCAGGACAAGGAATGGTTACGCAATCTGCCCTTGCAACGCCAGGTGCACGATTTCACGATCGTGCACGCCACCCTCGATACGCCCGGGCAATGGGGCTACGTGTTCAACAATCTCGATGCCGTCGCGAGTTTCACATATCAGCGCACGGCCGTTTGTTTCTTCGGCCACACCCATGTGCCGATGGTATTCGTGCGCGACGAAGGCGTGCGACGTGAGGCCGCCGAGCACATTCGCATCGAACCGGCAAAAAAATATTTCATCAACGCAGGCAGCGTCGGGCAACCGCGCGACGGCAACTGGCGCGCAGCTTATTGCATTTACGACGTGGAGAACAAATTCGTCGAGTTGTTGCGGCTAAAATACGATCTGGCGACCGCGCAAAAGAAAATCGCGAAGGTTGGTCTGCCGCGGCTCTTAGCAGAGCGCCTTGCGATGGGCCGCTGAGCACATTAACCGCGGCGGTAGGGCGGGCAGTCCCCTGCACGCCGCCATCAATTTCGCCATTCACTACGGCGCGCACGGAGTGACGCGCCCTACCTACGATGGTTCACTCGCTCACGGAGAACAAATTCCGCGATTGGCAAATCGCGCGGATAAGTGATTTTGAAATTGAAATCGTCATTGAGGACGAGCGCGATTTTGTGGCCGAGTCGCGCGACCGCGGATACTTCGTCGGTGACCAAAATATTTTCTTTGTAAACGGCGTCGTAGGCGCCCTCAATCAACTTTCGATCGAAAATCTGTGGCGTTTGCATCGAGTAAAGTTCATCCCGATCGACCGAACCAACGACGAGAAGATTGGCGTCTGCCCGTTTTAATGTGTCGCTGACTGGCTGTGCCAACGTGGCTGCGCCATGAATTCGACATTGTTGGAAAGTGCGTTCGATCTGGTCTGGCGTAATCAAAGGGCGGGCCGCGTCGTGAACGGCGACGCATGTCGCGCGCCTGTGTATCCCGCTTAAGCCGGCGCGAACCGAATCCTGCCGCCGGTCGCCGCCGCGGACAATAGAGCGGACTTTCTTCAAACCCGCATCGGCAGTGAGTTTTCTGATTTCGTCATGCCGCTCTTCCTGCGCGACGACGATGATTTCATTGACGGAAGTTGCGCGGTCGAACGCGCGCATTGAATGAGCGAGCACGAATTCGCCCGCGATTACGGCGAACAATTTATCGAATCCCATGCGCTGGCTGCTACCGCCGGCGACGATGAGGGCGCTTAGCATAAAGTTGAAGCGTTAAAACGTCGAAGCGTTGAAGCGGCGACTATTGTTTACACTTCAACGCTTCAACGAATCACGAAAGCTGTTTTTGCACTTCTGCACTCAGCGTTTTGCCATCCGCGCGGCCACCTACCTTCGCCTGCAATGCTTTCATCACTATGCCCATCTGCCCTTTCGACGTGGCGCCAGTCTCGGCAATTGTTTGTTGCACGACCTCTGTCAGTTCGTCTGCGCTGATCGCCTGCGGCAGATAACTGTTCAAAATCGCCAGCTCTTCTTTTTCTTTTTCTGCCAGTTCGGTGCGCCCGCCCTCTTCAAAACTCTCGATCGAATCGTGGCGTTGCTTCGCTTGTTTGCGAATCACCTGGACTACTTCTGCATCACTGAGCTCGGCTTCCGCGCCGGATTTTGCGATTGCTGCGTATTTCAACGCGGACTTAAGCATGCGCAGCACTCCCAGCTTCGTCGCGTCTTTGGCGCGCATCGCCTCTTTTAGGTCCGAGTCCACTCTTTCTTGCAAGGTCATACCGGACAACTACGACGACCGAACCGAATTGTCGATGACGGCCAAAAGCGACGCGAGCACGCGTGCGCACTCCCAATTCGGCGAGGACAGCCATCGAGCTCGCAGAGCTCGATCTTTCGTGAATCAATTTACGAAAGTACCGCACCGCATTCGCGAATCGATTCAGGGCCACTAACGGAAGTAACCTGAATGCTCCGGTTCATATGTTTCAATAAACCCGCCAGCACGGTTCCCGGGCCGAGCTCAATGAAAAAGTCACAGCCGAGGTGGATCAGGCGCTGCATGCAATCTGTCCATCGCACCGTGCCCGTAACTTGATCGCGAAGTGTCTGCCGGATTTCTTGGGGCATCTTTACTTCTTCGCCGGTCACATTGCTGATCACGGCGAAATCCGGCGATTGCATCGGTAGATCGGCAAGCACTCTCTCCAACTTCACGTAGGCACTTTCCATAAGGCGCGAATGATACGCGCCGGCAACGTTGAGCATCATCGCGCGACCAATACCGTATTCCTTCGCAACACCGACAGCGGTTTCCACCCTCGCCACCTCCCCGGAAATAACGATCTGGTTAGGCGCATTGATGTTGGCGATGTCAACATCTTCATCCGCGGCGAGCTGGCGCACATCATTTTCCAATCCACCAATCATAGCGGCCATCCCGCCTTGCGTAGTTGCACATGCCTCGTCCATGAATTCGCCGCGCTTTTGCACAAGCCTTAGACCCGTCGCGAAATCAAAAGTGCCCCCCGCAGCGTGGGCAGTGAGTTCCCCTAACGACAGGCCGGCTGCGCCGCCGACGTCAAAGTCGCCGAATACGTCGCGCAACGCTGCCAATGCAGCCAGCCCGTGAACGTAAAGCGCCGGCTGACAATTTGAAGTTTTAGTCAATTCCTCGATCGGCCCGTTCCACGCGATTTCGCTCAGATTTCGACCGAGAATTTCGTCTGCATGTCGAAACAAATCCGCCGCGACAGGAAACTGCTCGGCAAGGTCGTGTCCCATCCCGACGCATTGCGTGCCCTGACCGGCGAAAAGTAATGCGATTTTTTTTGCCATATGGCAACGTAGTTAACCGTGTTTCTCCACGGGCGCGAGTGCGGCTTTCTGATCTCTGGGGAGCACAGGCTGCCGCCTGTTCTTTTCGGTAGCGTGCCGCACAGCTCATCGAACGTTCATTACTAAATCGTCCTGACATGCGTCGCGAGGAGTTCGCGGCAAGCTGCCGCGAACAACGGGCTGGCAGCCTGTGCTTTCCAGAATTACGCTTGCGCGATGACTTCCACTCGCCAGCATAAACCGCAAGGTTCTAACTCCTTCCATGCCATTCACGACCCGCGAGATTGAATCACCGGACCCGGTCACGCGTGTCGCCGCGTCCGACGCCGCACTGCGCGAAACGGGCGAGGATGACATCGGCGAGAAGATTGTGCTCAATATGGGGCCGTCGCATCCGGCCACGCATGGCGTTTTGCGGCTCATACTCGAGCTGGATGGCGAGATCATCACTAAGGCCACGCCCGACGTTGGGTTTCTTCATCGCGGCGACGAGAAAATCGCCGAGAACATGCAGTACAACCAATTCGTGCCGTACACCGACCGTCTCGATTATCTCGCACCCCTCTCAAATAACGTGGCCTACGCGCTTGCGGTGGAAAAGCTGATGGGCTGGGACATTCCGCCGCGCGGAAAGGCAATCCGCACGATTTGTTGCGAAACGTCGCGCATCTCCTCGCATCTGCTTGGACTCGGCGCGATGGCGCTCGATCTCGGTGCGATGTCGGTCTTCCTCTACACGTTCACCGAACGCGAAAAACTCTATAACCTTTTCGAGCTCCTTACAGGTGCGCGATTCACCACGTCATACACGCGCGTGGGCGGACAAATCCGCGATCTCCCAGGGACCTTTATCCCGCAACTTAGAAAATTCCTCGACGATTTCCGCCCGAATCTTGACGAATGCGACAAGTTACTGACCCGGAACAAGATTTTTGTCGATCGTACCAAGGACATCGGCGTCATTTCGAAAGACCGCGCGATCGCGTATGCGATTTCCGGGCCGAACCTCCGGGGGAGCGGAGTCGATCACGATTTGCGACGCAAACATCCGTATCTCGATTACGACCAATACGACTTCGACGTCGTGATGGGCACTTCAGGCGATTGCTACGATCGCTATCTGGTGCGCCTCGAGGAAATGCGCCAGAGCGCACGCATTTTGGAGCAAGTCATCGATAAACTGCCCAGCGGCCCAATTAATGTTTCGAATTGGAAAAATATGACGCCACCAAAATCACGAGTGATGACAAAGATGGAAGAACTGATTCATCATTTTATTGTGGTAACCGAAGGGCTCGACGCGCCGCCGGGCGAAGTTTATTTCGCAGCTGAAAATCCGAAAGGCGAGCTTGGGTTTTACCTCAACAGCAGAGGAGGCGGCGTCCCATATCGATTGAAGATTCGCGCCCCCTCATTTGTGAATCTCAGCATCCTGCCGGGGCTGTTACCCGGCTGCCTGGTCAGCGACGTGCCGGCCGTGCTCGGCAGTCTGGACTTCGTAATGGGCGAATGCGATAGATGAAAGACGAATGACGAAGGAATCCAAATGATGAATGACGAACACGGAGTTCTGTCATTCCGAGCGAATTCGAGGCTGCAACTCAGCGGACGAAGTCCGCGAGGCCAGGCTTTCAATCCCCCAACGGCACTCTCGGTAATGCCACGGGATCCTTCGACTCCGCTACGCTGCACTCAGGATGACGATTCGGCATTCAAGCGTCGTCATTCCTTCGTCATTCGTCATTTGTCATTCGTAATTCGACTCATGCTCGTGCTTATACTCGTGCTCGGGCTCGACAGCTGTTCCAGTAAACGCTTCACCAAGGCGAATGTCGATCAGGTGACGGAGGGGATGTCTAGAAAACAGGTGGAATCAATTCTTGGCCCGCCGACTTCGCTTGCCAACGAAGATTTGGTGATCATGAAGAAAACAACTTACGTTTATCGTCAGGGCAAAGACATGGTTACCATCGTTTTTAAAGACGATAAAGTGCAGTCGAAAGACAGCACGCTGTCAGATTGAATCCGTCTTAGGATTTGTGCGCTGTCCTCAGCGCAGTTCGCAAACGATCCGATGGATTCCGCTGAGGACAGCGAAGCCCGCAGCGTCCGCGCGATTTGCGGCGCATCACTGCGGTGAGCTAGGTTCGCTGATGCCAAACTCGACGACCATCTCGGTGCCCGCCCAACTGGAGCGCAGGATGGACGACGCCATTGCGCATTATCCACGTGAACACCGTCGAAGTGCCGCCATGCCGCTGCTGCATTTATGGCAGGAACACTTCGGGTTCGTTAGCGGTGAAGCCAGTGTCTGGATTGCTGAAAAACTTGGTTTGCAGCCGATCAATATTCTCGAATTGGTCACTTTTTATCCGATGTTTCGCCAGCACCCGGCCGGCAAAACGCACATTCGAGTCTGCCGCACGCTTAGTTGTGCGATGGCCGGCGGGCTCGAGCTAATGGAAAATCTGTGCACGGCGCTCGGAATCCAGCGGCCGACTGATGGGGAAGAAATGCATCATCCCATCGCGGTCAGCGCCGACGGGAATTACAGTGTTGAATTCGTAGAATGTCTGGCCAGTTGCCACACCGCGCCAGTATGCATGGTTGGGGAAGAACTGCACGAGAAGGTAAATCCAGAATCCGCAGCCGAGCTGCTCGGCAATCGGGAATCCGAAGCCGGAAATCAGCAATTGCAATGGCCGCCGCATCCGATTGAACGCCGTCTGGTTTACAAAAACATCGGACGCCCTAGTTGGACCACCGACATCGATTGTTACCTGCGCGAAGGCGGTTACGAACAATTAAAACAAGCGTTGACTCTGTCGCGAGATGAGATCGTCAACAAAGTCAAAAACTCGGGACTCCGCGGCCGCGGCGGCGCGGGTTTCTCCTGCGGCTTGAAATGGAGCTTTATCAGGCCGGACGAAAAGCGGCCGGTCTATTTGATCTGCAACGCCGACGAATCCGAGCCGGGCACGTTTAAAGACCGCTACATAATTCATGAAGATCCGCACCAATTGCTCGAAGGAATGTTTATCTCTTGTTATGCACTTAATGCGAACACCGCCTATATCTACATACGCGGCGAATTCCCAGAGGGCGCGAAAATCCTCGAGCGCGCCATTGAGGAAGCGCGGCAGCACAATTTCCTTGGAAAAAACATTCTTGGCTCGGGGTTCGATGTCGAGATTTACGTTCATCGCGGAGCAGGCGCCTACATTTGCGGCGAGGAAACAGGTCTAATCGAATCGCTCGAGGGCAAACGCGGGTATCCGCGGATTAAACCACCGTATTTCCCGGCCGTGCTCGGTCTCTATATGTGTCCGACCATCGTGAACAACGTGGAGACGCTTTGTAACATTAAACACATTGTGGCGATAGGCGGCGCGGAGTATGCCCGGCTAGGTCGGCCTAACAACACCGGCACCCGAGTTCTGTGCGTCAGCGGCGACGTTCAACGCCCCGGCTACTTCGAAATCGAAGTCGGCGCGCTGACGATGGGTCAGTTAATTTATCAGATGGCCGGCGGTCTGCGACCCGGCAGGAAACTAAAAGCGGTCATTCCGGGCGGCAGTTCCGCGAAAGTCTTGCGTGCCGATGAGCGCTTTAAACTGAAGGAAAGACAGGCTGACGGCTCGACAATCGAACGCGAAATCTCGATCGACGATATTCCGATGGATTTCGACTCCCTGGCAGCCGCAGGCTCAATGGCCGGTTCCGGCGGCGTGATCGTGCTGGACGATTCGCGCGACATGGTTTGGGCGCTGAACAACATCAACAAGTTTTACGCGCACGAGAGCTGCGGCCAATGCACACCGTGCCGGGAAGGGTCGCTTTGGATGCAAAAAATCACCGATCGCATGCTGCGCGGCGGCGGCGTAGTGGAAGATCCGGAAACATTGAAAAATATCGGCGACAACATCGCGGGACGGACCATTTGCGCCTTCGGCGAGGCATGCGCTTGGCCGACGCAAAGTTTTGTCGGAAAATTTCCGGAAGAATTTGCGGGGCGCGCACACAAGCCGCTTCCCCCACCCCTGCCGCCCGAATACACCCCCGAAGAGTTGATCGATAAAGAATCGATTCCCACGGTCCCCATGGCGCATGACCCCGGCTGGGAAAAAGCCGGAGCAAAAGGAACGATCTGAATACGAATCTGGAAACCAGGAATCCAAGAATGGAACTACAAAACAAAAATCTCACCGAGCGAATCATTTCCGCCGCTATTCGCGTTCACAAGGAGCTTGGTCCTGAGTTTTTGGAGGCCATGTACGAGGAGGCTTTGGCGATTGAATTGACTGCTGCTGGCTTAGCGTTTGAGCGACAAAACCTATTGCCGGTGTTTTATCGTGAGCACCTGATTGGCGAACACCGACTCGATTTTCTAGTGGAGGGCAAGGGGATTGTGGAGCTCAAAGCGATTAGCGCGCTTGAGGACATCCACTTTGCAATTGTTCGGTCTTATCTAAAGGCAGCAAACCTGCAGGATGCACTAGTGCTAAACTTCGCAAGCTTGAGGCTGATTGTGAAGCGCGTCGGGCGCGAATACCATCCAATGACCAAAGGAGAAGATCTTGTCCTGTAATCTTCCTGGTTTCCTGGATTCCAGATTAAATCATGCCTAACGAGCCTGCAGTTCAAATGTTCAACGTCCAGATCGACGGGGTCTGGCATCGGTTTCCGAAGGGCACACGCGTGATTGAGGCGTGCGAGCAGGTCGGGGTTTTCGTGCCGCGTTATTGCTACCACAAAATGCTTAGCTCGCCCGGCAATTGTCGGATGTGCCTTATCGAAATGGGGTTTCCAAGGCTCGGGCCTGATCGGAAACCGGAGCTCGGCACTGATGGCAAACCGATCATTAACTGGATGCCGCGTCCGCAGATTTGCTGCGCACAGGACGTGGCGGAAGGGATAGCCGTTCGCACGGACTCGCCCTTGGTGAAGGAATGCCAGCGCGGGGTAATGGAATTTCTGCTCATCAATCATCCGCTGGACTGCCCAATTTGCGATCAGGCCGGCGAATGCCGCTTGCAGGAGTTCAGCGTCGATTACGGCACCTCGCAATCGCGTTTTCTGGAGAATAAAGTGAAAAAGCCCAAAGCGGTGCAGGTTGGCCCGCGCGTCACGTTGGACGACGAGCGTTGCATCCTGTGCTCGCGATGCATTCGTTTTTGCCAGGAGATCGCGCACGACGATGTACTTGGGTTCGTCGATCGCGGCAGTCACACTGTCCTGACGGCGCATCCTGGGAAGTCATTGGATAACAATTATTCACTTAACACTGTCGACATTTGCCCGGTGGGCGCCCTGACTTCGACCGATTTCCGCTTCAAAATGCGGGTCTGGTTCCTGAAAGAAACGAAGAGCATCTGCACGAGTTGCGCTACAGGCTGTAACACGGTTATCGGCACTCGTGAGGACGTAATCTATCGCCAAACACCGCGAGAAAACGATGACGTTAACTCCTGCTGGATGTGCGATTATGGCCGGCTCAACTACAAATATCTCGAAGCCGAGGATCGTTTGCTGGAGCCACGGATTCGTTCCGACGGGAAACTGGTCCCGGCCGACTGGCCAACTGCGATTGGGCAAGCAGCGCTCCATTTAAAACAGTTTGCCGCGTCAGAAATTGCAATCGTTGCTTCGGGCCGGATGACGAACGAAGAGCTTTGGCTCACCGCCCAGTTGGCCAGTTCGTTAGGCGTGAAATGCATCGATATCGTGCCGAGGCGCGGGCGCGGAGACAAGATTTTGTTAAGTAAGGATCGCAACCCGAACACAAACGGCGTGCGGCTGATCCTGGGTTCACGCTCTGCCCCCGGCGCAAAGCTCATGGCAATTGCCGACGCGGTAAGATCTGGAGAAATCAAGGCGCTGGTGATTTTAAAAGAAAACGCGATGCATTTGGGCCTGTCGGTCGAAGAACTCGCGCGACTCCCCGCACTTATCGTGATGAATATTTTGCGCAACGCAGCGACCGAAAAGGCGAGCGTTGTCTTGCCGGCATGCGGTTTTGCCGAAAAACGTGGCTCCATGGTCAACGGCAAGGGCCGCTTGCAACGGTTGAATCGCGCTACGCGCCCACCTGGCAACGCGCGCGATGACTGGGAAATTTTGCGCGATTTGCTTCAGGGAATCGACGGCGGCGACTCGCTTCACTCGATCGAGGATGTTTTCCGCCGGATCAGGGAAACAGTTCCGCAATTCGCCGGATTGAGTCTCAGCAAAATCGGCGATCTCGGCGTGCACATCTTGAAAATTGAAGAGCTGCCGGCGACGCATCCCAGCGACGAAGAAGCAATAGAACAGGCGATCGCAGTCCAGGCTGCACGTCGCAGTGTTCGCTCAGATTTAGATCGTGCCTATGCTAATCCCGCTGAGTCGATCACTCGACAAGCCGAGGCGCAAACGGCGCCGCGGCGGTAGAACTGATAACCACCATGGATTGGTTTTTCATCATCACGTCGCTGCTGAAGATCACGATTCTTCTCGGGGTGATCTTGTTCATGGTTTCTTACGCCGTTTACGCCGAGCGGCGGGTCAGCGCGTTTATTCAAGATCGGCTGGGTCCGAACCGCGTTGGGCCCGCCGGTCTTCTCCAGCCCATTGCGGACATGTTCAAGCTGCTGCTGAAAGAAGATTTTACGCCGCGCTCCGCCAACACGTTTTATTATTGGTTGGCGCCGTGCCTGGCAGTGGCGCCGGCCATTATCACTATCGCGGTCGTGCCGTTCGGCAGCACGTTGTTCGGAGTGCCAATGGTCGTTGCCGACGTGAACGTCGGGATTTTCTTTGTATTCGCGATTTCCTCGCTGGGCGTTTACGGGATTGTGATTGGCGGTTGGGCATCCAATTCGAAGTATCCGTTCCTGGGCGCCATTCGTTCCAGTGCGCAAATGCTTTCCTACGAGCTTTCGCTCGGGCTCGCAGTTATTCCTGTTTTTCTTCTTGTTGGAAATTTGCGGCTGACGAGCGTCGTGCGGTACCAGATCGAGCACGGCTGGTTTATCGCAGCTTTCGTTGGCGATTGGATGAATCCGTGGAAATGGCTGCTCGCGATTCCAATGATCATCTCTTTCCTGGTGTTCATGATTGCAATTTTCGCCGAGACAAACCGGCTGCCTTTCGATTTGCCGGAAGCAGAGCAGGAGCTCGCGGGCGGCTACAACACCGAATACAGCTCGATGAAGTTCGCGCTCTATTTTCTCGGCGAATATGCGGCCATGATCACAGGGTCGGCTGTCGTCGTGACCCTATTTTTTGGCGGCTGGCATTTCCCGGGAATCCCCGATGGCTACCATGGATGGGTCTTCGGACTGATCAACATCGCGGTATTTTTCACTAAGGTCGCCGTTGTGATTTTCGTTTTTATGTGGGTGCGCTGGACCCTTCCGCGTTTTCGCTGGGACCAGCTGATGCGGCTTGGCTGGCTTTTCTTCTTCGAAATCGCGCTGGTAAATATTTTTCTGGTCGCGGGCATTCTTGCTTACGGGCCAAGATTATGAATCTGGAAGCCAGGAAACCACCAAGGTTTAACAAAAGCCTAGTCTTGGATTCCTGCACTCCAGATTAACGCTCATGGCCATCACCGTTCCACGACCGAGATTGACCTGGCGCGAGCGATGGTATCTGCCGACCATCGCCGCTGGTCTGGCCATCACCTTTAAGCATTTCAAGAACACTCTGTTGGGACGAACCAAAGTGACCATGGAATATCCAGAGCAAAAATGGGACGCCCACCTGCCGGACTACTACCGTGGCGCACCCGCGTTAGTGAGCGATGCGGGTGGACGGGTGCGCTGCGTGGCATGTCAACTTTGTGAATTCATTTGTCCGCCGCGCGCCATTAAAATTATTCCCGGCGAGATTCCTCCAGGCGACCGCTTCGCCAAAGTCGAAAAATTTCCTCAAGAATTCGACATCGACATGATCCGCTGCATCTACTGCGGGATGTGTGAAGAGGTTTGTCCGGAGCAGGCAATTTTCCTGCGCAAAGATTACGCCATCACCGGCTTCACTCGTGCTGACATGGTGCACCACAAGGAAAAACTCCTCGAGATCGGGGGAGTGATGCA
>Ga0209056_10000911_pt1 | contig 32671 bp, 31 predicted proteins | sample GraSoiAngelo_114_FD_185876 | JGI IMG/M metagenome (GOLD analysis project Ga0209056, IMG submission 185876) | Grasslands soil microbial communities from the Angelo Coastal Reserve, California, USA - 14_0903_13_40cm (SPAdes) (version 2) | ecosystem: Environmental > Terrestrial > Soil > Grasslands... | reverse complement strand
TCCCGGTCTACGCTTCGCAATGGCCGTCACCGGACATCACGCAAGACTTGGTTCGCGGCTGCGAGCTAGGCTTTGCCGCGGCCTCCATTTCAGGAGACTGAACTACAAGAGCTTTCAAGGCACAACCTGCCACACCACCGTACAGGCGGGTCCGCATACGGCGGTTCAGTTCGGTTGAGCTGGAGCGACGTTCACCAACCGAGGAAGACCGAGCGCGTCAAAGTAAGTAATGGGAAAGGCCAAGGACAAGGCCGGGCTGTTCGCCAAACGCCATGGGCCATGGGGACTGCCGGCGGTTTGTGCCGCGAGGTCATGTCCGATGTGCCGTTGGCGCAGGTTCCGAAACCGTACCTTGCCACGTTTCCATTGCTTCCAGATCATGGATCGCAGTCTGTGCCGCATCCATGTCTCCAACCGCTGCGCCGCCTCTATCCGCTTCCTGTTCCTCAGGCCAGCGTTTTGCCTTCAGCTTCCTTCAGATTCCACCTCGCGATGGACACCCTTGCCGTTCGGCTAACACTTTCCCTTGCCGGGTGTGTAGAGGACTTTCACCTCCAAGTGAGTGCGCCCTGCCGGGCGCACCAGAAAAAAGGCCGCGATTTCCCTCGCGGCCACAGAATTCTGAGCAATGTGTCTAGTGCCGGCCTCCACCCCCACCGCCACCGTGACCACCACGTCCGCCGCGGCCATCGCGACGACGATGGCGTCCGCCACCACCCCCGCCGGTCCGTCCACCGCCGCCACCAGGACGTCCGCCTCTCCCACCGCGGTCGCCGCCACGATCGCCACCGCGTTCAGGAGCACCCGCGGCAGTAGGCTGCGGCTCGATGCGATTGAAGTTGGGCTCGTCGCCCTCTTCGAATTCAGCTCCGCCTTCGAGCGTCAGAGCAGGCGCGGCCGCCGGAACGGTTTGCACTTCGGATTCAACTCCGCCATTGGTCGGCGCCGGTGGCTCGCCGCCGCCCATCTTTGCTCGCTGTTCTTTCAGAATAGCTTTGCGCGAAAGTCGAATGCGGTTGCCTTCAACAGCCAGCACCTTCACCAGCACCTGGTCGCCTTCCTTCAGTTCGTCGCGAACATCTTTTATGCGATGTTCGGCGACTTCGCTGATGTGCAGCAGGCCTTCGGTGCCGGGAATAATTTCGACGAATGCGCCGAAGTCCGCCAGCCGGGTGACTTTGCCAAGATAGGTCTTCCCTACTTCCGCGGTCGCCGTCAGATCACGAATGATCTGCAACGCCTTGTTCGCCGAGACCTCATCGTTCGACGCTACATTGATCTTGCCAGTGTCTTCGACGTCAATTTTGACGCCGGTCTGCTCGATGATCGAACGGATCATCTTGCCTCCGGGCCCAATCACGTCGCGAATCTTATCCACAGGAATCTGCAGGGTGTAGATACGGGGCGCGTAGGCAGAAACCTTTTCGCGATGGGTAGTGAGCACTTCATCCATCTTGCCAAGGATGAACAAGCGTCCACGTTGCGCCTGGGCCAGGGCCTCGCGCATGATCTGCGCAGTGATGCCGCCGACCTTGATATCCATTTGCAAAGCGGTGATGCCCTCTTTGGTCCCTGCGACTTTGAAGTCCATATCGCCGTAGTGATCTTCGGCGCCGGCAATATCCGTCAGAATGGCATAATCATTGCCTTCCTTAACCAGTCCCATCGCAACACCCGCAACGGGAGCCTTGAGCGGAACACCAGCGTCCATCAGCGAAAGAGCTGCGCCGCAGACGGTTGCCATGGACGAAGAGCCATTCGATTCGAGAATGTCGGAAACGACACGCATCGCATAGGGCCAGTTCTCTTCGGTGGGAAGGACCGCGGAAATTGCGCGCTCTGCCAATGCGCCGTGACCGATCTCGCGGCGTCCGGCGCCTCGAAGAAATGCCACTTCTCCAACTGAAAACGGTGGGAAGTTATAGTGAAGCATGAAGCGCTTCTTGGTTTCGCCTTCGAACCTTTCAAGGCGCTGCATGTCGTCGCTAGTGCCCAACGTCGTAGTGACAAGCGCCTGGGTTTCGCCACGCGTGAAGATAGCTGAACCGTGGGTGCGCGGCAGCACGCCGACCTCGATCGAAATGTCGCGAATTTGATCGAATGCGCGTCCATCGGGACGACGTTTCTGATGAGTCACCGCCTCGCGGAAAATGCGTTCCCGCAAAGTCTCGTAATAAGTCTTCAGCTTTGCACGCGCTTCGTCGTCGTCCTCGGGAATTTCGGCTTCCAACTGTTTCTTGAGCTCGCGAACCAGCTGATAGCTCTCCGCCTTCGGATGTTTCTGAGTGTCGAGGCGGTCAGTCAAGTCGGTGCCAATCTTCTTCTTTATTGAGTCGTAGTACACCTGATCGAATTCCGGCGGAGTCACTTCGCGCTTCGGCTTGCCGGCTGTCGAGCGAAGTTCATTGATCGCAGCACATATCTTCTTGATCTCGGCGTGCGCAAACTCAATCGCGTCAACCACCGTCTCTTCTTTCACTTCCTTCGCGCCGGACTCAATCATCACGATGCCTTCGGAAGTTCCGACGACCATGATGTTCAACAGGCTCTCGCCCATCTCGCTGTAAGTCGGATTGATGATGAACTGGCCATCAACCAATCCCACACGCACCGCGCCGATCGGCCCCAGGAACGGAATGTCAGAAATGGTGAGCGCTGCTGAAGCGCCGTTAATACCGGCGACATCCGGATCGTTTTCAGTGTCGGCCGAAAGAACGAAAGCGATTACCTGTGTTTCACACTTGAAGCCATCAGGAAAAAGCGGCCGGACGGGACGATCAATCTGGCGGCTGGTGAGAATCTCGCGCTCACTTGGCCGGCCTTCGCGTTTGATAAAGCCGCCGGGTATGCGTCCGCCGGCATAGGTATACTCGCGGTAGTCAACCGTAAGCGGGAAGAAATCTATGCCCTCGCGGGGGTCTGGGTTGGAAGTCGCGGTGGCCAAAACGACATTGTCGCCAATACGCACCACAACTGAGCCGTGGGCTTGCTTGGCCAAATTTCCGGTTTCGAACGAGATCCGCTTGCCACCGGTTAGATCAACTGATAATTCGTGTTTCATTGTTTGTCCTTAGTTTGAGGAGAGCGTTATGGCCAGCAATGAGCATTGAGCGGGGAGCTTTGAGCAATCTCGTGACGCACTGGTCAGGGGAAATGCTGGGAGCAGGATTGCTCACAGCTCGTCGCTCATTGCTCGAAGCTGGTCAGCTCAATAACCAGAGGATAACGACACGCACCACCCTCAAGCCTCAGACACACAACGGCCCGGTCCCGAAAGCGTAGGAACAAAGAGCCCAAAAGAAAAAGCCTCCCTACTTGCGGAGGCCGAGTCTCTGAACAACCGTTTTGTAGCGCTCGGAATCGTATTTTTTAAGGTAGTCGAGCAAGCGACGCCGCTTGCTGACCAGCATGAGAAGACCGCGGCGTGAGCCATGGTCTTTCAGGTGCGTTTTGAAGTGGTCTGTCAGTTGACCGATGCGTTCGCTCAACAGAGCGATTTGGACTTCTGGACTGCCCGTATCGGTGGGGTGCGTTCCGTACTGATCAATGACAGATTTCTTTTGCTCTCTGGCTAGCACTAACCTGATGCACTCCTTCTAATTTTTCAACTCGTTAGGTTGTATGTCATTGAGCGTAACACGTTGGTGAAGAAGGTGTAAAGCAGAAGTCCAACCCCCGATGATAGAGCGTTTTCAGTATCCACTGGGCTAAAGGCATGCCCGATCTACTTTCCAACAGAAACCGCCATTCTGTCATCAAAGTATTACAATATGCTGGAAACCATGTACGTACATTGTGCCCATTGCGGGTACGACAACAGCCCTGAGTATCGTTTCTGTGGGATGTGCGGTGCGTCGTTAGCGCATCCTACCGCCCCCGCCCAGACGACGACCGCAAAGGAAGCCCCCCTGCCCACGAACGGTGAGCGCGGAAACGGCGATAACGTACACGGGCCGTCTTTTCTCGGGCTGGCGGAAGACCCCAAAGTCGAATTTCATTATCTTTACGAAGATGAGCAGCCCCGGAGCCACGTGGGTGCCGTCGTATTCATGCTCTTGATTTTGGGGGCCGCTGGATACCTGGGCTGGCAATGGAAGCATGGCGGCTTTCCATTTAACCGGCAGACGGCAAGCAGCTCAAGTGGCGGAGGACAAGCGTCAGCTTCGCCTTCCGAGGTGGCACCGGCGCAAACGCAAGATCAGGAAACGCATATTGACAAACCTATGACAGGGGGCGCGGGCACTGTGCAGCCTGTCCCGCCAGAACCACAACAACAGTCGCAACAACAAAAGAGCCAGGCTGCAGATTCGGGCTCGCAGCCGGAGGGTCCTCCTGCCAAATCCGAGAAGGACTTAAGTGCCGCAGGTACCGCTCCCACCAACGAATCGGCTAACACCGAAAAGGCTGACAAGGCTGCTGAAGACACCGAGGCTTCCGCACCCCCTGCTCCCGCAAAATCTAAGGCGCCGAAACAGCCATCCGTGCGTACCCCGGTCGCGAAAACTCCTCAACCTGCAACTTCGCCTAATGCAGACTTAGAAGTAACGGGCGAGAGATATCTGTACGGAAATGGCATGCCGCAGAATTGTACTCGGGCAGAGTCTAGTTTGCGTACCGCCGCTACTCACGGAAACTCTAAGGCAGAAACCGTTCTCGGGACGATGTATGCAACCGGTCATTGCGTGGGCCGCGATCTGCCAACCGCTTATCGCTGGTTTGCCCGGGCGCTGCATCAGGAACCGCAAAACTCCCGGATTTCCGCCGACCTGCAGGTACTCTGGCGTCAGATGAGCCCGCAAGAGAAGCAACTAGCGACCTCCAGCGGACAGTAATCCGCACAGAAGGCAATCGCGTAAGCCGTCCATATATCCGCGCGCAGATGCCGAGTCATAGCGCCCTTGATCTCCTCCTATATTTCTTCTCTCTCACTCCTATCCGGCCACCTTGCATTTTCGAGACATACAACTGGGCGGCGGGAATAGTGGCCCGCAGTGGTAAAGTTACTGCCATGGAGAAGGTGTTCCACTTCGACTCGGCTGCTGATCCATACGTTGCGGATGCGGCGGTGCTCTGCTGCTTCGACCAGCGCATCCGGCTTGCCGTGTACAAGTTCTTGCAGAAACGAGGCATTCTTCGCCCGGACATGATCATCGTAGCCGGCGGGGCAAAAACGCTGGCCTCGCCGCGAAACGATTTCGAACGAGACTTCATTCTTGAGCAGGTACGCATGTCCATCCTGCTGCATAGCACCGAGCGCATCTCTCTGATGAGCCACTCCGATTGCGCCACCTACGGCGGTCTGGCCGCGTTTGGCGGAGATCCTGAGAAAGAGGCGCTCCATCACAAGCAGGAATTGCACCGTGCGGCGCAATTGATTCAGGACAAGTTCCCGGAAGTCCGCGTCGAGTGCTTTTTCGTGACCTTTGAAGGCATTTTCGCGGCGCTAGAACAGGGCGTTGACCAGGTAGCTTAGTCCTGGCTTTCCGGCAATTTGCGAGCTTACTGTAAGAAATTCCCCTTCCTCATCGACTACCTTCATGTGAGCGGGATTGCAAATGTGAGCCATATCGCAGCCATAACCGCCCAAAGCTCCTCCCAGGACAACCTGTATCAACAAACGGCAGAAACATATGGTTCTGCGATCGAGAGATTGGCGCGCGCGTACGAAGCTAATCCAGATGCGAGACGTGATTTAGTACAGGACATTCATATAGCCTTGTGGCGCAGCTTCGCGGGATTCGATCAGCGATGCTCGCTTCGTACCTGGATTTACCGCGTGGCGCACAATGCCGCCACCTCGTATGTCATTAAGCAGAGGCGTGCGAGATCGCAAGCCCTCGTCGGACTCGAGGAACTGGAGAATCTCTCCGACGCAAACAGCGGCCAGCAAGTCGCAGATCGCGACCGGGCTCTTGACCAGCTGCTGAATTTGATTCAGCAGCTGAAACCGCTCGACCGGCAGGTCATTCTCTCCTACCTCGAAGGCTTGGACGCGGCTTCGATTGGAGAGATCACAGGACTTTCGCCCGGCAACGTAGCGACCAAGATTCACCGGATCAAAAGCATTCTCACTCGCCGTTTTCATGCGGGAGGACAAGATGAGCAATGAATCTCCCAATCCGAACATGAAGGAACTCTGGCAGTGCCAGACACTGGAGGGTATCAAAATGTCAACCGAAGAAATCCGCAAACGTGCAACAAAGTTTGAAAGGAAGATTATGTGGCGAAACGTTCGCGAATATGTGGCAACTGCGATTGCAGTTGCGTTGTTCGTATCATTCTTCATTACGGGTCACGACAGCCTTTTCCGGTTAGCTTGTGCTCTGATGATTGCGGGCTTGGCTTATATGGCGTATCAGCTACATCACCGGGCGTCGGCGCGTAGCATGCCCGCAAACCTGGGCGCCACAAATTCACTGCAGTTTCACCGTACCGAACTGGAACGGCAGCTGGATTTCGTTCGTCACATCTGGAGATGGTATCTGGGCCCGATGGTCCCTGGGTTGATGGCTTTTTCTGTTGCCTCCATCGTAGGCGGTCACAACAATCCTTGGCGAGCCGCGCTCGTGAACTCATTGTTTGCCCTCTGTTTGATACTTGTTTGGAGGCTCAACGCATACGAGGCTCGCTGCCTTGAGAGGAGAATTGACGAGTTGGCCAAGGTCGCGGCGGATTAAAGGCTCTCTCGTCGAAGAAGGATACTGGAAGGTGGTCGGGGGAAATCAGCCGAATAAAATCTCACGGAGCCGATCTGCATTTTATGCCTGCTGGTCCAGAAACGCCTTCAATCGCGCATATCCTGAGCGGCTCACGGGCAGGCGTGCGCCGTCATTCAAAATGACGACGTGAGTATCTTTGCCGTATGGTTCGAGGCGAGTCACGCGCTCGAGATTCACCAAGTACGACCGATGAATCCGCACAAAATTCTTTGGATCAAGTGCGGCTTCCAAGCTCGATATGGTCTGCTGCTTCAAATGTTTCTTGCCTTGGCTGGCGAGGGCCACGTAATCATCCTGCGCTTCGGCGTAATCCAGTTTGGAAACCGGGATAAGTTGGACGCGTGTCCCATCTTTCACCACGACACGTTCGGCATACATACCGGCGCTGCGACTTGAGGCTGTCAACTCCTCCGGACGGAACGGTGTAGTGCCGCCGATCCGTTGTTTGGCGCGATCCAGCGCCGCTTCGAATCGCTCGGCTCGAAAGGGCTTCATCAAGTAATCCACCGCATGCACTTCGAAGGCACGCAGCGCGTGCTCGTCGTAGGCAGTTACGAAGACGACAGCGACGCCTTCTCCGATCAGTTCCAGAACCTCGAAACCATCGAGCTTCGGCATCTGAGTGTCGAGAAAAATGAGATCAGGTTTTAGTTCAGCCGCCATCCTTACGGCTTCGAAACCGTTGGCACATTCCGCCACGATTTCCACTTCAGGGTGCGGCGCGAGCATTTCGCGAACGATCTGGCGAGCCAGGTCCTCATCATCCACAATCTGTGCCCGAATCTTCTTTCCTGGCTCGCTGGTCATGATTCCTTCTCCGTGGGAAGACTCAGAGAGACCATGAAGTGGTCGTGATTGGCGCGCACGTCAAGTTTGGCGCGGTTTCCGTAGCTGGCATCTAAACGCTGCCTCACATTCCTGAGGCCGATACCCGCTCCTCTGCGGCGTGGTGCTTCAGGATCGAAATTGTTCTCGATCGCTATGGCCAGCGTCTCTGGCTCCGGCTGGCGAATGTCGATTCGGATCTTGCCGCCTTCGGTGAGTTGCGCAACTCCATGGCGGACCGCGTTCTCGACCAGCGGTTGTAGAAGCAGCGGTGGCAGCAAGCAATCAAGCGACTCAGAGTCGGTGCTCTCTTCCAACTTCAGGCGTGAACCGAACCGAATCTGCTCAACCGAGAGATACGCGTGCAAGAGTGCGAGTTCGTCGCGTAGCGGAATCAAAGCCTTTTCGCCGAGGCCAAGCGTTTTGCGAAGAAATTCCCCCAGCAGGATGCACATCTCCCTGGCTTTCGCGGGATCACTGCTGGTGAGGGCACTGATCGAATTCAGGCAATTAAAAATAAAGTGCGGATTAACCTGAGTCTTAAGGGCTTTCAATTCCGATTCACGCGCCAGCACACGCGCTTCTACCTCCCGTTTCTCCGCTTCCCTTGCTGCTTGATTCGAAAGCAGTAAGTAATAGAGCGCCACCGCCAGAAGGTAAAGCAGCACGCCGCTGCCAAAGAGAATCGGGTACGCACGGGCGATCTGCTGATCCAGTCCGGCGAATGTTTGAAAGCTGGAGAGAGCGAAAGCCAACACCCTTGCGCTGCCAATCCAAAGCAAGCTCGCTACTCCCGCCGCCACGAGATGACCAAGCCAAGATGCGGAATTCTCGAGCGGAATGCCGCGGCATGTGTACCAAGCTGAAAGGCACATGAAGGCGTAGACCGCGCACAGGGGAAGAGCCATTGCGGCTGAGCGGCCCCAGGTTAGACCGCCGACCGAGACAAACAGATAAATGAGAATCGCCGAGATCGGTCCCCAGGCTGCGAGATAGAGCAATAAACGCCGGAAGTGGCTGAGGATCGGATGCATATCGAAGGATTAGTTCTTGACTTCGATCCCGCCGAACATCGCGACGCCCTTGATCACCAGGGTCTTAGAAGGCTTAGAGGGATCGGGCTGAAAGTGGCGCGTTTTGTCTTCGTACGCGCCGAAAATTCCCGCTCCCTGCAGAGAGACGAGCCAAGTCTCAGGAACTCGAATTTCACCGCCCCCAAAAACTGCGCTCGCCTGCAGGACGGCGTGGCTGCCTTCGAAATCGGCATGGGAGAAATCAATCTTGTATCCGCCAAAGACGGCAAACAGGCTTCCACCTTTGAACTCTTTTGTATTCACCTGCCGCTCCCCACCGCCAAAGACGTACAGCGAATCGAACTGCGGATTGGAGGAATTCACCGGGAATTCCTTTACCAGCGCCTGCCAGAGCATTGCCACGCCGGCCACGATAATAAACACTGGCCACAAGTCCCAAAAATTCACGTGGATGATGCCCATTTCGTGGAGTTGGAGAAACACGCCGAGGCCGATGAGGACTACGCCAGTTGGCCGCCCACCCGCGTATGCGATCTTCACAATTCCGATGACCACGAAAACCATTGGCCAAAAGTGCAGAGCGAAACCGTGAGGCAAGAAGCCCAACTTCTCGAGCAAGAGGATTAAGCCGACCGTGATGAAGACAACTCCGCCGATGACCGGGCCACGGTCGCGTCTGATGTTGGATTCTGGATTCACTTGCTTCCTCCCGACTGCGCGATCGATCTCACAGTGCGCCGGCGTTTCTCGGATCTGTCTTTCCACCAGAGCCACAGTCCGCCGGCGATCAACAGAACCGGCCACCACTCGAAGAACTTGCCGTCAAGCAACCTGTTGAGCAACGGCGAATCGCCGATTCCCGCGATTGCCGGGAACAGTTTACTCTGCAAAACCGCCATCCCCGCAAAAGCCAGGCCGACGGCAACCACAGCATCCTGATTTGAAAAGGGCCCGTTCTTGCTTGTCATGTTACTTCTCCCTCTCTTGAACTGATCGCAGCATAGGCGTGGGACACACGCAGGCGCTTCTGAATTTCGGTAAGCAGAGGGAATTTACCGGCGAATGACGAGGCAGGCATTCGCGTTCCTTCGTGGTAAGCACAACATCAACCGTCTGAGACTTGCACTCCGAGCTAAAATAGGTCCGTGAGGTCGGATTGGCACTGATCACCCCCCGGGTCGCCGAAGTTCTAGATAAAGCGTTGAGCCCTTTCGACGGAAGAAAGGGGTCTGGTTATTGATCGCCTGATTGATAGTTTCGAAGATGCGGCGGATGCGGGAGTCGAAGAAACCTGGAGTGAGGAGATTAAGCGCCGGGTTGACGAGATCCGCCTGGGAAAAGTGAAGATGGTTCCTGGCGAAGAGATGCGCCGGTGGTTCTCTGAGCGGCTGCGGGATGCCAAGAAATAGTTCTTACGATTTACATCCCGAAGCGCAATTGGAGATCGAAGGAGCCTACCGGTGATATTCCCAGCGCAGCGCTGATGTAGCTATCGGCTTTATATCGAGTATTTCTGGTGCGTTAGAAATTGTTGCCCAGAACCCGCATCGTTGGCCTACGTATCTGCACAGCGCCCGTCGCTATCTTCTTGGCACCTTCCCGTTTTCAGTTGTTTATCTTGACGATCCGGGTGGGGTAAAGATCGTAGCTGTTGCGCATCACAAGCGGAGACCTGGATATTGGAAAGCGCGACTGTAGCAACTTGGTTTACGCGCTGGCTTTATCGATGAGCGGCAGGGTTTCCCCGCCGGCGGCATCGAGTTCCAATTGCTCCTGACCGCTAAGGGCACTGACGCGTCCGCGGTAGGTCTTCAGGTGAGTAGAGGCTTTGTCGAACGCTTCCTGGGCTTTGCCCAAGCTCTTGCCGACGGTTTCAAATTGATTCTGGAAGTGATCGAATGATTTTTGTGCTTTGGCCAGCTCTTGCCTGCTCTTCTCAAATCGGCTGGCAACCTCATACCATTTGTGGACGAGCGCAATCGTCTGCAAGGTCATCAATAGCGTGTTCGGCGAAACGGGAAAGACGTGCAACTGGTTCAGCCAATCCGCCAGTTCGCGATTGCGCACGGCTTCCATATAGAGCGTTTCGCTGGGCAGATACATCAGAGCGATTTCAGTCGTGCCATGCTCCGGCTGAATGTAGCCTTTGATCCGTTTTGCTTCGGCCTTCATCACGCGAACGAACTCAACCCGCGCCAGTTCGAGCTGTTCTTTACTACTTTCTTCAAAGAACGCCAATACCTGCTCGCGGGGAAACTTGGCATCAATGGGAAGACGACGGTCGGGGAAGCTGATCATCGCATCTACGCGTCCGCCGCCATTTACCGCACACTGCATTTCAAACATGTTCGCAGGAAGGAAATCTGACAGCAGACGCTCCAAGCTGGCCTCGCCGAACTGTCCGCGAAGATGTGGAAGTTTCAACAGATTGTTCAGATCATTGATTGAGTGCCCGAGCGCGCCCACCTCACGTAACTGCTCTTCCGCAGCCCGCAGGTGCTGCTGCACTTTTTCGAACTGCGCGAAGCCTTCCTTGATGTTCTGATCGAGCTTAGACTGCACCTGCTCGGTGATAGCCATGAGTCTGGCATCAACCCGTTCGCGAATGGATTCGAGGCTCTCTGCGGTCTGCTGGTTCAGCCGATCGAACTCCGATTTCAAGGCTGAGGTGGTCAACGCCAGTGCGCCAGCCAACTCGGTTCGAGTCTCGCCTAGCCTTTCCGATTGTTCCCGGCGTCCAGCTGTCATTTGGCCCTCGACAGCTCCCCGGAGGCCAGAAAATCCCTCTGCAAGCCGATCCGTGACCTGTTGCCGAAGGTCTCCCTTGGTCTGTTCCAGCCGGGTAGCCATGTCCGCCGTGGCCGCCGAAAACTGCTGCGTCAGGGCTTTCTGCAGCTGTTCTGATTGCTCAATAAGCCTTTTAATCCCAGCAACTTGCGATCCGCCCGACCGTTGGTACACCAATATCCAGAGAAGTAGTACCAGGTTGAGGACGATAAGTAGGCCTAAAAGTAACGGAAAAGTGGCCAATCGGTAATGTCTCCGGTGTAAGGTGCTTGACCGGATTCTAGAAGGTATTCTTTCCCAAGCAAAGCAGTTTCTCCCGGGAGCATCTGGAACGTAGGCATAACCCATGCTCCTGACCCTGGTCACGGCAGTTTCCTTGCAGATAAGTGCTGCGGTCACGGCAGCAATGCCGGTTGCTGCCGCCGACTCGTCTCCAAGTAGCTCATGGCAGCAGGTGTCGCCGCCAGACGTGTTGTCCGCTTACGATCGCGATGCCGAAACCCTGTTATTGCAGATGGCTAATGCCGAGCGTGCGCACGTTGGCTTGCCCCCGTTCAAGTTGGACGTCGGCCTTGTGCGCGCTGCCCGGTCCCACGCTGCGGAAATGGCCTCGAAAAACAAGCTGGCACATCAATTTTCGGCTGAGGCTTCCCTGACTGAGCGCATTGCCGCGAACTCCGTTCTCCATCTGAATCGGGAGGGCGAAAATGTTGCGGTCGCGCCGAACGCCGAAGAAGCTCATGCCGGGCTGATGTCGTCACCGCCTCACCGGGACAATCTGCTCAGCACAGCCTTCAATGTCGCGGGTTTCGGTGTTTTCCGGAGCGGGCATTGGCTCTACGTGACTCAGGATTTCGGGTCGAGTACTCCAGCGTATTCTGTGCAGCAGGCACAAGAACTGGTTTCATCCAGCGTGGATCAGTTACGAGCACAGGCCCGAATGCCCCGACTGCAGCGCGTCGAGAATCGCTACGCCCAGAACACCGCCTGCGCGATGGCCCAAGCGGATTCGCTCAACGGCGCAGAGCCTCCGTCGGGGTCCTACATGCTCCGTTACACCAGCATGCAGCCGGAAACACTTCCCACAAACATTTCCAAGGTAATCGCCCAGCGTGGGCTTCGTACGTACTCAGCCGACACCTGTTACGCCAGGACACAGAAATATCCGAGTGGCGCGTATTGGGTGGTGCTGGTGTTCTACTAGAACCCCAGTCTCCGCAGAGCAGATTGCCCATCCGCCGCCCTACCTGTTTAAATTGAATTAGTGATACCAAGCAGCCCAATCCGCGTGGGAACAGCAGGCTGGTCTTACAAGGACTGGGAGGGCATCTTTTATCCTCCCGGCATGTCGCGGCGCAAACAGCATCCGCTGGAGCTCGTTGCCCGCTGCTTTGATGTGGTCGAAATCAACACATCTTTTTACGGACACATCAAGCCAGAAATAGCGACGCTCTGGGCGCGCATTGTTTCCGACGCCAACCCTAGCTTTCTATTCACCGCGAAGTTGCATCGTTCGTTCACTCATTCGCCAATGGCGGCCATGGAGCCGACGTCAGCTGTCTCCATTCGCCCTAACGACCAGGATGAACGCCTGGCACGCCAGGGGCTGGAAGCTATGGCGGCCACGGGCAAATTCGGCGCGCTGTTGATCCAGTTTCCTGTTTCGTTTAAGAACACTGCGCTCAATCGCGAATATCTTGAGACTTTGCTGCGGCAATTCATTGAATATCCGCGCGTAGTCGAGGTCCGGCATTCTACGTGGGACAATCCTGAAACGATTGCATATTTTGCAGAACGCAATGTCAGTTTCTGCAACATTGATCAGCCGCAGCTGGGCCACTCACTCGAACCGACGGCGCACGTGACCTCGTCGATTGGCTACGTGCGATTGCATGGACGAAACTACGATCAGTGGTTTGAACCGGAAAAGTCGTCTGACCGATACAACTATTTGTACAAGGCGAATGAACTAGTCGGATGGAAAGAACGTGTGCAAACAATCGCGAAAGAGGCGAAGGTCACATTCGTCATCACGAACAATCACTTCGAAGCCAAGGCGGGAGCGAATGGCCTGCAACTCAAACACATGCTCACCGGCCGCCGTGTCGTAGCACCGGAATCACTGCTGGAGCACTATCCCGAGCTGAAAGCAATTGCCGATCCGCTAGGCGAAGGGCAGCCGCCCGCGAGCTTGCCTCTCCTCCGCAACGAAAGGCCAGCCTGAGAACCGTGGCGGCGTGCCCGCAGATTTAAGCTGCGTTTGGACGACCGACCAACGACGAACGACGATCCTGCGGTGTGCGGCTAATTTGTATAGATTCGCACGTAGTCAACCAGCATCTCTGATGGAAACGGCGTGGTGCCATTCGGCGAACCGGGCCAGCTCCCGCCAATGGCCAGATTCAGAATGATGAAGTCACTTTGCCCAGCATCGAATGGCCAGACTGCTCCGCTGAGTCCGCTCAGGCTGGAAGGCATAAAGGAGGCGTACGGCAGTGTGGGATCGTCCACGTAATACTTCACACTTCCCGGAGACCAGATCATTCCATAGATATGCCACTGTGCCGCCGTTTGGCCGCTCGGGAGATTGTATTTCGTTCCCAGGTTGCCACCGGTGAAACCTGCTCCGTGAATGGAGCCCGCATTCCAGTCCGGATGGCCTGCCGCATTCACGCGCTCCAGCACGTCCTGCTCACCGCATGCAGGCCAATTTACGGTGGCGATATTATTGCCCATCAACCACGCCGCCGGCCAAAAGCCCTGGGCTTCCGGCACCATGGCGCGGAATTCAAGGCGACCATACTGAAAGCTGAACAGACCCTGGCTTTTCAGCCGCGCTGACGTATAGGCGCTGGCCGAGGCCTGCTGCGCCACGATGTGCAGATAGCCGTCTGTTCCCACGAACTCGCTGGGGTTTGCTGTGCTGCAAGGCGCGGCCGACGATCCCCACGCACAGTAAGTCTCTAGTTCGTTGTTGCCGAAACCGCTGTTGCCGGTGTCATACGTCCAGATCGTAGGATCCGGCTGCGCGATGGCTCCATTGGAATTCGAAAATTCGTCACTCCATACCAGCGTTCCCGAAGGGATATTCGACGAGAACGCCTGGCTCGTAACTGTGCTAGGGGTGCTTCCTGCGATGGCAATCGCTTTGAGCGTCAGGTTCGATGCCACTAGAAACGGCGCCTGGTACCGCGGGGACGACGGATTTGGCGTGCTTCCGTCGACGGTATAGTAGATCGCGGCGCTCGCTGTTGTTGAAGCCATGCTGACGATCACAGCACCACTCTGCGCGGCCTTGGTCTTTATACCCGGCGCGGCCGTCGGATTTCCGCCACCGCTTCCGCCATTTGTTCCGCCACCGCCGCCGCAACCGTGCAGCGATGCACTCAACATCAAGACCGCTGCCAGTAGCGAATTTGCCTGCATAGCCCCGCCTTTTCGAACACGCTCCGTGCGCCCGCTTATTGGCGAATTCTCGGATTCGCTACTGAATACAACAGATCCGTCATGAAATTCACCAGCACATACGTCAGCCCAATCGCGAGAATGCAACCTTGCACCAGATAGTAGTCGCGGTTGCCGATTGCTTGGATGGTGAGCCTGCCAATTCCCGGCCAAGAAAAAATTGTCTCGGTAACGATTGCGCCGGCCAGTAGTGCCCCGAATTGCAATCCGACCACGGTCAGGATTGGCAGCATCGCATTGCGAAGTGCGTGCCGATAGACGACGGCGCGCTCTGAAAGACCTTTGGCGCGAGCGGTGCGGATGTAGTCCTGTCCGAGCTCTTCAAGCATCGAAGTCCGCACCATGCGGGTGAGAATCGCGGCCAGCGATCCGCCCATGGTGATCGCCGGCAAAACCAGGTGCCCGAACGTGCCCGATCCTGAGACGGGCAGAAGTCCCAGCTCGATTGAGAACAGCAGAATCAAGATTGGTCCGAGCGCAAAATTCGGGAACGAGAGTCCGAACAGGCTAACGACGCTGAGCACCTTATCGTCCCATTTGCCACGGCGCTGTGCAGAACGCACACCCGCCGGAATCGAGATGAGCAGCGCAACCAGCAATGCTGCAACCGTCAATTGCAGTGTGTAGGGGTAGCGTTGCGCGATTAGCTTGCTAACATTTTGGTTGAACCGCAATGACGGCCCGAGGTCGCCATGCAGAACACCTTTCCAGTAATGCAGATATTGCTGCCCTAGTGGGACGTCAAGACCGTAAGCATGGCGCGTAGCCGCGATATCAGCCGCTGGCGCCCCCTCTCCCAACATTTGCAAAACGGGATCGCCGGGAACCAGATGGATCAGGAGAAATACGACCGAGACGACGAGCCAGGTCACCGGCAGTGCATACGCGGCTCGGACTAGTAAGTAGCGCAGGGTTTTCACGAAGGCGGCTCTTGGCTGTTGGCTGTTGGCTCTCTACTTCCGTTCGCGTGCCGATATACACCTTACCATTTGCCACTGTCGGCACTGTGAACCGCACAGCAGCGCCAGCTTGATCGCGCGTGCCGGCCTGTGCGCTATCCCAAAGGTGGTTCCTCAGGTTGGTTGCGTCATAAGAGTAGAGAACCTCCGGACCGCCGCACGGACTAGCTGCTGTCCCGTAATGGCCTGCGTCGATCGCCCAGACGATTCCATTCGAATTGCCGGCGGAAGAAATTACCGGCGGCGCGCCAGGAAACCAAAACAATGCGACGATGAGGACGAAGCGGTCGCATTGAAGTTGGTTGAGGGAGCAAAATCGAAGGATTTCAGCGAATCGCAGCTACCATGATCGCCCGAACCGGCAATATAAAGCGCGTCTTGCCAGAAGGCCGGGGTCGTCCAAGAACCCTTATCTGCCCGGAATTCCTGCACGACATTATCGCTTGCCGATTGAAATTGCCCATGCTGTCACGATTGAGAACATAAATAAGACCTTGCTTTCCACCCTGCACCAGCAGGTCAGGAGGCCCGGAAGTCTGGTCAGGCAACAGCGCCACGCCGCCGGAGCCAACATCAGCGTCGTATTGATTGAGCGTTGCCTGATTATTCGGAGTGACCAATGCTGGTTGCGGTTATGGTATGTGATCCTGCGGCCGGAGGCGGAGTGTAGAGACCTGTGGCGGAAATCGTCCCAACCGAAGCATTGCCACCCGGAATCGCATCCACCGACCAAGTCACGCCGCGATTTTGCGAGTCGTTGCTAATGGCGGCCGAAAATTGTTGCTGCTGAGATCCGGCAACAACAGATGCGGGTTTTGGGTGAACGGTGACCGCGATTTGCGGAGGCGGAGCGCTGTTCCCTCCTGCGCACGCCATCAAAAATGCAATAGAAGCGACCCCAAACCCCAGTCCGAACCAAAGCACCAGCCGCAAACGAACCATTTCTTCCTCCCCTGAAATGAAATGATCCTGAACACAGATTCGCTATTTGTTTTTTTATTAAGAAGCCCCAAGCTTTAATCGCCGGCCTGGACTGCTACCGACTGCACATCTTCAATCCGCACGCGCGAGATGCGGTGCCCATCCATTTCTTCGACGGTAAACTTCCGTCCTCCGTAATAGCACGAATCGCCTATTGCAGGAATCTTCTGCAGCCGTGAGAGCAGGAAGCCGGCCAGGGTTTCAAAGCCGGCATCCCTCGGAAGTAAGAGATCATACTGCGATTCGAGATCACGAAGGCCCACGGTGCCATCAAGAAGTAACGTCTTGCTGCCTGCTTGCGCTTCTTCAATTGCGGCAACGTCGAACTCATCCTCTATCTCGCCGACAAGTTGCTCCAGAATATCTTCTACAGTGATCAAGCCGGCGGTGGACCCAAACTCATCCACCACAATCGCCATGTGACGTTTTCGTTCTTTGAATTCTTCGAGCAATTCCGAAAGCGGCTTGGTTTCGGGAACGACCAGGGCGTCGTGCATCACTTGGCTGATCTTCATCTCCGAAATTCGTGATGGCACTGGCTGCAGCGATCTTGCGGTCAGGCGAAGACCAGCCCAACGCATGAGATCTTTGGCGTAAAGGACTCCGATGATGTGTTCCGGCCCACTCTTTGGATCGTAAATCGGGATTCGCGAGTGCTGCTCCTCGACCACCCGGTCAATTGCCTCTTGCAGTGTGAGATCGCCCGAAAGCGAGAAAATGTCGGGCCGGGGCACCATCACCTCGCGTGCGGTGATGTTCTCCAGCTCGAGCGCATGGTGGACCATTTCTTCCTGTGCAGGAGCGATCTGTCCCAGTTCCCTGCTGGCGCTGACGATCAGCTTTACCTCGTCCGGCGAATGCACCGGCCCCTGGCGCATTTTGCGAAGCCCGAACGCCCTCAACACCGAGCCGGCAGACTTGCCCAAAAGAAAGATGAGAGGACGAGTCAGCGTCAGCCAGACGTCCATTGGAGCCGCAACTGCCAAGGCGACGTGCTCGGCGCGTTGCAGCGCGAGTGACTTCGGCACCAGTTCGCCGAGAATCACGTGCATAAAGGTGATCAGGCCGAAGGCAACCGCAATGGCGATGGTATGGGCATATACGAGGACATGCGGCAACCTTTGAAGAAACTGGAAGCTCTCGACAAAGTGGGCCACCATAGGCTCACCTATCCAGCCCAAGGTCAGACTGACCACGGTGACGCCGAGTTGTACTCCGTTGACAACTTCATCGAGGTTGCGATGGAGTCGTTGCAGGATTCTCGCCCCGATACGTCGGGCTTCGATCAACTGCTGAATGCGCGTCTCGCGCACGCTGACCAGAGCGAATTCAGCCGCGGCGAAAAAGGCATTTGCCGCCACCAGGAAGACAACCAGAAGGACACGGAGCAGCACAAAGGCTACCATTTACCGCTAATTCTAACATTCCAAAGGTGCTGGATGATGTGGCTACTCCGGCTGACGAAGGCTAGAATAGGAACCACCCTATGGAAAGCAACGATGTGGCGGTCCGTTAAGGTTACTGCTTATTGTCTGCTTCCATTTCCCACTCTCGTCGGTCTAATTTAATGAGCCGGACACCGTTGCTGGTTTCCTTCGCTCATCGCTTAAATACCATTCAAGGTTTCGGGGAACAAACCCCGGATACCATTCGTACCACAGCGCAGAAGTCGGACCCCAGGGCCAGATTTTTCAGGAGGCAGTTGTGAACGGCAACGGAAACGGACGTAAGAAGCGGCGCAAAAAAATCATCATCATTTTCTCAAGCATTGCCGTAGTCGTGCTGGCACTCATTATTTGGGCAGGGATGGCGATTGCCCACGGCAGCTCGAAGATTGATCCTTCAAAGCTCGCCAAGGTCGAGAAGAACGATCTCGCGAAGAGCGTAGTGGCCACTGGCAAAGTCGAGCCGATCACCAAGGTCGAAGTGAAATCGAAGGCCAGCGGCATCGTGAAAAAGCTTCTGGTGGAATATGGTGATCGCGTCAAGAAGGGTCAGTTGCTCGCCCAGCTCGACAAAATTGAAATCGAAGCCGGCGTCGAACAATCTCGCGCGGCTCTGCTTGCAGCCCGTGCCAATATGAAAGGCGCGGAAGCCGATTATGAGCGCGCCAAGGTTGACGCCGAAGGCCCGGACGTCCCGCTCCTAAAGCGTTCGTACGACCGCGCGTTGCAAATGCAGAAGGACGGCGTGGTCTCGGTTTCGGCGCTCGACGATGCCGAAAAAGAATACAAGATGGCGACGAATAAGCAGAGCGTCGCAAGGGCGCAGATGACAGTTCTTCAGGCCAAGATCGCCCAGTCGCAAGCTCAAGTCGCGCAAGACGAAGCCAGTCTGAAGCAATTTGAGGAACAACTCAGCTATACCGACATTGTCTCGCCCATTGATGGGATTGTTCTCTCCCGTGACGTAGAGATGGGCGACGCGGTCAGCTCGATTTTGGTGCTCGGCTCGAGCGCGACCTTGGTGATGACACTCGGTGATACTAGCCAGGTTTATGTTAAGGGCAAAGTGGACGAGAGTGACATTGGCCGGGTCTATCTTGGCCAGCCCGCGCGGATTAAGGTCGAGTCCTTCAAAGATAAGACTTTCAACGGTGTGGTCACAAAGATTTCGCCGATGGGAGTGGAGAAGGACAACGTTACTACCTTTGAGGTCAGAGTCTCGATCGCCAACGCTGACGGACAATTAAAGGCCGAGATGACTGCCAACGCGGAAATCATTCTCGAAGAGCATAAGGGCGTGCTCCAGATTCCTGAGGGCTCGATCATTTACGACAAGGACCGTAAAGCTTCCGTCGAAGTGCCCGATCCTAAGGGCAAGGACGGGAAACGCAAGGTGGCCATTAATATCGGGATTTCAAACGGTGCCAAAACTGAAGTCTTAAGCGGATTGAAAGTAGACGACCAAGTCATATTGCAGTAAGGATCATGCGGTCCCGGTTGATTGCCGGGTCTTTCGGGCACGGGACACTCGTTTCGTGCCCATTTGTCTGCGCTGTGAAAACTAAAGCTAATCGGAGGAACTATGCAACCGACCAGGACTTCCCTTCAGATCACGATCCTTTTAGCCGCAGCTCTCTTGACCGTCGGCACGGTGTCAGCGTCTGCATCGGCGCGCGGTGAATTCGAGCGCACCCTCAAAGTGAGCGGGGCAGTAAATCTGCAGGTCGAAACTGGTTCCGGCTCGATCGATGTCCGCACCGGCAACTCAGACGAAGTTCGTGTGGTCGGGCACATCTGGGCCAATGAGTGGTTTGGCGACAACGCAGAGGACAAGGTCAAACGCCTTGAGAGTAATCCTCCAATTCAACAAAGCGGAAATGACATTCGCATCGGACATATTGATGACCCCGAACTCAAACACAATATTTCGATCAGCTACCAGCTGATCGTGCCGGCTATCACAGAGCTGAGGGCCTCCAGCGGTTCCGGTAGTGAGACGATCTCAGGAATTTCAGGATCGCTCGAAGCCAGCACGGGATCGGGCAGCCTGAAAATATCAAGTATCGGTTCAAGCGTGCGTGCGCATAGCGGGTCGGGAAGCATAGATATCAATGGCGCCAAGGGTACGGTTTATGCCCGGACGGGTAGCGGCTCTATTCATGCCGCGGACGTCGCTGGTGGCTTCGACGGTGAGACGGGCAGCGGCCATCTCACGCTTGACCAGAGCGCTCCCGGTTCCGTCCGGGCGGAAACTGGCTCGGGCGGGCTTGAGCTTCATAACGTTCGCGGTTCACTTCAAGCACAGGCCGGCAGCGGAAACATCAAAGCCGAAGGAGAGGCTACCGGCGGCTGGACTGTGCACACGGGATCGGGAAGCGTGCAGCTTCGCCTGCCACAGAACGCATCGTTTGATCTGAACGCGCACACCGGATCGGGGTCTATTAACCTGTCCCATCCTGTCACCGTGCAAGGCTCAATCGGACGCAAAGAAGTTCGCGGCAAGGTGGGGGGAGGCGGCGTGCCGGTTGAAGTACAAACGGGGTCGGGAAATATTTTGATTGAGTGAAACAGTTCACATTCGCAAATACTCGCATTTCGGACTCCTAAGGCCCATAATTATGGAATGAAAAGTCACGATGCGGGCCGGCATCCTGGCCCAATGCGCGTGATGGCAGTGGATGCAGAGTTCGCAGGTGTTTTAATCGCGATTGGTTTTGTTCTATTGGCGCTGATTGGTCTTCCTATCGCGAAATGGTTCCTGCTTGGAACAGTCATGCTCGGCACCGCCATCGTCTGACTGTTTCGGGTTGTCCGTAAGAATTAGCGGGGCGCGTGTTGAATCCACCGGCAGGTCCGATAGGTAAGCGCCAGCCAATGACCTCTGTACCTTGACGCTTCGGCACTGAACCATTACTTTCGAGTCAGTCCAAATTCCATTATTCAAGAGGCTGACTTGGCGCAACGTCCTATCGTTACACTCACAACCGACTTCGGACTGAACGACCATTTTGTGGGCACAGTTAAAGGGGCAATTCTCAGTATCGCCCCTGAGGTCGAGATCGTTGATATCTGCCATTCGGTGCAGGCATTCGACATTCTTGATGGCGCACTGGCGCTCGCCCAGGCCTATTCTTATTTTCCTACTCGCACGGTTCACCTTGTGGTGGTTGACCCCGGGGTGGGCAGTGCGCGGCGGCCCATCCTGGCGAGTTCTGACAAATACAATTTTGTAGCGCCCGACAATGGCGTGCTCTCGCTCATGTATGCCCGGGAGGAGCGGCTGAACGTTCGTCATGTCACCTCACACCACTACTTTCTCCAGCCGCTGAGCAATACCTTCCACGGCCGCGATGTGTTTGCTCCAGTCGCCGCCTATCTCGCCAAGGGTGTGGACCAGGAAAAATTCGGGCCCGAGATCACCGACTTTGTGCGTTTCAACGCACCAAAGCCGAAGGCGGTTGACGCCAAGACTTTGCGTGGAATTGTGCTAAAAGTGGACCGGTTTGGGAACCTGATCACCAACATCACTCCACAGGATGCTCCAGCCCTTCTCCAGACGCCAGCGCCGGGGTTCAAAATTGTTGTCGGCAAGCGCGAGGTCACGGCTTTGCAGAGCAATTACGCAGACGGCGCACCCAATGAGCTCTTCGCGATTCTAGGGAGTATGGGATATCTGGAAATTGCTGCAAATCGTACAGCAGCTGCGCAGCTGGCAAGTGCTGGCAAGGGGACAGAGGTCAGCCTAGTGCTGGAAGGCGCCGCCGCCGCTGGAAATGGACAGTGACACGGATTGAGTACTTTTGAAATTGGGGGATTTGGAAATTGAAATCGCGCCAGCTGGATTTTCAATTACGCAACTTCTAAATTACAAATTTACCCAATTTTCTTGGGCGCCGGCCTTGCGTGGTGCTCCATTTCTCCCGTCCATCTTAAAAAACGCCAGAGATTTCTGCGTTCGTGCCAGAGAAATTCCCAGAATTCCAGAAAGCCTATTTGCTGCATCTTCACGCCGCAGTAGGTTTCGATTCGCCACAGCAGATACGGGCTGCGCCAGGGCGTTAATCGATGACCTCGCGTCGCGTTCCACATGAATCGCAGCATGTAGCGCATGTATTTAGATCATAACCAGAAATCACGACCACGGCTGGAGCTTTTGTATTTGCTAGAATCCCATCAGCATGGCTGACCAGTCCCGCCTAAAAGCCGAAGATCATTATTATGCGGCTCTGGATCTTTTTGCTGATCATCAACACGAAAGCGCGCTCGAAGAATACAAAAAGTCGGTCGAGGCCGATCCCACATTTACAGAAGCTCTGCATGGGATGGCACGAACACTGCAGGATTTGGAGCGGCTTGATGATGCGATAGCGGTTTCAAAGCGAATCTCTGAACTTGATCCGGATGATGTACTGGCGCACACGAGCTTGTCGGTTCTGTATCAGAAGAAAGGCATGGTTCCCGAAGCCGAGGCGGAGGCCAACAAGGCCAGAGTGCTGGGCTGGAAGCAGCAGCTGAAGAAGAGCTAGCTGTCAGATATCAGCCAATGAGCGGTAGAACTGAGGGATTGATCGATTCAGTGGGTTGGCTGATAGCTGAGAGCTGAAAGCTATAAACTGTACTTCTTCATCAAATGCCTGAACGACCGGTAGGAGATTTTCAGCACATCAGCCGCCCGCGCTTGCACCCCGTTCGATTGAGCCAAAGCAGACTTCAGCAGCGAACGCTCGATTTCGGCAACATAGTTTTCCATGTCCATGCCATCGGGCAGGACTGCGCCGGGTGAAATAGCCATGCCCTCGCCACCGACCCCCGCAGCAGCTGCACGAGCGCGAACGCGTTCCACCGGCAACTCCACACGCAGTTCTTCTCCGGTTTCGAGTGCCACAGCGCGTTCGATCGTATTCTCGAGCTGGCGAACATTACCCGGCCACTCGTACGTCGCCAGAGCGGCGAGTGATTCTGCATTCACGCGTGAAATGCCTTTGCCAGCTGCCGGCACATATTTCTTGAGAAAATGGTTCACCAGCAACGGCAGATCTTCGCGCCGCTCTCGTAATGGAGGCACCGTGATTGGAATCACGCTCAAACGATAATACAGATCCTCGCGAAAGGTATTTTCGGTGACCTGTTTTTCGAGGTCGCGATTGGTAGCAGCGATCACGCGGACGTCAATCGCGATTTCTCCAGTCCCACCCACCGGGCGAAGGCAACGCTCTTGTAAAACCCTGAGCAGCTTGACCTGCATGGCCAAAGTCATCTCGCCGATTTCATCTAGAAAAATGGTGCCGCTATCGGCCACTTCAAACAGCCCGCGTTTGTTCTGATTTGCGCCGGTGAATGCGCCCTTTACGTAACCGAACAGTTCGCTTTCCAGCAATGTCTCGGGAAACGCCCCGCAATTGATGGAGACGAACGATTCCGTTGCGCGTGGCGAGCAGGTGTGGACCGCTCTCGCGACCAATTCTTTGCCGGTCCCACTCTCGCCATAGACAAGCACAGTGCTTTGCGTGGAGGCGACCGTACGGATGGTCTGCTTCAGCTTGGCCATCGTGGGACTAACGCCAATAATGTTGTCCAGAGAATTCCTAGTTGCCGCGTCGCGTTTCAAAGCAAAGTTCTGCCGGCTGAGTGCAACTTTTTCGAGCGCGCGGCGGAGGCCGAGCTTTATCTCGTCAACCAGGCTTGGACCTTTGCGGATGTAATCGGTCGCTCCTCCGGCCTTCACTGCTTCCACAGCAGCTTCGTAATCGTCTACCGCCGTGATCAGGATGACGGCAGAATCAGGCGAGAGCTGGTGAGCATATTTCAGAACCTCGATGCCATTAATGTTGGGCATCTTGATGTCGGTCACCACCACATCGTAGAGTGCGGACTCCAGCTTCCGCTTCGCCATTTCCCCGGAGTTGACCGTCTCGACCTTATATCCTTCACGACGCAGAGTGATGTCGAGCATTTCGCAGATGGAGCGCTCGTCGTCGCAGATCAGGATATTAGGCATGCGCGCCCTCTCCGATCAGCTTTGCCGGCACTGCGTCTGCAGCTTCAGACCGCGATGGCGCCACTGGAACTGCGATAGTCCCTTCCGTCGCCTTTCGAAGCCGCAACACAAAGGTGCAGCCTTGTTCCGCCTTTGATCTGACGAAGACCTTGCCTTCGTGGGCTTGGACAATCTGATAGACGATGGCAAGCCCGAGGCCCGTTCCGCCTTCGAATTGCGATTGAAACGGTTCGAAGACTTTTTCCACCATCTGTGGGCTCATGCCCGGGCCCGTATCCGCAAAACTGAGCTGCCACTCGTGTTCCAGTTCATCGATACTGACGGTCAGGGTGCCACCCTTCTTCATGGCTCGGACTGCGTTCTCGCAGAAGTTCCAGAAGACCTGCTTCATTCTGTCTCCATCGGCAAGAACGTGGGTTTTCTGGGCCGAATAGCGCCGCTCGATTTTGATGCCAGTGGTTTGCGCCGCCATGCGATGTTCGAGCAGGATCAGAGTGTCTTCCAGAAGGGGGATCAGATCCACATTTGCGAACTTGTACTGTTTGTTGCGAGAGTACGCCAAAAAATCGGTGATAATGCTGTTGAGCCGCTCCGACTCGCGAGTAACAATCTGCAACAGACGGCGGTGATCGTCGCTGAGGTCCGGCATTTCCGAAAGCAAACTGGCCGAACCGGCAATTGAAGTCAGGGGGTTTCTTACTTCGTGCGCAATTGCTGCCGAGAGGCGTCCAACCGCTGCTAGGCGGTCCTGCATTCTTATTTCACGTTCGAGTCGTCGAATCTGGGTTAGATCGTCCAGCGTGTATACATGGCCGACCGCGCCGCGTCCCGGAACATAGAGCTCCGAGACCATAATGCGAAATGTCTTGCGAAAATTGTTAGGCGCGATGAAGCGCATTTCTCCATACGACCGCTCTGAACCGACGATCGGCAGCGGATCCTCGAACAACCGAGCAATCGGCTGGCGCAGGAGCTCCGCTTCCGTGCGCTCGAGTAGTTTTTCAGCCGCGGCGTTTACCAAGGTGATCCGACCATCGAGACCGGTTGTGATCAGCCCGTTACTGGTGGACTGAATGATGTTCTCATGCAGAGCCTGCAAATTCTCAAGGGCGCCACGCGCATGCTCAAAGCGGGTATCGGCCTGGCGAAGTTTTGCAGCAAGCAGCCCCGCGAGGTAGGCGACCGCCGCGTATCCAAACAGGTTTACGAAAATGATCGCTTGCAGTGTACGGATACCAGGGTGCGTCGCCGCGTACGACGGGACAATTTGGAAGTAGCACAGCTCGAGCACGGTTCCGTAAAGAACGAACGCCACCGCTGCGGTCAGGTAAACCCACACACGCTGCAACAGAATGCTTGCAACTATGATCACGAGTGGGTAAAGAAAATTGAGCGAGCTGTCCACACCACCCGTGATGTAAACCAATAGGCTGACCAAGAACAGATCGGAAGCGACCTGCAGTGCGGACTGCAGCTGAAGCTTGCCACCGATCTTCAGCAGGCCCAGATAGAAAAAAGAAACCGCGTAAGCCAGGAGAATGGTTCCCACAAAGAGTTTTAGTGGAAACGAGATTGTGGCGAACTGCGCAATAGCCAGCTCTATCCCCAAAATAATTGTGAGGATCAGGATGCGTACCTTAACCAGCCACGCCAGCCACAATCGGTTCTCGAAGACAGAATGCATGATGAATCGTGTTGTTCCGCTACTCGGCATGAATACAAGGGGAGTTCCAATGACTCCCCTTGCTATCGTTTTCTGCGCTACCCCGCCAATTTTGCGATCATTGCAAAGAGCGGCATGTACAGAGAAATGACGATGCCGCCGATCATTACGCCGAGTAGGCCGATGATGACGGGCTCCAGCATTGCGAGCATGTCTTTGGTGGCGCTGTCCACTTCGTCCTCATAGAAATCAGCGATTTTCTGGAGCATGGAGTCCATGGCGCCGGTTGCTTCGCCCACCCCGATCATCTGCGTCACCATGTTCGGGAAGACACCGCACTCGCGAAGAGGATCCACGATGGTGCGACCTTCTTCGATCGCCTTACGCACTTTCATGAGCGCTTCTTCAAGCACGGCATTGCCAGAGGTCCGCGCGGTTATGCTCAAGCCCTCGAGAATGGGTACGCCCGAGGTGATCAGGGTCCCCAATGTGCGCGTAAAGCGCGCAACGGCAATCTTTCGCAACAAGAGTCCCAAAATCGGCAGTTTCAACAGAGTGTAGTCAAACCAGTAGCGTCCGCGGGGATCTTTGCGAATCCACTTGATTCCAAATACGATGCCGACGGCACCGACGATAAAGAACCACCAGAAATTCTGCACAAAGGCGCTCAAGCCCATAACAATTCGGGTCGGCAAAGGAAGCGCGACGCCGAGTCCAGCAAACAAATTGGCGAAGATCGGAACCACCCACTTAAGCAGCGCCCCCACGATGAGGACGGCCATCGAGACAACTGCCACAGGGTAAATCAAGGCCGACTTCACGGCTGAGCGCAGCTTGACCGCCTTTTCGACATACTGGGCCAGACGCTGCAGAATGATGTCGAGAATGCCGCCGGTTTCGCCGGCCTCGATCATGTTGGTCGTCAGGTCGTCAAACGCTTTCGGGTATTGACGCATGGCGTTCGCCAGCGTTGCGCCGCCTTCGACCGTCGTCCGGACCCCGGTCAGGGTCTTCTGGAACGCAGTATTCTCCTGATTGGCCGCTAGAATTTCAAGACACTGCACCAGCGGCAAGCCGGCGTCAATCATGACTGAGAATTGCCGGAAGAAAATAGCAATCTCTTTGGTCTTGACCTTGCCCGATCCAAACATGGGAAGGGCGAATTCCTTCCCTTTTTCGCGGATCGTTGGCCCAGTGATCTGCTCGCGGCGAAGTTGGGTCGCTAACACCTGCTTGTTAGCCGCAATGCGTTCGCCGTTGACCTTTTCGCCCGCTGAATTTTTCCCCGAAAATGTAAAAACTGGCATAGTGTCCTCTCTTTTACGTCCTCACCTTGAACTTAGTCGTTTCTCGCGCAGGATCAGTGTTTTCCAGTCGCCGTTCCCCTGGCAGCTGCAGCCCCGGCCCCTTGCCGGCCTGCGAGGCTGGCGCCGCGGTTGATCATTTCTTGCAACTCGTCCTGATTGCTTGATCGCGCCAACGCAACTTCAATTGTGATTTGCTTCTGGAAATACAGCGTTGCGAGCGATTGGTTGAAGGTCTGCATTCCGAATTTTTCCTGACCGGATTGCATGGCCGAGTAAATCTGATGGATCTTGTCTTCACGAATCAGGTTGCGTACCGCGGCATTCGGAACCAGAATCTCCATGGCCATCGCTCGGCCCTTACCATTCGAAGTCGGCAGAAGGCTCTGACACATGATGCCCTCGAGCACCAACGAGAGCTGTGCTCGAATCTGCGATTGCTGGTGCGCCGGAAATACGTCGATTACGCGGTTAATGGTCGAAGACGCTGAGTTAGTGTGCAAAGTTCCGAACGTGAGGTGGCCGGTTTCTGCAATTCGCAGCGCCGACTCGATGGTTTCTAGATCTCGCATTTCGCCGATCAACACCACGTCGGGGTCCTCACGGAGGGCGGCACGCAGGGCGTCGCCGAAGCTCTTGGTATCAGCGTGCAACTCGCGTTGATTGACCACACAATTCTTGTTCATGTGGACGAATTCGATGGGGTCCTCAATCGTAAGAATGTGGTCGTGACGCTCAGAATTGATTTTGTCAATCATGGACGCCAGCGTCGTAGATTTGCCTGACCCAGTAGGCCCGGTCACAAGGACCAATCCGCGGGGCTTTTCGCAAAGTTTCGCCACCACCGCCGGCAGGCCCAGTTGGTTGAAGGATTTGATCTCGAATGGAATCACGCGGAATACAGCCGAAGTCGCGCCGCGCTGGTTGAAAACGTTGGCACGGAAGCGGGCCAGGCCTTTCAAGCCGAACGAGAAATCAAGCTCAAGATGCTCTTCGAAGCGGTGCTTCTGTGAGTCGGTCATCACGCTGTAGGCCAACTGCTTGGTTTCTGCCGGCGTCATTTGCGGCAGATCGAGCGGCACTAAGTGGCCATGCACACGGACTTGGGGCGGCGAATTGGTAGTGATATGCAAGTCACTGCCGTTCATTTCCAGCATTCGTTTCAACAGATCACTTAATGAAAGCGACATATTCCTTTTCCTTGACTACGGTTTTTGAATTCCTGTTCATTCTTAGTGAATCGTCTCGCGTGCTACTTCCTCGAGGGTCGTGACTCCCGCTGCGACCTTGATCAGCCCGCTGCGTCGTAAGGTGAGCATTCCCCGCTCAATGGCTTTTTTCTTTAACTCCACTGCAGACGCTCCGACCAGTACCAACTCTTTGATTTCATCGTCCACTTCCATAACCTCGTAAAGGCCGGCGCGCCCCTTGTACCCGGTGTTGTTACAAGTGGTACAGCCCTTTCCCTTGTGGATCTTTACCGTCTTTGATTCTTCCGGCGTGTAGCCCTCCTCAATCAAGGTCTGTACCGGCACATCTACCGGCTCGGCGCAATCCTTACAAATCCTGCGCACCAGCCTCTGCGCGCAAATGAGGTGCACCGATGTAGCAACCAGAAATGGTTCAATGCCCATGTTCATCAATCGAGTGATGGTCTCCGGAGCGCCATTGGTGTGTAGCGTGGAAAGCACCAAGTGACCAGTGAGGGCGGCTTTGATTGCGATTTCAGCCGTCTCGAAGTCTCGAATTTCGCCGACCAGAATGATGTTGGGATCCTGCCGAAGGAAGGCGCGTAGCGCTGCCGCGAAGTTAAGTCCGATCTGTTCCTTCATCTGGACTTGGTTCACGCCTTGCAGTTGAAATTCGACCGGATCTTCGGCGGTCATGATGTTTGTGTCAGGCGTGTTCAAGCGCGCGATCGAAGAGTACAGAGTGTTGGTCTTTCCAGATCCAGTTGGTCCGGTGACCAGCACCATTCCGTATGGCTTCAGGATGGCTTTTTCGAATTTGACCAGCGACTCAGATTCGAAACCGAGCTTGGTCATGTCTAACCGCAAGTTCTCTTTGTCCAGCAACCGGAGCACGATTTTTTCGCCCCACAAAGTAGGCAGCGTGCTCACGCGAAAGTCGAGCTGCTTTTTCTTCCCGCCGATATTCATCTTCAGCATGATGCGGCCGTCCTGGGGAAGGCGCTTTTCGCTGATGTCCAGTTTTGCCATGATCTTCAGGCGCGAGGTGATGGCATCTTTCAATTTGACAGGGGGCGACATGATTGACTGCATCACGCCGTCTATACGGAAGCGGACACGAAATTCTTTTTCGTATGGCTCGACGTGAATATCGCTGGCTCCACGCTTGACGGCGTCGGTGAGTACCAAGTTCACCAGCTTTACGATCGGCGCTTCATCGGCCGCCTTCTCCAAATCGGCAAGGCCCAATTCTTGGCTGTCCGCCTGAAGCTCGACGTCGGATTCATCCATGTCAGAGATGGACTGCATCACCTGGTCGAGGTTGTCCTCCTTGCTGGTGCCGTATGCCTTTTCAATTCCTTCCAGGATTGAAGTTTCCGAAGCCACCACCGGCTCAATGTTGAATCCTGTCATGAACTTGATGTCGTCCATGGCGAACACATTTGTGGGATCCACCATAGCGATAGTGAGCGACGCGCCGACGCGACTCAGGGGCAGGATTTGATATCTCTTGGCAGTTTCATACGGAATCAACTTCACGACTGACGCATCAATTTCGAAATAAGAAAGATTGATTGCGGGAACACCGTATTGGCGAGAAAGGAAATTGGTGACGTCCTCGTCAGTGAGGAAGTTCAGCTTCACCAATGCGCTGCCCAGGCGGCAACTAGTCTCCTTCTGTACCTTGGTCGCCTGCTGCAACTGCTCCGGGGTAATGATCTTCTCTTTAACGAGAAGGTCGCCCAGTCTCTGGGACATGCCTCGAGCTCCTGTCTATACGGCGGAAAATGGCACCCGGACGGTTTGTCCGGCACCGGAACTGCGCCTGTTCAGGGGAGTTAGAAGGGCGCAAGTCCGGTGACACAAATTGTCACCTTGATTGAGTAACTGCAAAAGTAACTTTGGTGCTTGTACCCGTACGTCGCTACTGCGAAACCGCTGAATTGGCCTGCACCTCGCGTCGATTGTGCATTTTCACGACGGCGTCAGATGCGAGGTCATGTACTTTGGGCATCCGGGCCAGAGTTTGCTTACACTGAAAGAAGTGCAGCCTGCCACTCCAGAACAGTACCTTCTTGCCATGTACTCGATCCTTGCACAGGCATGGGGTCCCCAACATTGGTGGCCCGCGAGAACATCTTTCGAGGTCGTCGTGGGTGCTTTTCTTACGCAGAACACCAGCTGGAAGAATGTCGAAATCGCATTGCGTCAATTGCGGTCAGCCCGTGTGCTGAGCATTTCCGGGATTCGCCGAATCCCAATTCGCCGGCTTGAGAAGCTGGTTCGTTCCTCCGGTTACTTTCGGCAGAAGGCGCGCAGGCTTAAAAAGTTTGTGAAATTTGTCGATCGGTGTTATGGCGGTTCGCTCAGGAAGATGTTCGAACAACCCACCGCCAAACTCCGCGAAGAGCTACTCGCTCTCGAAGGAGTCGGCCCCGAGACCGCTGACTCAATCTTGCTCTATGCCGGGCAGCATCCGGTGTTCGTGGTGGATGCGTACACCCGCAGAATTTCGGAGCGGCACGGACTGATGCAAGCGAGTGCTAATTATGAAGAATTGCGCGCCCTTTTTGAGCGAGGGCTGTCGAAAGACGTATCGGCGACAACCCCTGCCAATCAATCCTCAGGAGCCGCTTCGCACTTGCCTTCTCCAATGAGCCTCGCTAAACGCTCTCCTCTGGCACAGGTCTTCAACGATATGCACGGATTAATCGTCGGCGTCGGCAAGCAATATTGCTTAAAGTCGAAGCTGCAGTGCGAGCAGTGCCCGCTCAAACCGCTTCTGCCGGCTTCCACGACAACAGTCGACTTATAATGGCCTCTTGAGTCAGAGTGTCTGAAACTTTTCTATTTCGATGGCGTCACAGAAGAAATCTCGAGAGCCGAGCCGCAAAAAAGTAATCGTGTTGCTCGCCGCAATTGGTCTTCCTTTGTTCGCAATCCTGTTTTCCCTATCATCTTTCGAGCTTCGTTTTATCAATCCGCGGACAAATCAGCAAACGGTTTCGCTTGTCGCACTGACGTTATTAGTGTCACTTCTGTTCGGCGCTTTGACGTTCGTGTTGATGCGCAATTTGATCAAGCTGTTCGCCGAGCGGCGCTTGGGAGTGCTCGGATCAAAATTTCGAACGCGCCTGGTGGTGGGCAGCCTTCTCCTCTCGTTTATTCCCGTCATCGTGATGTTCTGGTTTGCATACGGCCTGATGAATCGCTCGATTGAGCGTTGGTTTTCCAGCCCCGTCGAGGAGGTGCAGCAAGACACAGCCCTGATGGCCACTCTGCTTTCCAGATACGCCTCAGAAAACGCGCACGCAGAAGCAATTGCGATTGCCGCATTGCCGGAAACTCAACGCGCCTTTCAGGGCCACAGCTTCTCTGGGTTAGTTGAGGCGTTCCGCGCCCGCGAAGCGACTCTGCAAAGTGGCTTTGCCTTTGCCATTGAAGACGGCAATGCTGAGGCAAGTTTCAACGCACCCTCGAGCTGGCCCCTGCTGAAACCGGTGCTCCCGTCGGCTCCGCAGCGGTCCGACCGGCCGCAGAGTGTCACCTGGGGTGGCACAGAGTACACGATCGGGAGCGCACCGGTAGGAGCGAGCGGCGAAATTCTAGTGGCGATGCCTCTGCCGAAGAATTTTTCCGAGGCGCAGCAACAACTCGCCGCCAGTCAGCAGCGCTATTTGGAACTTGCCCGCGAGCGAAGGCTGGTGCGATGGACGTACATGGCGTTCTTGTGGCTGCTGACTGGAATGGTACTCTTTGCCAGCACGTGGCTCGCGCTCTATCTCTCCAGGCTGGTAACTCGTCCGGTTGTGGCCTTGGCGGAAGCGACGCAGCAGATCTCGCGGGGGAACTTAGATTACCGCGTGGACATTCCCGCCGCCGATGAATTGGGAGACCTCGTCCGCTCGTTTAACAGCATGGCCGGTGAGCTTGCCGCGAGCCGTCGCCAGATAGAGACAGCCAGCCAGGAACTCAGCGCCGCGAACATAGAGTTAGAACAACGTCGGCGGCACATCGAGACGATTCTCGAAAGCATCCCAACTGGCGTTCTTTCACTCAATGCCGATCGGCGGGTCACCCACGTGAACCAGGCACTGCTGCGCATGTTGCGGCCTTCGGAGGAACCGTCGCGCGCGTCACTGGCACTGATCGGGGCGGCATTGCCAGATCTCTTTCCTGTCGAAGTCCTCGAAGAACTGGATCCCCTGCTGCGTCGTGCCGATCGCATGAACACAACCACGACACAAATGGAAATCGCCCTGCAGCGAACCAAACTAAATGTCGCTGTCACGGTCGCGACG
>Ga0209056_10000907_pt1 | contig 32768 bp, 25 predicted proteins | sample GraSoiAngelo_114_FD_185876 | JGI IMG/M metagenome (GOLD analysis project Ga0209056, IMG submission 185876) | Grasslands soil microbial communities from the Angelo Coastal Reserve, California, USA - 14_0903_13_40cm (SPAdes) (version 2) | ecosystem: Environmental > Terrestrial > Soil > Grasslands... | reverse complement strand
CATGGACGAACGCGCCATTCGCGAAGGGCTTCAACGTGTCCGGCGAGGCTCGCTCGGCCGCCGTGACTTCGTCCGGGCGCTGCTCGTCCTCGGGCTGACACCGCCGCTGATCGCGGCGCTGCTGCGATCGCACGGGATCGCGCACGCTCAGCCGAGGCGGCCCGCCTTCACGCCCGCCCGCCGCGGCGGAGGCGGCGAGTTGAAGACCTTGTGGTGGCAGGCGCCGACGATCTTGAATCCACACCTCGCAATCGGCGTGAAGGACGGCGACGGCTCGCGCATCTTCTACGAGCCGCTCGTGTCCTTCGACCCCGACGGCAACGCAGTCCCGGTCCTGGCCGCCGAGTTGCCGAGCGTGCAAAACGGCGGCATCGCCCGCGATGGGCTGTCGGTCACCGTCCGGCTGAAGAAGGGAGTCCAGTGGCACGACGGCAAGCCGTTCACCGCCGCCGACGCGGTCTTCACCTGGGAGTATGCGGCCGACCCGGCGACGGCGGCGGTATCGGCCGGCGCCTACAGGGACATCGACCGGGTCGACCGGCTCGACCAGCACACCGTGAAGATCGTCTACAAGACTCCGAACCCGTTCTGGGCCAACGCGTTCCGGAGCATGATCCCAAAGCACATCTTCGAGCCCTTCAAAGGCGCGAAGTCTCGGGAAGCGCCGGCCAACCTCAAGCCGGTCGGGACCGGCCCCTACCGCTTCGTGGATTTCAAGCCAGGCGACCTCGTCCGCGCCGACTCATTCCCCGCGTATCACGAGCCGAACTGGCCGTTCTTCGATCGGCTGGAGATGAAGGGCGGGGGCGACGCCGTGTCGGCGGCGCGCGCCGTGATGCAGACCGGTGAGTATGACTTCGCCTGGAACATGCAGGTCGAGGACGACCTTCTCCGGCGGATGGAGCAGGCAGGCAAGGGCCGCGTCGACATCGCCTGGGGCGGGGCCGTCGAGCACATCCTCTGCAACTTTTCGGATCCGGCGAAGGAGGTCGACGGCGAGCGATCGAGCCTGAAGGCGCCGCACCCGTTTCTGACCGACAGCAGCGTGCGGGCGGCGCTGAGCCTCCTGGTCGACCGCGCGTCGATCCAGGAGCAGATCTACGGTCGTCTCGGGCAGACCACGGCGAACTACCTGAACGCGCCGGCCCGGTTCCGGTCCAGAGCCACCCGCTGGGAGTTCAACGTCGAGAAAGCCAACAAAGTCCTGGAGGACGCCGGGTGGAGGCGTGGTCCGGACGGAATCCGGACCAAGGACGGCAAACGTCTGCGGATGCTGTTCCAGACCTCGATCAATGCGCCCCGCCAGAAGACCCAGGCCATCGTCAAGCAGGCGGCGGCCAAGGCGGGGATCGACATCGAGCTGAAGTCGGTCGTGCCCGCGGTGTACTTCTCGACCGACCCCGCCAACCTCGACACATCGTCCCACTTCTCCGCGGACCTCCAGATGTACAGCTACAACAGCGGCTCGCCGGATCCCCAACGGTTCATGGATCCCTTCGTGTCCTGGGAGGTCGCCCAGAAGGAGAACAAATGGGCCGGTCGCAACGCGACGCGCTGGCGGAGCGAGGAGTACGACCGGCTCTTCCGGGGCGCCGAGACGGAGATGGATCCGGTCAAGCGCGCGGCCCACTTCATCCGAATGAACGACCTCCTGACCCAGAGCGTCGTGGTCGTGCCCTTCCTCTGGCGCGGTAACGCGTCGGCCGTCTCGAAGGGGCTGCGCGGCACCGAGATCAGCGGCTGGGATTCGAACTTCTGGAACATCGCCCACTGGTACAAGGAGCCGTAGACAAGGAGGCGCACCACGATGAAGCTCAGCACCGACCGCATCCTCACGACGCACACCGGAAGCCTGCCGCGGGCTCAGGACCTGACGACGACGCTCGAGTCGCTGGACGCGGGCAACACGCCCGACCCCGCGGCCTTCGACGCGCGCGTGCGCCGCGCCGTCGCCGACGTCGTCCGGCAGCAGATCGACGCCGGGGTGGACATCGTCAACGACGGCGAGCAGGGCAAGGTCGGCTACTCCACCTACGTGCGGCATCGACTCACCGGCTTCGGGGGCCGGGCCGCGGTTCCAGTCCGAGCGGACTGGGCCGACTTTCCCGAGGCGGCCGCCCGATCCGAGCGACGCTCGACGATCTCGCGCCCGTCGTGCGACGGCCCCATCGAGTGGAAGGACCTGACGGCGGTGCAGAAGGACGTGGCCAACTTCAGCGCGGCCCTGGCCGGCGTGAAGCCCACCGACGCGTTCATGACGGCGGCCTCGCCGGGCGTCATCGCCCACTTCCTCAAGAACGAGCACTACCCGACCCGCGAGGCGTATCTGGCGCGCCTGGTCGACATCATGAAGGACGAGTACGACGCCATCCATCGGGCCGGGTTCGTCCTCCAGGTCGACTGTCCGGACCTGGCCATGGGGCGGCATCTCGCGTTCCCCGACCTGAGCAACGCCGAGTTCCTGAAGATCGCCGCGGCCAACGTCGAGGCGCTCAACCATGCGCTGCGCGACATTCCCGCCGACCGCATTCGCCTTCACCTCTGCTGGGGCAACTACGAGGGGCCGCATCACCGGGATATCCCGCTGCGACAGCTCCTGCCGGTCGCCCTGAAGGCGCGGCCCCAGGCCCTGTCCTTCGAGGGCGCGAACCCGCGTCACGAGCACGAATGGATCGTGTTCCGCGAGATCCGCTTGCCGGACGACCGGGTGATCATCCCGGGCGTGCTGGACTCGACGACCAACTTCATCGAGCACCCCGAGCTGGTCGCCCAGCGTCTGGTCCGCTACGCGGAGGTGGTCGGACGCGAGCGCGTGATCGCGGGCACCGATTGTGGGTTCGCGACCTTCGCGCGCTCCGTCAACCAGGTCGAGCCGGAGATCACCTGGGCGAAGTTCAAGGCGATGGCCGAGGGCGCGCGCCTGGCCTCCGCTCAGCTCTGGCGCTAACGTGGAGGCTCCAGTGATTCGCGACGAGATCGACGTTCCCCACGCGGTCGTGCAGGTCCTCGCCGAGGCGGGCATCCGGTTCGTCTTCGGCATGCCCGGTGGAGACACCGGGCGCATCTTCGACGCGCTCCACGACTCGACGGAGATCCAGACAGTCCTCGTCCGCCACGAGCAGGTGGGCTCGATCATGGCGGAGATGTACGGCCGTCTGACGGGAAAGCCCGGCGTCGTCATGGGCCAGGGCATTTTCCTCGCGTGCAACGCGCTCTTCGGCGCGCTCGAGGCCGTGAAGGGCGCGTCTCCGATGCTGCTGCTCGGAGACTTCACGGACATGGCGCCCTTCATGCACCACGCGCCGTACCAGGCCGGCACCGGCGAGCACGGAAACCACGACCTGCGGAATCTTCTCGCGAGCGCGACCAAGTACACCGCAGCGGTCTCCGAGCCGAAGCAAGCCGTCCAGACGATCCAGCTCGCCATCAAGCACGCCACGACCGGCACGCCGGGTCCGGTGGCGGTGATCTTCGGCAGCCGCTCGCTGGCCGGCACGGTGAAGACCCGGCGGCCCCCCCGCGTCCACGCGACCGCCCGCGTGCTGGCGCACGGGATCGCCCGACCCGCCGGCGCCGACGTCGCGCGTGTCGCTGACGCGCTCCTCGGTTCATCAAGCCCGGTGATCATCGCCGGCAACGGCGTCCACGCGGCGCGCGCCTGGGCCGAACTCGCGGAGCTCGCCGAGCTCGTCGTGATTCCGGTGGCGACGACGGCGACCGGGAAGAGCGCGATGGCCGAGGTGCACCCCCTGGCGCTCGGCGTGTTCGGGAACTGGGGACAGGCGGTGGCCAACGAGGTCGTCTCGACCGCCGATACGGTGCTCGTCGTCGGCTCCCGGCTGGCGCCGACCGACACGGCCTTCGAGAACCCAGAGCTCCTCGACGCCGACCGCCAGAGATTCCTCCAGGTCGACATCGAGCCGCTCAATATCGGGCGCCATTTCCCCGTGGCCGCGGCGATCGTCGCCGACGCGCGGGAGGCGCTGGCGGCGCTGGTCGCCGAGCTCGGGCCGCGAATCACCGCCGCGCGGCGCGACGCGGCGCGCCGTCGATCGGCGCACCTGGCCGAGCTCAAGACCCTGCATCGGTACTTCGCCGAGCCCGAGCAGCGCTCGGATGACGTCCCGCTCCGGCCCGAGCGCGTGATCACCGAGCTCGCGCGCCGGCTCGACGAGCGTGCCGTGGTCACGATGGATGCGGGCGCGAACCGTCTCTACATGACCCACTTCTTTCAGTCCAGGGGCGCGGGCATCGTCTACCAGCCTTCGTCGATCGGCGGCATGGGGTACGCGCTGCCGGCGGCGCTGGCGGCGAAGCTCACGTACCCGGAGCGCGACTGCGTCGCGGTCTGCGGTGACGGGGGTTTCGCCATGACGATGAACGCGCTGTTCACCGCCGCGCAGTACCGCATCCCGGTGGTGACCGTCGTGCTGAACAACAGCGTGCTCGGCTGGGTCAAGGACGGCCAGCGCCGCCGCGGCAACCGGTTCATCGCCTCGGAGCTCGGGCGCACCGACTACGCGCGCATCGCCCAGGCCATGGGGTGTGTCGGCATCCGCGTCGAGACGCTGAAGGACCTGGTCGGAGAGCTGGATCGGGTGGTGGGCGCGAAAGAACCCGTCGTGCTCGACGTGGTCACGACCGAGGACGCGCCGTTCTGGCAAGTCCAGTCGCCGTTCGCCAAGGAGGGTCCCGGCGGCGAGTGACCCATCGCGCTACTGGTCGGCCGCGGCCGTGAGACCTTCGACGAAGCAATCGAGGACGAGGTTGAAGGCGATGGCACCCGGCGTCGTCTCAGTGCATCACGCCGCCACCGGTCACGTTGATCGACTGACCGGTGATGTATTCAGCACCGTCGCCCGCCAGGAACGCCGCGACCTCGGCGACGTCGCTCGGCCTCGCGATGCGGCCGAGCGGGGTCATCGCGGCGGTCTGCTTGATGCGCTCCTCCCGCTGCCTCGGGTCGAACGTGCCGTCGGCACGCAGGCCCATGTGATCCAGGCGCTCGGTGTCGGCGGCGCTCGGACAGATCGTATTGACCGTGATCCCGGCGGGCGCCAGCTCCTGCGCCAGCGACTGCGTGAAGCCGATGATCCCGAACTTGGACGCGCAGTACGCCGCGCGCCGGGCGCCACCCTTCTTGCCCCACTGGGACGACATGCTGATGATGCGCCCGCGCACGCGACGCTCGAGCATCGAGCGCGCGACGGCCTGCGAGGTGATGAACGTGCCTTTGAGGTTGGTATCGAGGACGGTGTCCCACGCCTCCTCGGGCAAATCGACCACCAGCGTCCGGTCGAGGCTTCCCGGCGCGCCGGCATTGTTCACGAGGATGTCGATGCGCCCGAACTCGGCGAGGGCGCCCGCGACGACCTTCTCGATCTGTGCGACCGAGCGGACGTCGGCGATCGCCGTCATCGCCCGGCGTCCTCGCTCCCGAATCTCCTCCGCGACCGCGTCGACGCCACCCCAGGCTCCCGGCGGCGTCGCGGACGACACCCGGAGCCCGGTCGGGATCACGTCCGTCAAGATGAGATCGGCGCCCTCATCGGCGAACCGCTGGGCGATGGCTCGGCCGAGCCCGTGTTCGCCGCCCGCTCCCGTCACCATCGCCACCTTGGCCTCGAGTCGTCCCATGGTTCTGATCTCCCGGCGCGGTCGCGACTCTTCCGCCGAGCCGCGTGTCGCGCCCCTTTGATCGTTACCCCGTCGTCGCCGCGGCGGTCAAAAAGCGATCGGGACGGAAGGGCGCCAGCGCCGGGCTCGGCGCGTCGCGGACGATCTCGTCCGCCAGCAGCCGTCCGAGCAGCGGTCCCAGCGTGATCCCGCTGTGCGTCGCGATCACCCAGGCGTTGACGAATCCCGGGACCCGGCCGGCGATCGTGTGCCGGTCGCCCGGCATGGGTCGCACCCCGATGCGGGTGTCGGCGATCTTCACGTGGCGCGCCGCCGGAAAAACGCGGGCCGTGCGCTCGAGCAAGAGCGCGGCGAGCTCCGGCAGCGGCGCCGGCGAGCCCGCGTTCGACGCGAGCGCGTCGACGTCCTCGGCGCCGAGCAGGAGCCCACCGCTGGCATCGGGCCTGACGTGGATGCCCGGCGCATGCACCACACGGCGAAGCGGCTCCGCCGGGCGGGATGTGACCGCGAGCAGGCCGGGAACGCGGCCGACCGGGATGGCGACGCGAAGCGGCTCGAGGAACGCTTGCGTCGCCGGCCCCACGCAGACGAGGAACGACTGTGCGACCAGGTCTCCGTCGTCCACGACGACCGCCTCGACCCGATCGCCCCGCGCCCGGAGAAACCGGACGGCCTTGCCCTCCCTGACGTCGGCGCCGCGCGCCGCCGCCGCCGCCAGGAGACGCCCGATCAATCGGGGAGCGTCGAGCCACGCGTCGGCGGCGAAAAAGGCGATTTCCTGGACACGGTGGGGAATGGCCAGCCCGGGCTCGAGTTTCGAAGCCCGCTCGCGGCTGATCCACTCCGCGGGGTAGCCGCGGGTCGCGAGCCGGTGGACCCGCTCACGGAGCTCCCGCTCCTCGTCGCCGGCATCCGCCCACTCGAGCGAGCCGCCATCGTGGTAGCCGGCGTCGCCTCCGAGCTCTCGCGACAGCTCGCGGTGGGCGGTCATCCCGGCCGCGTTGAGCCGATGGTAGACGTCGGGCTCTTTTCTGACCGAGTTCAGCCAGGCGAACGACGTGCCGCTCGTCCCGCCGCCGGGAGGTCCGGCGTCGAGCGCCAGCACGCGCGCCCCCGCCCCCGCGGCCGCGTAGACGGCCGACGCGCCCACCATGCCCAGTCCGATGACGGCGACGTCGTAATGTTTCATCCGCGACCTCCCGCACGGGACTGATCATCCACTGCGGGCGCATTATAGAAGTCTTCGAGATCCCGTGACACGGAAGGGCGAACGCCACGGTCAGCCCGAGCTCGACGCGGCCTCGATCTTGGTGCCTCCCCGCATGAACGACGCCGGCAGGGCGACCACCATGAGCACGAGGCACGCGACGTACGTGAGGTTCATGGAGGCGACGAAAGCGCCGGGATGCACGGCGCTCGGCGTGGCGTCGTCGACGCCGGAGTAATAGCGGAACGCGAGGGTCAGGAGCGCTCCGCCGAGCGAGATCCCGAGCAGCGCAGAGATGCCGAAGATGGTCTGGACCATCCCGGTCGCGAAGCCCCGGTACTCCCGGGGCACCGAGCCGATGATCGCCGCCTGGTTCGGAGTGTTGAAGAACCCCGAGCCGACACCGACGAGCGCCATCATGCTCGCCGGCAGCATCCAGTGCGAATCCGTTCTCAGGAAGCCCCCGATGGCGAAGGCACCGAGGGTCGCCAGGACGCCGATCGAGGCCGGCGCTCGGGGACCGATCCGGTCGGTGAGCTGGCCGCTCACCGTCGCCAGCCCGATCGTGAAGACGGGCGCCGCCAGGAAGATGAGCCCCATGAGCGACGGGGAAAAGTGGAGCACGTCCTGGATGTAGAACGGCATCAGGAACCCGAGCACGCTGTTGGTCGTGGCGATGAGGAGCAGGCTCAGGATACTGAACGTGAACATCCGTATCTTGAACAGCGAGAGATTCACGACCGGGTTGACCGATCGCCGCTCGTGCGCGAGGAATCCGAGCGCCGTGGCGCCGAAGACCAGCGCCAGGACGCCGATCCGCTCGGCTCCGATCGTCGCGGCGCTCCGCCGGTCGAGCAGCAAGGTCAGCATGATCGTGAGGGCGATGAGCAGCGCCGCGCCGAGATAGTCGATCGATGGCGCTCTCCCGTTCGAGATCGTCCGGCGCCCCTTGGCGCGCAGGACTGTCAGGATGACGCCGACGAGCCCCATCGGCACCAGGAGGAAAAAGATCCAGCGCCAGCTCAACAGATCGATCACGAACCCGCCGAGCGGCGGCCCGATCAAGAGTCCGGAATGAAAGCCCATCGTCATGTAGCCGTTGGCGCGTCCCTCGGAGCCTTCCGGCATCGCCTCCATCGCCAGCACGCGCGTCGCCGACGAGATCATGGCCGCGCCCAGCCCCTGGAGGAAACGGAAGAGGATGAGGTGCGTGGCGTTCGCGGCGAGCCCGCAGAGCAGGGAGCTGGCGGCCATGATGGCGAACCCGAGGCCGTAGATGACGTGCCGACCGTGAATGTCGCCGAGCCGGCCGAAGACGACGGAGAGGCTGATGCCGGCAAGCTGGTAGACGATCACGGCCCAGGAGATGGCGAGGATGTCGGTGTTCAGGGCGCTGGCGAGCGTGGGAAGGGAAATGATGAAGATCCGTGTGGCGACGCCGGTGAGGAACTGGCCCATGATCGCGTTGGCGAGGAGGAGCCGGTCCGTGCGAGCGAGCACGGATGACATTATCAGCCCGGGCCGGCCCGTTGTCGTAAGATTGGCGGCCATGAGCGAAGAGACGCTCCGGAAGCTCGCGATGCAGGTGCGGAACTGGGGGCGGTGGGGCGCGGCCGACGAAATCGGCACGCTGAACTTCATCACGCCGGAGGCCGTCGCCGCCGCCTGCCGGCTCGCCACGACGGGCAAGGTGTTCGCGCTGGGCATTCCGCTCCAGCGTGAAGGTCCGCAGAGCGGCACCCGCCAGCGCTTCAACCCGATCCACACCATGTTCCGCGACGGCGGCGATCAGCCGCGAACGCCCGCCGAGGTGGTCGCGCTGCAGGGGTACGGGGGCTCCGACGACTGGATCGTGATGCCGCTCCAGTGCGTCACCCAGTGGGACAGCCTGGCCCACGTCTTCTACGAGGGCAAGATGTACAACGGCTACGATGCCGCCCTCGTCACCAGCAGCGGCACCGCGAAGAACAGCATCGACAAGACCAAGAGCCGGATCGCCGGCCGCGGTGTGCTCCTCGACGTCGCGCGGTGGAAGGGGGTGCGCGCGCTCGAGTCCGGATACGCGATCACGCCGGCCGATCTCGACGCGACCGCCGCGGCTCAGAAGGTCGAGATCCGGCGCGGCGACATCCTCCTGATCCGCACGGGCCACATGTCGCGCTATCTCGACCGCAACGACTGGCGCAATTACGACCTCGACGACTCGCCGGGCGTCTCGGTGCACACGGCCCCGTGGATGCACGCCAAGGAGATCGCGGCGGTGGCGTCCGACAATTACGCGGTCGAAGTGCGGCCCTCGCAGCTGCCGCCGTTTCGCAGTCCCTTCCACATCTGCGCCATCCCGAACATGGGGCTGACGCTGGGCGAGATCTTCTATCTCGAGGAGCTGGCGACGGACTGTGCCGCCGACGCGCGCTACGCGTTTCTGCTGGTGGCGCCGCCGTTGCCGGTCACGCGCGGCGTGGGGACGCCGATCAACCCGTACGCCATCAAGTGAGCCGGCGGCCGCGGTGCTGATCCGCGAGGTTCTGGCCGACCACTGGAAGGCGCTCGACGCGGTCCGGGCGGCGTGAGCCCGTGACGAGCTCTAGCCCCGCTCTCCCGCTCCTGCCCACCACCGTCGTCGGCAGCTTCCCCCAGCCGGAGTGGCTCGTCGACCGGGCGGCGCTGCTCGCGGGCGGCGTGCCACGGGTGCCCCGGCCGACGCTGTGGCGCGTGCCCGAGGAGCTCCGGGAGCAGGCCCACGACGATGCGGTGCGGCTGGTCGTACGCGACATGGAGCGAGCCGGCGTCGAGATCGTGAGCGACGGCGAGGTGCGCCGGGAGAGCTACTTCAGCTGGCTGGCGCCCGCTCTCACCGGGCTCGACGTCACGCGACCGGGAACGGCGATGAGCCGCGTCGGGCGACCGACGCCGGTGCCGCGGGCGGTGGGCCCCATCACGCGTCCGAAGCCCGTGCTCGCGCGCCACACCGCGTTCCTGCGCGCGGAGACGGACCGCCGGATCAAGATCACCGTGCCCGGGCCGTTCACGCTGACCGCGTTGACCCAGAACGAGTACTATCCCGACGCGCCGAGCCTGGCGCTGGCCTACGCCGCCGTCGTCAACGAGGAGTTGCGCGACCTCAAGGCCGCCGGCGCGGATTTCGTGCAGCTCGACGAGCCGTACCTCCAGGCGTGGCCGGACCGCGCTCGCGAATACGGGGTGGCGGCCATCGACCGCGCGCTGGACGGTATCGCCGGGCCGACCATCGTGCACCTCTGCTTCGGCTATGCGCACACCGTGCGTGACAAGCCGAGCGGCTACTCGTTCTTGCCCGAGCTGGAGCGATGCCGCGCCACGCATGTCTCGATCGAGGCCGCGCAGCCCCGACTGGATTGCGCCATCCTGCGTTCGCTGCCGTCGAAGACCGTCGTCCTCGGGGTTCTCGATCTGGGCGACCCGAACGTCGAGACTTCGGAGGTCGTGGCCGGCCGCATCCGGCAGGCACTGGCTTATGTGCCGCCGGAGCGTCTGGTCCCAGCACCGGATTGCGGGATGAAGTATCTGCCGCGCGACCGCGCCGTCGCCAAGCTCGCGGCGCTGGTGGCCGGCGCGCGGCTCGTGCGCGACGAGCTAACCGCGGGCGCTTCCTGGCGCCCCACGGGCGCCTCCTAGCGCCCCACGGGCGCTTCCTGGCGCCCCGCGTGGTGGCCTTTTTCACCGACTTCTGCTATGGTCCGGACGCCTCGAAGTCCGCGAGGAATTGCAGCCAAGGGTTGACCGACAGGAGGCAAGCATGAGCGATCGCACGAGTGAGCCGGAGCGTCGTTCCAGCGTTGACCGCCGGACCTTCCTGAAGCGAGCGGGCGCCGCTGGCGCCGGTGCGGTCATCGCGTCGCGGCTTCAGGCACCCGGGTCCGCCGCCGCGCAGGACGCCACTGTTCGGCCCGACCCGCCCGCCAAGCGCGGCGGCACGCTCCGCTACGGGGTCCACACGGCCCCTGCCCACTTCGACGTCCACCAGTCCGGCACGGTGGCCAACATCGGGGCCCAGAGCCCGATGTACGACACGCTGCTGCGGCGCAGTCCGAAGGACGGACAGACGATCATCCCCGACCTCGCCTGGAAGTGGGAGATCTCACCGGACGGCAAGAAGTACACCTTCCATCTCCGCAAGGGCGTGAAGTTCCACGACGGCGCCGACTTCACCGCCGAGGACGTGAAGGCGACGTACGATCGTATCGCCCATCCGCCCAAGGGCGTGGTCATTCCGCGCACACCCCTCTTCGCCACGGTGGGCGACATCGTCGTGGTGGATCCACACAAGATCGAGTTCCGGCTCACCGAGCCACGACCGAAGGCCTTCATGCTGGGGGCCTTTGCCAGCGGCTGGAACATCATCGTGCGGAAGAAGACTCTCGAGGAGAACCAGGGAAATCTCCGGCAGGTCATGGCCTACCCCGGGACCGGGCCCTTCAAGCACGTCTCGCGAAAGGACAAGGAAGTTTGGATCATGGAGCGGAACCCGGACTACTGGAACAAGGGGTTGCCGCTGGTCGATCGGCTCGAGGTCTACCACATGATGCCGTTCTCGGCGGAGCTGGGCTCGGCCTTCCTTTCTGGGAAGCTCGACTACGCCCGCCTTTTGGACCCGGTGTCCTGGCGCAAGGCCAAGGAGATGTCGGGGGTGACGGCGGCGGCCTTCAATCAAAGCGTGATCCAGGCCGTCTGGATGAACATGAAGAAGAAGCCGCTCGCTGACGTCCGGGTGCGCCGGGCCATGCACCTCGCGATGGATCGCCATACCCTGGTCGAGGTGGTGAAGGACACGGCGCCCATGCAGGTGGGCGGCTTCGTCTATCCCTTCCACGAAATGTCCACACCGCGCGCCGAGCTGGAGAAGAAGCTGGGCTATCAGAAGGACATCAAGCCCGCCGTGCAGGAGGCGCGTCGGCTCATGAAGGAGGCGGGCTACGGTCAGGGCATCAAAGGGCTCGATTTCGTGGTGCGCGACGCCAACACCTTCAAGCTCTGGGCGGTCGCCATCCAGGCCATGCTCAAGGAGCACCTCAACATCGAGTGCAACCTGAGAGTCGTGCAGATCTCGCAGTGGTTCGACGAAGTCGGCGGCGGCAACTTCGATCTGGGTATCAGCGCGATCGTCTCTTCGCTGATGGATCCGTCCGACTACTTCAGCGCCTGGTACGGCAAGGACGGCCCGCAGAACTACTCGTACTGGACGAACCCCGGCTTCCACGACCTCGCCAACCAGATCGAGCGCGAGCTGGACGACAACCGGCGCAAGACGATGGTCCGCAAGGCGGAGGACATCCTGGAGCAGGACCCGCCGCTCATCCCGGTGTCCTACGAGCAGATCTACGACGCCTGGTACAACAAGGTCAAAGGCCAGAACCCGAGCACGTACTTTGGGATCTATGACGTCGTTCGATGGGATCAGGTCTGGCTCGCTTGATTGACGTGGGGGGCCTCGAAGGGCCCCCCACACCCCCCGACGTTCGGACCTCGGCGTAGGACGTGCGGAAATATCTGGCGCGCCGGGCGGTGTACGCCGTCGTCACGCTGCTCGGCGTCTCGCTCAGCGTCTTCGTGATCCTCCGGATCCTGCCGGGGGATCCGCTCGTGGCCATCCTCGGCGTCGAGGGTCACGCGCACATGAAGCCGGCCGACCGCGCACGCATCATGGCCGACCTCGGGCTCAGCGACCCGTTACCAGTACAGTACGTTCGCTGGCTCGCCGACATCGGCGCCGGCCGCCTCGGCAAGTCGTTCTTCCGGGGCGACACCGTGGCCGAGCTGATCGCGCACCGCGGCCCGATCAGCGCCGAGATCGGCGTGCTGGCCTTCATCGTCTCCTGGCTGGTCGGTCTTCCCGTGGGGATCCTGAGCGCGTTCAAGCCGAACAGCCTCCCCGACGGCGTCGCGCGCGCGTTGTCGGTCTTGTTCATCGCCATCCCGGGCTTCTGGCTCGGCATGCTCATCGTCCTCGCGCTGCTGTTCTGGTTCGGCTACAAGGCGCCGATCGTGATCGTTCACCTCTGGCAGAACCCGTGGCAGAACTTGCAGATCGTCATCGGGCCCGCCGCGGTCCTCGGACTGGCGCAGGGGGCCTACATCGCGAGGATGTCGCGCTCCTGTCTTCTCGAGGTCATCAGCGAGGACTTCGTGCGGACGGCGCGGGCGAAAGGGCTTCGCGAAGGGCTCGTCGTGATGCGGCACGCGCTGCCCAACGCGCTCCTGCCCGTCATCACGATCTCCGGGGTGCTCCTGGGCTTCGTCCTGGGCGGCTCGGTGGCGGTCGAGCAGGCGTTCGGCGTGCCCGGCCTGGGGCGCGCGCTCGTCACGGCGGTGATCGAGCGCGATATCATCGTGGTGCAGAACCTCGTCCTGCTCTACGCCGTGATTTTCGTCGTCGTCAACGTCCTGGTCGACCTCAGCTACGGCTGGCTCGACCCGCGCATCCGTTACGGCTGATGGCCGGACGAGTCGAGGGGTGAAAGCGGTGTTCGCCGAGGGAATCCGCTTCGCCAGGCGCAATATCCTGTCCGCGCTTGGCGGCTTCGTGGGCGTCCTGATCATCTTCGTCGCGCTGGCGGCGCCGTTGCTCGCGCCGCGCGACCCCCTCAAGGCGGACTTCCGGCGTATGAACAAGCCGCCCGACGCTCAGAGCCTGCTCGGCACCGACCAGGTCGGCCGCGACACCCTGAGCCGCGTGATCTATGGGGCCCGCACCTCGCTGTTCGTGGCTTTCTCCTCCGTGATCCTGGGAACGACCGTCGGCTCGCTGTGGGGCGTCGCCTGCGGCTATCTGCGCGGGCGCTTCGACCTCGTGAGCCAGCGCATCATGGAGATCCTCCAATCGTTTCCCGATCTGATCCTGGCGATGGCGATCTCCATGGCTATCGGCACTGGTCTGCCGGCGGTGATCTTCGCCATCGCCATCACCCGCATCCCTTTCGGCGGGCGGGTGATCCGGTCGGTGGCGCTGTCGGTGCGCGAGATGCCTTACGTGGAGGCCGGGCAAGCGAGCGGGGCCTCGGCGCTACGGGTGATGGCCTTTCACGTCCTGCCCCAGTGCGTCGCGCCGTACCTGGTGCTCGCCACGACCCATCTGGGCGTGGCGATCGTCATCGAGGCCGCGCTCGGCTTCCTGGGCGTCGGCGTGCCGCCTCCGACGCCGACCTGGGGCAACATGCTGGCCGATTCGATCACCGCGCTCGTGCCGCCGTGGTGGCTGGCCTTCTTCCCGGGGCTGGCCATCACCGTGACCGTGCTGGCGTTCAATCTGCTCGGGGACGGCATCCGCGACACGCTCGATCCGCGGCTGTCGCCGGCGTTCTTGCGGATGATGACGGGCGGGCGGCGCGGCTGAACCCGCCCGACGAGTGTCAGTCAGCCGGGAAGCCGGCGGCGTCGCTCCGGCCCGCGGCGGGCGAGTCTCCGACGCAGAGCGCCACGACGTAGCCTTCGTGCACGATGTGCCGGCCGCGCAGCTCCAGGCCATTGGCCGTCACGACCCGGTACCGCCCGGGAGCCGTCTCCTGACAGGTCGCGGCGCGGAACGCCGCGCCGAGGCCGTTGCCCAGCACCTTCGTGCAGGCCTCCTTCAGCGCCCACAGAATCGCCAGGCGTTCCTCCGCCGACCGTGAGCCGAGCACCACGTCGCGGTCGTGGGCGAAGGCATCGGCCAGTCTCAACAGACGTGGGGACACCTCCTCGACGTCGACGCCGAGTCTGATGTCGGGCGCGCTGGCCGCGCCGGCGCAGGCGAAGCGCCCCTTGTGAGAGAGAGAGCAGTCGTACACAAAATCCGCGGGCCGGCCGGACACGAAGGAGAGCCGGGGCCGCCCGCGAGTGTCCTTCACCACGGCGCACTCCCGCGGATCCCCGATACGCCGCCGCCGCAGCAGGATCGTCTTGAGGCAGACCCGCGCGCCGAGCCATTCCCGGCGGCGCCCGGGATGCCGTAGCCGCGCGTATTCCTCGTGCTCCTCGAGCGTCAGAAACCGGGACGCCAGCGATTCCACCGCCGGCAGGCGCGTCACGTCCAGCACGACCACCTCCCCATCGCCTTCACCGATGGGGAGCGGCGTCAGCTCGAGGTCCTCTGGCATTCCACCGACTGCAGTCAAGGACGCGGACGAGTAGGCCGCGTCAGCCGTCGGCCCTGGGCCTGGCGCCCGCGAAATCCTTGCGGTGGAAGTAATTCGCGTTATAGAACTCCAGCACCAGATCGCGGTAGACGGCGCGCGGGTAGCGCGGTGGGTTGTCGACGCCCACGCACGTCGGTAGGCACTCGATGACGGAGTCGACGTTCGGGCTGTAGAAGAACGCGATCGAGTACCGGTCCGTCCCCGAATCGTTCAGCACACCGTGCGGGGTCGACAGGAAGCGGTCGTTCGACCATCGCTTCATGATGTTGCCGAGATTCACGAGAAAGGTCCCGGGGATCACCGGCGGCGCCAGCCACTCGCCGCTCGGGAGCCGGACGGCGAGACCGGGCACGTCCTCGCGCGCGAGCATCGTGATGAACGAGTTGTCGGTGTGGGGCCCTTGCCCGAATTGTTCGGCGTCGCCCGTCTCCTGGGGCGGGTAGTGCAGGAAGCGGAGATTGATGTGCGCCTCATTTCGGAAGAACTGGCCGAAGTGGTCCGCCGGCATCGCGAGGGCGCGCGCGAGGACCGGGAGCAGGCGCTCGCCGAGTCCCTCCAATGTCTTGAAGTACGCGACCATCGCGGCCCGCATCCGCTCGTGACCCGCGGGCCACTGGTTCTTGCCGCGCAGCGCCGCGCCGGCGACGACGTCGGGGTGATCGGCGCCGCGGTCGTGGCTGATGAAGAAGCTTTCGTTGTAGTTTGGCCGAGTCGCCGTGTGGACGGTCGAGTGTCGCTGCATGCTCTCGTTCACCGCGAGGTACCCGATGTTGTTCTCGTTGATCTTGAGCGCGCGTTTCGACTCGAGCGGCATCGCGTGAAACTCGCGCGAGGCGGCGAAGGCCGCGTCGATCAGCGCCTGCGGCACCCCGTGGCCGGCCAGGTAGAAGAAGCCGACCGTCTCGCAGGCGCGTCGCACCTCGCGCGCCGCGCCCTCGAGCGCCCTCGGCTCCGCGCGAAACGCCGGTCCGACGTCGATCAAGGGGATCGCCTGCGTCGCCTCGTCGACGTCCTTCACCGCCAGAGCCTTGAAGATGTTCATCCCGCCGCCTCCGTTCGCCCCACCACTCTTGCTGAGATCGTAACGCCGCCCCGGGGTGGAGACCAGCAGGTTTTGGGCGGCGCCGACTCGGTTTGACAGAGGCGGGAGCCAGTCACTAGGGTATGTGCCGGAACCGAGTCCGGCAGGAGGACGAGATGGAGAGAACGCCGACCTCGCGTCGCGAGTTTTTCAGACTGGTCGCCGGGACATCGACGGCGCTCGCGGGGGTCTGGACGGCGGCCGTGACGCAGGCGCAGCCGCTCCGACCGACGCCGAGCTGTCCCGACGCCCCGCAGCCGACAGCCCGGCAGACCGAGGGGCCCTATTTCAAACCGGAGTCGCCGAGGCGCGCGTCCCTTCTGGAGCCGGGGATCAGCGGGGTGAAGATCGTCGTCGCGGGCGTGGTCCTGTCCACGAATTGCCAGCCGGTCCCGCGCGCCCTCATCGACGTCTGGCACGCGGACGGCAGCGGAGCGTACGACCACGCCGGCTACCGGCTGCGCGGCCACCAGTTCACCGACGACCAGGGACGCTATCGCCTCGAGACGATCGTGCCCGGGGAATACCCGGGCCGGACCCGCCACTTCCACGTGAAGGTGCAGGCCGCGAACCGTCCGCTGCTCACGACCCAGCTCTACTTTCCCGGCGAAGCGGGTAACGGACGGGACCCGATCTTTCAGCGCGACCTTGTCATGCGCGTGCAGGACGCCGCCGACGGCAAGATCGCGTCGTTCGACTTCGTCCTTCGATCCTGAGAGGGGGAGACACGCCCGATGACACCAGTGCGGGTCGCAGCAGTGGGCGTCGGCGGCTGGGGGCGCGTGCTGGCCGACGCCGCCGGGCGGGGGACAGGCCTGGCCATCGTGGCCTGCACCAGCCGCTCGGCCGATAACCGCGCGGCGTTCGCCAAGGCGTACGCTTGCAAGGCTCTTCCGAGCTTCGAGGCGGTCCTGGCCGACCCCGACGTGGAGGGCGTGCTCATCACGACGCCGCACTCGCTCCACGCCAAGCAGGTCGTGGCGGCCGCCGCGGCCGGCAAGCACGTCTTCGTGGACAAGCCGTTCACGCTGACGGTTGCCGACGCACACCGGGCGACGGAGGCGTGCCGCCAGGCGCGGGTCGTCCTCGCGGTCGGCCACCAGCGGCGCCGGCAGCCAGCCAGCCGTGCCCTCAAACGGTTTCTCGACGAGGGGACCCTGGGCCGCGTCGCGCAGATCGAGGGCAATTTCTCCGCGACCATCGGGTTCACGCTCACGACAGACATGTGGCGCACGCTCCGCGCCGAGACGCCGGGAGGTCCGATGACCAATCTCGGAATTCACCATGTCGACACCTACCGCTATTTCCTCGGCCCGATCGTTCGGGTGACGGCCTTCGTGCGCCGCGTGGCGCTCACGGGCGTGGAGATCGACGACGCGACCTCCATCCTCTTCGAGTTCGCGTCAGGCAGCCTGGGGTACCTCGGCACCTCGTGGGTTCACGCGAACCGGACGGCGATCATCACCCTGCACGGCACCGAGGCACAGGCCTGGAGCGAGGCGGACGGCGCCCAACTTTTCCTTGCGCGCCGCGGCCAGCGCGAGCGCGCCGCGGTGCCCTTGACGGCGGCGGACCCGGTGGTCGATGAGCTCACCGAGTTCGCGCGCTGCGTGAGAGACGGCGCGGCGCCGGAAGTCGGCGGCGAGGAGGCCACGGCGAATATCGCCGTGCTGGAGGCGATCGTCGAATCGTCGCAGACCGGGCGCGCAGTGCAGGTCGACGGCGCGGGGTGGGGCGCACGTCGTCCATGACCGATTTCACGAGCGAGGTTCGCGACGGGATGCGCATCGACTGGGACGTCCCGATCCGCTTGGACGACGGCCTCGTCGTCCGCGCCGACGTCTATCGGCCTCCCCGGGCTGGTAAGTCCCCGGTCATCCTGAGCTACGGCCCGTACGGCAAATGGCTCCACTTCGAAGACCTCTACACCGATCAGTGGCGCCGCATGGCCGACGAGCACCCGGATGTCCCCGGTGGCTCGACCAACAAGTACCAGAACTGGGAAGTGGTCGATCCCGAGAAATGGGTGCCGGACGGCTACGTCTGCGTCCGGGTGGACTCGCGCGGCGCCGGCCGGTCACCCGGCCAGCTCGACATCTGGTCGGCCCGAGAGGCCAAGGATCTCTATCACTGCGTCGAGTGGGCGGCCGGACAACCGTGGAGCACCGGCAAGATCGGGCTGAACGGCATCTCCTATTACGCGATGAACCAGTGGCAGGTGGCGGCGCTCCAGCCGCCCCACCTGGCCGCCATCTGCATCTGGGAGGGCGCGGCCGACTACTACCGTGACCTCAGCCACCACGGGGGCATTCTCTGCACGTTCGGCAAGGCGTGGTTCCCGTCGCAGGTCGTCCGGCTCCAGCACGGACGGGGGACCCGAGGCTTTCGCAGCCGGATGAACGGAGACTGGGTGTCGGGGCCGCCGACCCTGACCGAGGAGGAGCTCAGTGGCAACCGGCGCGACTTCTACGAGGACTGCTGGACGAACCCGCTCGCCACCGACGAGTACTGGCGCTCACGCATGCCCGACTGGTCGCAGGTCAAGGTGCCGCTCTTCTCGGCAGGCAACTGGGGCGGCCAGGGCCTCCATCCCAGGGGCAACTTCGAGGGGTTCGTGCGCTCGGCGTCGAAGCAGAAGTGGCTCGAGGTGCACGGCATCGAGCACTGGACGCTCTTCTACACCGACTACGGCGTGAGCCTCCAGAAGAAGTTTTTCGGCCACTTCTTGCAGGGTGAGGACACGGGATGGAAGAAGCAGCCGAGAGTCGTGCTGCAGGTGCGCCATCCCGGCGAGAAGTTCGTCGAACGGCACGAGAAGGAATGGCCGCTCGCCCGTACGCGGTGGACCAAGCTCTACCTGAGCCCGGCCGACCAGGGCCTGGCTCGCGCGCCCGTCGGCCGCAGGGGCAGCGTGACCTACGACGGCCTCGGTGATGGCGTCACGTTCCTCACGCCGCCTCTGCCGAGGGAGACCGAGATCACCGGCCCCATCGCGGCGAAGCTCTACGTCTCGTCCCAGACGGAGGACGCCGACCTCTTCCTCGTGCTTCGCGTGCTGACCCCGAACATGAAGGAGGTCGTGTTCCAGGGCGCGCTCGATCCGCACACGCCGATCGCCCAGGGGTGGCTCCGGGCGTCACATCGGAAGCTCGATCCGAAGCTCACGCTGCCCTATCGCCCGTACCATACGCACGACGAGAAGCAACCGCTCACGCCGGGCAAGGTGTACGAGCTGGACGTGGAGATCTGGCCGACCTGCATCGTGGTGCCCGCGGGCTATCGGGTCGGGCTCACGGTGCGCGGGCGCGACTACGAGTATCCCGGGGGCCCGTCGACCGGGCTGGGAACCCTCGGCGCGGTCTTCACCGGCGTCGGTCCCTTCCAGCACAACGATCCGCGCGACCGGCCGCCCGGGGTCTTCGGCAAGAAGGTCACGATTCACTGCGGTCCCGGCCGGCCGTCGCACGTCCTGCTGCCGGTCATTCCACCCGCGCGGTAGCTACGACCTCAGGGTGATGGCGCCAGCCAGCCTCTTATGATCGGGGGATCGCGCGCCAGATCTTCTCGGCCGTGAGCGGCATGTCGACGTGGTGGATGCCGAACGGCGCGAGCGCGTCCACGACCGCGTTGACGATCGCGGGCGGCGCCACGCAGGCGCTGCCCTCGCCGACGCCCTTGACGCCCAGCGGGTTGAGGGGCGACGGCGTGACGGTGCGATCGATCACCAGCTCCGGCATGTCGTCGGCGCGCGGGATCGCGTATTCCATGAACGTTCCCGTGAGCAGCTGGCCGTCCTCGCCGTAGGCGATGCGCTCCAGCAGCGTCTGGCCCAGTCCCTGCGCGAAGCCGCCCACGATCTGACCGTCGACGAGGAGCGGGTTGATGGCATTGCCACAGTCGTCGACCGCGACGAAGCGCTCGAGCCGCACCTGGCCGGTGTCGCGGTCGACCCGGACGACGGCCAGGCCGGCCCCGAAGCTCCACGACGGCTGATCCTGGCGGAAGAACACGGTCGCCTCGAGCCCGGGCGTCTCCTGAGGGGGGAGCCCCATCCCGCGATGCGCGAATTCGCCGACCCGATCCCATCCGACGATCTTTTCGGGCACCCCTTTGACCTGAAACCCGCCGCGCGCGAGCTGGAGGTCTTCCGGGCTCGCCTCCAGAAGCCTGGCGGCGAGCCGCCGACCCTTCTCTCTGACCTCCACCGCGGCCTGGGCGAGCGCGTTCCCGCCAAGACCGGCGCTGCGGCTGCCGAACGTCCCGATCGCTTGCGGCGCGCCCAGCGTATCGCCGTGGCGAACGACCACGTCATCGTGCGCGACGCCGAGATGGTCGGCGATGATCTGGGCGAAGGTCGTCTCGTGCCCCTGTCCGTGCGGGCTCGATCCGGTGACGGCGGTGACCTTGCCACTCCGCTCGATCCGGACGACGCCGCTCTCCCAGCCCAGGACGTTGGTGGATTCGACATAGGCCGCGACGCCGATCCCCATGATCTCGCCACGCGTGCGCGCCTCGACCTGCGCTCGGCGCAAACCTCGATAGTCCGCCAGCTCCACCACGCGATCGAGCGCCCGCGCGTAGTTGCCGGAGTCGTAGGCCACGCCGAAGGGCGTGCGGTGGGGGAACGCCTCGGTCGGGATGAAGTTCCGCCGGCGGATCTCGACGGGATCCAGGCGCGTAGCGCGTGCCGCCTCGTCCATGAGCCGTTCGATGAGATAGACGCCGACGGGCCGCCCGGATCCCCGGTAGGGCCCGGTCGGCGCGGTGTTCGTGTAGACGCCGATGCTCAGAAGCTCGGCGTTCTGGATCCGATAGGGGCCGAAGATATGAGTCGAGGCGGACATCGCGGGCACGAGAGACAGCCCGAGCAGATGGGCGCCGAGATCGAAGACCGCCTTGGCTCTGAGACCGATCAGCTCTCCGTCGGCGGTCACCGCGCCTTCGGCTTCCGACACGGCCGCGCGCGCCTGAATGGTGGTGAGCAGGTCCTCGGTGCGGGTCGACATCCATCTGATGGGGCGACCGAGCTGACGCGCGAGCGTGGCCGCGACGATCTCTTCCCGGTAGAGCGGACCCTTCACGCCGAAGCCCCCGCCGACATCCGGCGCGATGACGCGGAGCTTGTGCTCCGGAAAGCCGGTGACCGCCGCGAGGTCGGCGCGGGACAGAAAGGGGTTCTGGGTCGTCAACCACAGGGTCAGCTCTTCGCTCGCTGGGTCGTACCGCGCGAGCACTCCGCGCGGTTCCATCGGGGCTCCGGCCAGCCGGTTGTGGTCGAGACGCACCCTCACGATATGGGCGGCTCTCGAGAACGCTCCGTCGACGTCGCCGCCCTTGAGCGGCCAGGCGAAGGCCTGGTTGGTCCCGAGCTCGGCGTGAGCGAGGGGGGCGCCGGGTTCGAGACCCCGCTCGGGATCGGCGACCGGCGGAAGCGGGTCGTATTCGACTTCGATCAGCTCGGCGGCATCCCGAGCCAGCGCCGGGCTCTCGGCGACGACCGCGGCGACCGGAACGCCGGTCGAGTCGACGACGGCACCGGCCAGGTAAGGACACTGAGCCTGCTTCAGTCCCGGCAGTGTCGCCATGAACGGGAGAGGCCGCAGCGAGCCGAGATCCCTGGCCGTCACGACCCGAACCACGCCGGGGGCGGCGCGTGCCGCCTCGGTCCGGAGCGCGGTCACGCGGGCGTGGGCATGGGGACTTCGGAGAAACGCGAGGTGCGCGAGCCCGGGCAGCTTGATGTCCTCGACGTATTGCCCGCGACCCGTGACGAGCCTTGGATCTTCTGTCCGCTTCAGCGGCCGCCCGACGTACGGCTCAGGATCGCTCATCGGCCTCACCCGGCCATGGTATGGCTCAGCTCGCCGATGCCCTCGATCCATAGCTTCACCGTGTCCCCGGCCTTGAGGAACATCCGCCGCGGCATTCCCACGCCCGCCGGCGTCCCGGTCAGGATGAGGTCGCCCGGGTGCAGCGTCACGCGGGAGGACAGCATCGCGATCTGCTCGGCGGTGCTGAAGATCATCTTGCTCGTGCGGGAATCCTGCATGAGCTTGTTGTTGACCCACAGCTTCAGCGCGAGGTTCTGAGGATACGGGATCTCGCTGGCCGGCACGATCCACGGGCCGAGCGGGCAGGCGCCGTCGAAGCACTTCTGGCTGAGCCAATCGTAGTGGAACGGCGAGGTCGCGGGATTCTTGTCGCGTTTCATGACGTCCCGGGCGGAGAGATCGTTGGCGATGGTGTAGCCGGCGACATAGTCGAGCGCCTTCTCGACCGGCACGTCTTTGGCGGCTTTGCCGATCACCGCGGCGAGCTCGACCTCCCAGTCCACCATCTGCGAATAGACCGGCAGCTTGACCCGGGCGCCGGGACCTACCACCGAGCTTCTCGAGGCCTTGACGAAGTGCCAGGGCTTCTCACCCAGCTCCTTCATGGTCGGCCCGGGTTCCTGACCCTGGGCACGCGCCATCTCCGCCATGTGATCGGTGTAGTTCGCGCCCGCGCAGTAGATGCTCCCGGGATACAGGACCGGGGCCAGCAGCCGAGCGCGCGTGAGCGGAACGCCCTTGGCCCGCCCCTTGCCGGACTCGAGTCGCTTCGCGGCCTGAGCGAGGAGCCGTTTGGCCCGGCTCCAGTCATCGAGCACGCCGAGCACCGTCGAATGCGCGGCGAGGCCCGTGGCCTTCGCCGCGTCGTACACCGTGTCGCCGACGAGCACCCCGGCGCGCGCGGCTTGACCCGCTTGATAACTCAGGAGGTTATAGGGCATGGCTTGGGTTCCTCCTTGAAGACCTTGCCGAGGGCCCGACGATACCATAGCCTGTCGCACGCGACCGACCACTCGAAACGAGGGAGCCTCATGAAACAGTTGACGACCAACGTCTTCATCGAGACCGGGCTACGCGGATCCAATCACGGCATCGTCACCACGTCGGACGGGATCGTGATGATCGACAGCCCGCACAAGCCCAGTGACGCCCTCAGACTCAAAGCGGACCTCGAGCGCCGCGGCCGGCTACGCTACATCCTCAACACCGAACCCCACGGCGACCACTGGACCGGCAACGCGTACTTCGACGTGCCGGTGGTTGCTCACGAAGGCGTGAGAACGCGGATCCTGGCCACCGACATGGCCGCGCACGTCGCCCGGATCGCCTCGTTCGGGCCGGAGGAGCCGAAGCTCCTGGAAGGCTATCGCCCCAACGCGCCGGTGATCACGTTTCAGAGCGAGATGAAGCTCCACGTCGGCAACCACACCTTCCGCCTGGTCCACATGCCCGGCCATACGGCCTTTCAGGCCGCCGTGATCGTGGAGGAAGAGGGCGTCGTCTTCACCAGCGACAACATCTTTTGCCAGGTCCACACCTGGCTGCAGGAAGCCGACCCTGACTTGTGGCTCCGGGCCCTGGAATCGCTTCGCGGCCTGCGCGAGGACACGTTCGTTCCGGGTCACGGGCCGGTGTGCGACAAGCGGTATCTGAACGAGCAGGGCGGGTTCATCCGCGAGTGGGTGGACTACGTGCGCGGCGGCGTCGGGCGGGGGATGACCAGGGAGCAGTGCGTAGCCAACCTCACGGCGATGACGGACCGGTACCCGATGGACGTGGGGCAGGACGGCATGGCGCCGGGGGTGATGAAGTTGAACGTCGCGAATCTCTACGACTTCGTGACAGGCGCCGGCATCCATCGGCGGTGATTCATCTGGGCGGCGGCGCTCCTGCCCGCCGCCGCTAGCGCTTCGCGGGCCAGGCGTCGAGCGATTCGGGATGACGGTCGGCTCCCGCCTGCACGCGATAGAGCACCATGCGCGTCAGCGCCGTGACCTGGTGCACCTCGCCGGCGGCGAAGATGACCGTGTCCCCGGGCCCGAGCCGTCGGTTGGCGCGTCCGTCGCTGAAGAGACCGCTTCCTTCCATGACGTGGTAAATCTCGTCGGCGCCGGGGTGGCGGTGGATCGGCGACGTCTGGCCCGGCTCCCAGCACGCGATGCTGATGTCGCTCCGCGGCGTCGCCGTCAGGCTCTTGTGCACGTGATGTTGCGGTGAGAACTCCTGCGCCGCCTTCAGGTCGATGAGTTCCATCCGTCGCCCTCCCGTGGTCTCAGTGGAGCGTCGTCGGCCATGGTAGCAAGGCGCGCGCAAGGCGTCGCCGTCCGATTTCCGGAAGGAGCGTTGACAAGATATCGAGATTAAGCGATCCTAATTTACGTCGGCTTGGGGACCTAACCCGCCGTCGGGAGGGGAGCATGGGCAAGCGCTTCAGCCGGCTGATCGCGTGCGTCGTCGTCGCTCTCGTCTCCCTCGCCGGCGCCGCGTCGGCCGCGGACGGGCCTCCGGAAATTCCCCTCGCCATCGACAAGGATCAGTTCCAGCCGAACGAGGTGAAGGTCAAGGCGAACGCTCCGTTCGTCCTGGTCATCACGAACAAGAGCGCGAAGGCGGCCGAATTCGAGAGCAAGGATCTCCGCGTCGAGAAGGTCGTGCCGGCCGGGAAAACCGTCAACGTCCGCATTCGCGCCCTCAAGCCCGGCGCCTATCCCTTCCTCGACGACTTCAACAAGCAGGCGACGGGCCGCATCGTCGCGGAGTAATCGCGGGTCCATGGGCGGCACGTTCGTCGTCACGCTCCGCGAAGGCTTCGAAGCCGCGCTCATCATGGGCATCGTCTACACCTATCTCCAGAAGATCGGCGCCGAGCGGCACTATGGTTACGCCACACGGGGCGGCCTGCTCGGCGTGCTCGCCAGCGTCGCCCTGGGGGTGCTCGTCACCGCGCTGTCGGGGCCGTTGCTGGACCTCGGTCCGGACGTGATCGGCCTCGCCGTCATCTTCGTCGCGGTCGTCGTCCTGACCTGGCACGGCTACTGGATGCAGCAGCACGCGCGAGCCATGAAGGGCGACGTCCAGCGCAAGGTCGACGAGGCGCAGGCGACCCATCGCCTCTGGATCATCGGCGTGCTCGCCTTCGTCGGGGTATTTCGGGAGGGGGCCGAGACTGTCCTGTTCTTGTGGGGGCTCATGACCCAGGCCACCTCACCCTCGGGCTGGGCCGGCGCCACCGGAGCGATCCTCGGCCTCGCGATGGCGGCCACGCTCGGGTGGGCCATCTTTCGGGGCGGCCGGCACATCAGCCTGCCGCGATTCTTCGCGATCACCTCGGTGTTCCTGCTCCTCCTGGCCGCCGGCATGTTCAGCACGGGCGTCGGCAGGCTGGAAGCCATGGGGGTGCTTCCGCAGTCGCTGACGGCGTGGGACACCTCGTTCGCCGTGGACGATCACGGGCTCGCCGGCGGGTTCCTCAACGGGCTGATCGGCTACCGAGCGCGACCGTCGGTCTTCGAGGTGGGCAGCTATCTGCTGTACCTGATCGTCGCCGGCTCGCTTCTGTTCAGATCAGGACGGTCGACGCCGCGATCGTGCGCTCCCCGAGGCCCGGTCTCCGCTCACGCGGCGTCAGACACCGAACCCGGTGCCGCGTCGTTGCGGCATTGACCTCCCTCGACCACTCGGAGCCTTGGCCAGTCAACACTTCGAAAGTGTCTGATTCGCTCGGGCAATGGTCTTCGTAACCGCCGAGACCGAGCCGTTCCGACAGTTCCCAGGTCGCAACCCCGACGAGACCGTATAGCAGATCGTCCAACGCGCCCAGGCCGATGTACTCGAACGCTCCAACCGCCGGCTGGTACTTGTTCTTAAGACGCCCAAGCGGCGCATGCCTCTCACGACCTTTTAAACAGTTAAGTCAGACAGGTTTCAAAAGTACGTAGAATCTATAGTATTGAAGCTTGACGAACTGCTCTGTAACTTCTTGGATGCCGTGCCAGGTATGCGACCAGTTTTGTGGGGACGAGCCGGTGAAAACGGGTACACAGGACACACTAATGCCCACAGGCGCAAGTACGGCTTTGTATATGAGGGATGAGCGCTCACTGCGAAAGCCGGACGTCACGACAATAGCGCTGCTGAGGTGCTCTCTGGTCATGAGAGCACGGATCTCATGAACTGTATTGAGACTGATGGGTTCGAGCGCGCGGATTGGCATGATTTCGCCCGCGTGAACCTGTGCCATCCCAGCCATTACTTCCGACACACGTATTGCCGCCTTGTTCCATTGCTCCGATTGGTGGGAGACCTGAACAGGGATGAGTACCCTGGCGGCAAATCCAGCCCGCTGAAGTGTCGCCGCTCGCTCGAAGAGTAGGTAGTCCCGATCGAAGGGTTCCACCACGATGAGGTCGCTCTGAATCAGTCGCTCCGGACATACCAGGCCCTGTGCAATTTTCACGATCCAGAAATTGCGAGTTACAGATATGAGTATGAGCGTCGCAATTATGGCAAACGCTAGTCGGTGCTTCCATGCAGACAGACCCCGTAATCTTCGTCGCGCGCCGCAGAACCGCTCGAACTCGGTCGGGGTCATGATCTTCGTCTGCGGTGCGAGAGCGCTCACCCGCTGGCGCTGCGGACTGCCTTCCTCGCCGAACGCCTTCACGTCGTCCGTCACGAAGATATCGCGGCCCTCGCGCACGTGCGTGCAGAAGATCATCGCGTCACGCCTCTGATCCTGCTCGCCTGGCGTGAGCGTCGCACGTCGGCCGGGCTTCGGGAACGAGCCGTTACTGATCGCGTCGATGACACGCTCAAAGAGAGTTGCATCGGGCGCGGACACGAGAACGCCCGTCGCGAGTCGTGACTCGTCCAACACGAACAGTTCTGGCTTGACCTGAACCTGAGATAGCGACGGATCGTACACTGATCCGATCTCGCGTGCCGTAGTCGTCGTGACCACAACATCGACGCCGCCCCGGATCTTAAGGATCGCCGGGCTCACCCGATCCATTCGGAACGTATTGGTATCGAGCGTGATCTTCAGCATGCGATCGGAGCCGCGACTATCTTACACTCTGCCGGACGGCGCACGGTGTAGCGGACCGTCCGTGCTGTCTTTTACTCGCTCAGTTTACGTCCGATGGCAGAAGGGACACACAAGGTCACGCTTCGGCTGGATCTCCGGCGCTCGACCGAGCGTCGCGCGTGTTACCGCGTTCTGTCCCGCGGCCTCGCGTTCGTCTTGTAAGTGCTGCCACAACTCCGCGGCGGTGTCGGGGACGAACTTTTCATGCTGGTCGGCGAGATCGGCTTCCCATTGTCGCCGGGTTCCACCGGACGACCGGCCCGCCGTTGTAGGTCCGAGGCATCCCTTGCTCTCCCTGTCGAACCCCCCGAGTGTCACTCATGGGAAAGGCCGTCAGGGTAACGGCCTTGTCGGATCGCGAATCCTATCCTCGCGAGGTAGACGTTTAGCGTCGTGGTGTGTGCTCTAAACGACCGCTGATATTGAACGTCAGCCGGTTGCCTAGCCTGTTGACTGGCGCACGTTCCGACCACGCGTTACCATCCCTGCCGACTCCACTCGCGATCGAGGGACTGCGAGACTCGACAACCGAGGGCTGACGCCTCACCGGGGAGGCCACGCGATGGCCGTGCCGATCGACCGCCGGGCGTTTCTCAAGGGAGCTTCCACGACCGCCGCCGCGCTACTGGGCGGGCCGCTCGCCGCCTCCTCGCGCGCCGGCGCCGCGGGCGATCGTCTCGTCGTGGCGGTCGGTCAGTGGGGAATCGAGACGCCGTTCGCGTGGCGTTCCAGCCAGTCGGAAAAGACGCTGTGGGACTGCATGTACGACCCGCTGATCATGCGCGATCCCAAGACCTTCGAGTACCGGCCCGGGCTGGCGATGGAATGGAAGCCCTCGAACGAGCTGCGGACATGGACGTTCAAGCTCCGCTCGGGGGTGCAGTTTCACGAGGGGTTCGGCGAGATGACCGCGGAGGACGTCAAGTTCACCGTGGAGCAGAATCTCAAGCCCGACTCGCAGGGTGGGTCGGCGCCGTTCTTCCGCACGCATCTCGACCGCATCGAGACGCCGGACAAGCACACGGTCGTGATGCACTTCAAGAACCGGGTCTGGGAAGTTCCCTCGAATTTCACCCAGTTCGTCGGCTACCAGAACATCACCTCGAAGAAGTACATCGAGTCGGTCGGCGAAGAGAAGGCGACGCTCCACCCGATCGGCACCGGGCCCTTCCGGCACGTCGAGGGCAAGCAAGGGGACTACCACCGCTTCGAAGCAGTCGCGAACCACTGGCGCAAGACGCCCGCCTTCAGGGAGCTGGTCGTTCGGCGGATCCCCGATCCGGCGACGCGGCTGGCCGGGCTTCGGTCCGGCGAGATCGACATCGGCAACGTGTTCGGTGACTACCTGGACCAGGCCCGGAAGGCGGGGCTGCGAATCCACGAGACGCCCAATGCCGCGTGCCACTGGGTCGTGCTCCAGGGCCAGACGACGCCCGATCGCGAGGACTTCTGTCCCACGTGTCCCTGGGCGGGCGATCCCAGCGATTCCAAGAGCCTGGACAATGCGCGCAAGGTCCGCCTGGCGCTGAACCTGGCCGTCAACAAGAAGACGATCGTCAGCGCCCTCTGGAAGGGCATGGGCTCCGACGCGCCCTTCGGGTACTGGTACTACCCGTTCCACAAGGGCTTCAGCAAGGATTGGAAGGTCCCACCCTACGATCCCGAGCGCGCCAAGAAACTCCTTGCCGAAGCCGGCCACGCCGGCGGCTTCGAGGTGCGGATGAACCCGCTGGTCATGACCTACGCGCTCGACGGGCCGGACATGGTGGAGGCGGTGGCCCTCGACTGGGAGAAGATCGGGATCAAGGTCCGCCGCATTCCCGAGGCGTTCAGCAACTTCCTGCCCAAGAATCGCGCGCGGAAGACGAACAAGACGCACTGGGTGTACGGCTCGCCGCCGTTCGACGAGCCGGTCCTGGCGTGGCAGCGTTGCATCTACTCCAAGGGCGCTTTCAACCTGCTCTGCGACGGGCCGTACGACGAGGACGTCGAGACGATCTCGCGGGAGCTGGATGCGGAGAAGCGGGCCCGGATGACCCAGGCGCTGGGACAACGGCTCTACGACGAGCATCGCGGCGTGATGCTGGGCGTGCGGTCGTTGACGTGGGCGGTCAGCAAGAAGGTGAGCGGCTGGCAGACCCTCGTGTACGTGCCGCTCGAGAACAACTACGAGTACGTGAGCTGATCGGAGGACCCATGAACCTCCCGCGTCGTCGCGTCGTCCTGTTCCTCGCCGCGGGCCTGCTGATGCTCGGTGTAGGCCAAGGGAACGCCGCTCAGCCCGGAGAGGCGGTCATGGCGTGGCATGTCACGCTCGCGCCGACGTGGTTCGATCCGTCTACCGCGCCGCCACAAATCACACCCTTCGGAATGCTCTACGCCATCCACGACGCGATGGTCCGCCCGCTGCCCGGTCAGAAGATGGGCAACAGCCTCGCGGAGTCATGGAAGGAGAGCCCGGACGGACGGGTCTACGAGTTCAAGCTGCGCAGCGAGCTCAAGTTCCACAACGGCGATCCGGTCACCGCCGAGGACGTGAAGTTCAGTTTCGAGCGGTACCGCGGCACCGGGTTCAAGGAGTTTCAGACGCGGGTCGAGCACGTCGAGATCGTTGATCCCCTGACGGTACGTTTCCATTTGAAGGAACCCTGGCCGGACTTCATGACCTACTACGGCACGACCGCCACGGCGGCCGGCCTCGTCGTCCCCAAAAAATACCTCACGCAGGTCGGAGACGAGGGCTTCAGGAAGCATCCGATCGGCGCCGGTCCGTATAAGTTCGTGAGCCACGCGCCGGGCGTGGAGGTCGTCCTGGAGGCGTATCCGGGGTACTGGCGGCACGCGCCCTACGTGAAGCGACTGATCATGAAGAGCGTTCCCGAAGGGACCACGCGGGCGGCGATGCTGAAGACGGGCGAGGCGGACATCGCCTATGCCCTGGACGGTCCCGATGCCGAGAACGTGAAGCGTGACCCGAAGCTTCAGATCGTAGCCTCACGGCACGCCTCCATCACCTGGGTCGAGTTCCCCGACCAGTGGGATCCGAAGTCCCCGTGGGCCGACAGGCGGCTGCGCCTGGCGGTGAACTACGCGCTCAATCGCAAGGCGATCAACGAGGCGGCCTGTCTCGGGTACTGCCCGCCGACCGGCGTCATCATTCCGCGTGTTATGGACTTCGCGCTGCAGGTGGAGCCTCCACCCTATGACCCATCCAAGGCCAGACAGCTGTTGGCCGCAGCCGGCTACCCGAACGGGCTCGACGTCGGCGACCTGGTGCCGATCCCTCCGTTCTTCACGACCGCGGAGTCGGTCGTGAACTACCTGAACGCGGTTGGAATCCGGGTGAAGATGCGAATCCTAGAGCGCGCGGCCTTCTACGCCGCCTGGCGGGAGAAGAAGCTGCGCAACCTCTTCATCACCGGGGTGGGGAACTCCGGCAACGCCGCCAGTCGCGTCCAGGAGATCATCTATTCAAAGGGAAGCTATGCGTACGGCGGGTATCCTGACATCGACGATCTGTTCCAGCAGCAGGCCCGCGAGCGGGATCTGCGCAAGCGCGAAGCGCTCCTTTACAAGATCCAGCAGCTCACGGTCGACCGGGTGATGTTCGCGCCGATCATGGACTTCCGCGCGTTGATGGGGATCGGGCCGCGGGTGACCGAGCACACGATCACGTGGATCCACAACTCACCGTTCCCGTCCTACGAGGACGTGCGGATCAAGGATCAGTAGCCGGAGGACAGCACGATGGCCGGATCGATCGACCGGCGAGCGTTCCTGAGGCGGGCCGGAACCGCGGCCGCCGCGGTCATGGGCGCGCCGCTCGTCCCATCGACGCGCGCCACCGCCGCCGCCAGCGACCGCCTTGTCGTGGCCGTCGGGCAGTGGGGCACCGAGACGCCGTTCGCCTGGCGCACCGTCCAGGCCGAGAAGCCCCTGTGGGACTGCATCTACGACCCGCTCATCATGCGCGACCCGAAGACGTTCGAGTACCGTCCGGGGCTGGCGACCGAGTGGAAGCCGACGAACGAGATGCGGACGTGGACCTTCAAGCTCCGGTCGGGCGTGAAATTCCATGAGGGCTGGGGCGATCTGACCGCGGAGGACGTCAAGTTCACCGTCGAGCAGAACCTCAAGCCGGACTCGGGGGGCGGCTCGGCCCCGTTCTTCCGGAACAACCTCGAGCGGATCGAGACGCCGGACAAGCTGACGGTGGTGCTGCACTTCAAGAACCGGGTCTGGGAGGTCGCCTCGAACTTCACGCAGTTCGTCGGATACCAGAACGTCGTGCCGAAAAAATATCTGGAGACGGTCGGCGAGGAGAAGGCGGCGCTCCACCCGATCGGCACGGGCCCCTACCGGCACGTCGAGGGCCGGCAAGGCGACTATCACCGGTTCGAGGCGGTCGCGGGCCACTGGCGCAAGCCGCCCGCCTTCAAGGAGCTGGTGATTCGTCGAGTCCCCGACCCGGCCACGCGGCTGTCCGGGCTCCGCGCGGGCGAGATCGACATCGGCGTGGTCTTCGGCGACTACCTGGAGCAGGCCGCGAAGTCAGGCCTGCGACTGCACGACGTGTCGAATGCCGCCAGCTACTGGGTCGTTCTCAGCGGCCAGACCACGCCGGACCGGGAAGATTACTGTCCCGCGTGTCCGTGGGCCGGCGACTGGAACGATCCGAAGAGCCGGGAAAGCGCGCGGAAGGTCCGGCTGGCGATGAATCTCGCGGTCAACAAGAAGGCGATCATCAACGCGCTGTGGAAGGGGAAGGGCACCGAGGCGCCGTTCTCGTACTACTACTATCCGTTTCACAAGGGCTACAGCAGTGACTGGAAGGTCCCGCCCTACGATCCCGAGCGCGCGAAGCGGCTACTCGCCGAAGCGGGGCAGGCCGGCGGGTTCGAGGTCCGCGTGAATCCCATGGTCACGGCGTATGCCCTCGACGGCCCCGACGTCATGGAGGCGGTCGCCCTCGACTGGGAAAAGATCGGCATCAAGCCCAGGCGCTTCCCCGAGGTGACCAGCACCTTCGGCCCCAAGAGCCGAAATCGCAAGACCAACAAGACGCACTGGGTCTACGGGTCGCCGCCGTTCGACGAGCCGATTCTGGCCTGGAGCCGGGTCCTCCATTCCAAGGGCGCCTTCAACCTGCTCTGCGACGGCCCGTACGACGAGGACATCGAGACGGCCATGCGGGAGTTCGACGTCGAGAAGCGCGCCCGTTTGACGCAAGCGCTGGGGCAGAAGCTCTACGACGGCTACCACGGCGTCATGCTCGGGACGAAGTCCATCACGTGGGCGATGACCAAGAAGGTCGGCGGCTGGCAATCGCTCGCGTACGTGCCGATGGAGACCAACTACGAGTACGTGAGCCCGGGGAGCTAGGGTGGCATGAAGCGGAGCACCGATCGGATCCTCACGACCCACGCCGGCAGCTTGCCCCGTCCCGACGACGTGTTCGAGCTGATCAAGGCGAAATCCACCGGCCGACCCTACGATCACGACGGCTACACCACCCGGGTGCGGGCCGCGGTGCGAGAGATCGTCAGCAAGCAGGCCCAGCTCGGCCTGGACGTGGTCGACGACGGCGAGATGGGCAAACCGGGATTCATTCCGTACGTCAACGAGCGCCTGTCCGGGTTCGAGCCCAACAAAGACGCGGCGGCCAGCCCGTGGAGCGGCTCGCGAGAGGTGCGGGCCTCCCCCGAGTTCTACGAATGGTTCGGGCGGGCGATGCCCAGCCCCCCCGCGCGGGCGATGCACATGGTCTGCCGCG
>Ga0209056_10000906_pt1 | contig 32770 bp, 34 predicted proteins | sample GraSoiAngelo_114_FD_185876 | JGI IMG/M metagenome (GOLD analysis project Ga0209056, IMG submission 185876) | Grasslands soil microbial communities from the Angelo Coastal Reserve, California, USA - 14_0903_13_40cm (SPAdes) (version 2) | ecosystem: Environmental > Terrestrial > Soil > Grasslands... | reverse complement strand
AGGGAGGTCACTCTTGCTCTCGTTGACCACCGCCGAGTCCTTAAGAACCGGTTCAGGTCACGAACGCGACTCGAAAACGGACGAACTTGGTGTTTCTTATGGAGGGTCGCGACAAGCCGGTCGCTGGTAACTCCGATCAAAACCGTGTCTCCCAGCTTGAAAGCCTCAGAGAGCAAGTGTCGATGGCCCGCGTGCAAGAGGTCAAAGGTTCCTCCAAGAGCCACAAGCTGGTATTTGCGGTCAGATCGGGACAAGTCCGGCAAATTGGCGAGAATTTCAAGGATAAAGCTTGGGCTACCATGGGCAATCCCTTCGGTTTTCTGGAGACTGCGAAACAGATCGCACCATATCTGTGACATGGGTCAAAGAGGAGATGGAGGCAGTCTTGAGATCGGTATTCACTGGTACACTCATCCTCAAATTCGCGATCGGCCCATTAGATACGTGGGGAGAGAGCAATGGGTTCGAATTCCAGGTCTCTCAAAGCTCGTCACCGATTCGGTTTCTCTGGCCCACCGACTAAAGAGAAAAGGACAGGATTAGCACTGACGACATTCTGGCTAGCCTTACTAGGCAGGCCGAGCTCAAGCAGAAACTTGGGAAAGAGGATCAGATCGCTCTCGAGGAGATTGCGGAAACGGAAGACCTGATTGGGTTTCAGGGATTCACTCCAGAACCCGTGTCCCCGTCTATGATGGAAAAGAAGAAGGGCTACGGGCATCTTGTATTCGTCTTTATGCTTCTAATCGGACTGACAGTGGTTTGGCTATACAGCTCGATCTCGAAGCCGTTTGATCTGGCACTATTGAACGGAGTTCTTCAGAAATCTCGTGTTCAGTCGATTTTTGCGAATCTATCTCAATTGGGGGTAATCGCGTTGGCCGCTCTGGTTGGTGCTCTCTGGATTCGACGCAATAGACGAGGCTCAAGCGCGCGGCTCCTCTCTCTCTAAGCCCGCGGTTGTATGACGAGGCTCCTTGGATTTTGACCCAGTGGGGAAAACACCCTTAGTTGTAAGAGGCTCTTTACTGCAGGTTATATGATGGTGAAGACCGGCTTGTCTCGTGACCGAAAATATCCCGGCGTCCGGCAAGAAGACAACAAACCCTTACCTAACCTCCCCAACTCTCGTCCTTTCTCTCATACTCATCTGTGTTTACTCAGCTATTGGGTTCCTAGTGGGGGATTTTGTCAGTCCTCTCTCGACAAATTCACCGATACTTCTATTTCTGGCCCAGTGCGATGGGCCCTTACCTATCTATCCATGGACCTTGGTGACTTCAATTTTTCTTCATGCAAGTATCATTCATATCGCGAGCAATATACTATTTCTATTGCTCTTCGGTTTCATTCTTGAAGAGCAAGTCACGAAAACCCGATGGATGGCGACTTTTTTTCTCACTGGTATCATGGGGAACCTGACCTTTGTGGGAGCCGATCTTACCGGATTTTTCCTCACCGGCTTCCCCAACTCTCTCTCCTTGAGTTGTGGGGTCGGCGCCTCCGGCGCAGTCTACGGTGTAATGGGGGCAGCGACTGGACTTCGAGGCGTTGTCTTGATCATCTTCATCGCTGGTTTGGACATTTTCGCTGGGGGAGGCTTCTTTGCACATATCGGAGGTCTGATCACGGGGCTCCTTCTACGAAAGTTCTGGAGTTCAGAGTTGAAGAGTTTCTAGTCACCGAATTTGCGGAGAAAAGCAACGCCCTTCATGCTACCACGTGGTAGCCCGGGTGAGACCAAAGGTCATGAGCACGAATTTATACCACGGACTTGCAAACTCCCTCCTCTTTTCTCTAAACTCAGTTCGCAAGTGAGACTATCCTCTAGCCATCATGGGGAAGTTGGTTTGATCATAAGCGGGACAACCGAGAACCCCCATCCGACAGTTTCCGAGGAAATACGTCGCTCCAAAGCCGAACTTGTCAGGCGTAGTCGCGGCACAAGCAGGCAGGCAGGTAATGTCACCAGTAGCGTCGTTACGGGGTAACGCATCTCTTATTGGAATAGTCGCTTTACGACCTGGGCAAGGTGTCCAGAGTGGACCTAGTAACGGGAGGCATAGTTCTCTTCACGATAATGGTAGCAGCAGGTATCGTCCCATTAATAATGGCGTTGAAAGTGAAGATTCACGCCCTCAGAGTCCTTTCACTTCTACTCGGACTTTTTGCAATAGTCCATGGCTTCTACCATCTCGCCTCGGGCTTCCAACAAGGGCTGCTGGCCGACGCAGTCTTCGAACCAGCTTCTCTAATACTCCTCATAGGACTCGGCGCCTACTATTCTAAAGTGGGAGTTGCATAGTTGGCAGACGATGCGGTCATGGCCCTATTCGAAACCTTCAACCTCCTTCTCATCCTGCTCGCCTTCGTAATATTCACTCGGCTTGCGTTCAAGGGCAAGGGCCTTGGGAACTTCCGATTCCAACTGTCCATCTTTCTCCTAATCTGGGTCATCTCCGAAATACCCCACATAGCAGAATCTGTTGGCCTCATTGCAACAAGTGGTTATGAGGACTTAGGGCTCTACCTTCACGCCCTGTCAATGGGAGTCTTCGCACTATTCGTGGGTTGGAGGTCTCTCAAGTTCGTCACTCTCCATCCAACTCCTCCCACCGGGATGATATCGGTTCCAACAGAGCAACCTAAGGGGCTCAAAGGATGAACAGCGCAAACTTTGATGATTTAGTCAGCCAGTCGGTGACGGAGGCAATGTCCGAGATTCTCGGCACCAACACATGGAAAGCCATCAATTTCTTCTTCGACACAAAGACTGCGGCCCGCAAACCTGAAGCGTTCGCGACGCTCCTCGACAAAATGTTCGGGCTAACCTCCAAAGTTCTTCAGAGGAAAATAGGGGAGATACTTCTCGGCAAAGTCGGTTCAGTCCAACAATCCTCGAACAACTTAGATTTTCGGCAAATCCTGCGGCTCGCAAAAGCGAGGTTCCCTATGCCGTCGCTTTCAGGGCAGCTGAAATCCTAAGCCAATTATCAATTCCTAAAAGACATAGTCCGGTCGTATAAATTCGTACTCATGCCAGTTGGTAGCCCGGGGGAGATTCGAGCGCGCACTAGAGACTAACGGTACTCCGAGTCTAAACCCGACTCTGAACAGACCAAGTCTTAGCCCCAACCCTTTTTGTTGCAAAAGTGAATCAGAGGTACAGGTGCTTACCGAAGGTCTCAGGGGTCTCTTGGAATGTCGTCGATCTCTTTGTCAGAAACAATATGTTTCTTGGCGACTATGCGCTCGGTTTTCTCGATTACCCTCTTGACAATGGCGAGATAGGTTAGGGCTTCATGAATTCCAGTCACTGCAAATCCCACACCCTGAGCGATCTCTTCATTCGAGAATTTCTTTGACATGCGGCTGAGTTCCTTCTCCACATCTTCCAAGTAACGCTTACACTCCTTGATGGCAAGGAGCGTCTTTTCCGCTTTCTCATGCTGGGCTTGTTCAGATTCCTTTCTCAATCCGATTGCCTTTCCAGGCTCCTTGAGAGAACGACAGAAATCGCTAGTCCGACCTCGTGGCGAAAACGAAGTTTAGACTATCGCCGCCGACTTGCCAGCCCAGAGAACAATTCCACAGTTAGCAAATTGCACCAGTCCGCTCCAAGGCCACCCACGTACGACGAATCCCCGGAAGAATTTCGAGTATGTTGCGATAATTAGTATAATTGGTTGTGTGGGAGACTGTGCGAGACTGGTTTGATCGAATCCGGACGACATGCGGAACTAGATCATTCAGCATTACAGGCTGCAATAGTCTTGAGTATTTCCTGCAAACGTGTTGTCGGCTACGGAGTTCTGGTCGACGGTTGATGTTGAGTCGGTTTGGATTCCGCACTGATTATTGCTGATTAGATTACCAGTGATCGTGTTTCCGGTGGCAAAGTTCGATAGCAGGATTCCGTCGGCGTTGTGCGATAGTGTATTCGATGTGATGTTTATGCCGTCGGACCCTGTCACCCAGATACCCTCCTCGCCCCCGCTGACATTTGCTGTATTGTTCGAGACGAGAACATTGTTGCAGTCAGAGATCTCGATTCCCGCGTTCGGAGAATCCGCGGTGTTATTCTCAATGGTCAAGTCGCCACAGCTAGAGACAGCGATCGGGGTGTGTGCCCGAATACTGTTCTGGCTTACCAGGAGGCCGGAGAGATGGTGCAGGGTGATTCCGTCCTCCCCTCCACCAGTGTTTCCAACAATGCTAGCGTTACTCAAGTTGAAGCCGTTGATGGCGCCGGGACCACCCTCTAGACTGTTGTTGCTGACATCAAAGCTGCTTGACATGTTGAGGAAGATCGCCCCCCATCTTTCGCACGCCGGCGCACCTCCGCACTCGTCCACTCCTCCCGAACGGACATCGTTACTTGTAAGCTGGAAATTGCCAGAATTTTCGACTCGGATACCGATGCCCTGGACTGAAATGTGCGAGTTCCGGACAACGCCGTTTTGTATGGCAGAGAGTACGATGCCGTTGCCACCCCATGATATGGAAACGTCGGCAATGGTGAAGTATGCCGTTGTATTGGCTATCTCAATTCCGTAGCTTTGGGCCTGAATCGTCCAGCCGCTTATCACATATGGATCGTCACTAGTTCCAGTTCCACCGGTGACGCCATTGCTAGCCGTGAACCCGTCGTTCCCATCGATGAAAATTGGCGTGCGAGGCCGGGAGTCCGATGAAACTAGGGCGTCCATTACAATTGCTGTCGGATCAGTCCCACTACAGGTGAAATAGGTTCTGCTCCCCAACGCGTCGACTATTTGATAGTCGACGTCCGGGAAGCCGGTCCCCGGAATTATTTCGCTGAACCCTGTTGATGCGTTGCATGAATCCGCGTCGTTTATCGCTGTGCTCGCTATGACGAAGTCTACGGCCGACATTCCAGCTGAAACGGTGCAGTCGTTTCGGCCAGGACCGCCTAGGCAAGTCGAAGTCGCCGGCAGTGAAGGACTAGGGTCGAAAACGGTCGCAGTATTAGCTCCTTCAACGGCAAAAGCAACGAAGCCGCCAAAGGCCACACCTGAGAATAGCACGGTGATATTATCCGATGAGAGGGGAGTGGGAGCGATAGCGTAGTATTCCCACAGTTTATCGTTAGGAGCGTATGATGCGCGGAGGGTGTAGTCTAGACCACTGCTATCTGTGACGGAAGAGACGTTACCATTGCACGATCTGAAGCCGCACTGGACGACTACAACCACAACATCATTAGGACTGGTTGTTGTTAGCAGTTTTGTCCCACAGCATGCGTATCCTCCGTCTAATCCTAAGGAAGGTGCAGCACGAACAGCTTCCGGTATGGAAACCACCAGCGCGGATAGGATAACCGTCAGCATGATCAAAATTGAGCGACGAAACTTCCATATTCTCGGAATCATTGAATGATGCGTGATAGCTGCGAAATATCAACAGCATGTACACATACGAACACTAATGGAGATGCCTTCAAGACAACTTCCTTCTCAAGGAATCGAGGGATTTCTTTTTGCCCTCGACAATTCCTCGGCTTTGGCGACACTCCTTACCGCTTTGACCCAATTGACCAATTGGCTAGAGGTTATGGTGGGTAACCGAACAAAATGCCGGTTAGAAGGACTCCATTGAATATCAGAATAGCTCGTCAACCCGCTCTACAACGACGTTAGAAGTAAAGGCGAGCAGTTCTCACGAGAGTTGTATCTCAAAGCAGACCTAATTCTTACTCCAAAGCGGAAGCTGACAGACCGTCAAATTATCGATGCATTCATTCGTGGACGCGGACTCGACCGGGAACCATTCTCAGACAGGATTCTCAAATCGAGGGTTTCGGTGAGACACACCGGATAGAAGCCTCTCTTCAAGAGAAAGAAAAGTGGGAGCTAGTGCCCACTGTGGTAGCCCGGGGGAGATTCGAACTCCCGTCAGCAGGTTGCTCCAACCCCTCTGTTTGAGGGGATCCAGAGCCGACTAGGGACGCTTCCGTGTTTCTGGCCCGAAACGCCCATGCTATGCTAGACCACTACACCACCGGGCTACAAAGTTCTCGTTTGCCGTTTAACTAGCCATAATAGGTTTCGTTGAATTGGAGAGAGGGGAGAATCAATAGTGGTCGATAATCCACTGTCCCCCCTGGGCCGTTCCCGAAAAACAGGCTGTTGTAAGCTGGGATCCTGAAAAGTTCCTGCTTGGACCCTGTTAAGGTGCGAGAAGGGAGGGGACTCGCGAGATCCCCTCACGCAACTTTGTCCGGCGTTAACCGAAAGATCGATGTCAAGACGCGCTAAGCAAGCAAATCGCCCAGAATCGGCACTGATCTCGAATCCGGGAAAACCCTCAGCATCTCGCCCCTGAATCGTTCGAGGATTGGCCTATACTTCCCGTCTTCTTGCCCTCAAATCTAATTCTGGAATGCCCCCTGAGTCCCCAGACTCGCTGATTATGCGTACCTGACAGCACATTTCCCTCGCCGAAAAAAGTGGGGATAAGAGCAGACACCTCGCGACACGAGAGCGGTCGAGCGGAAGACTTCGTAAAACCTCTACTCTGCCACCATAAAAAAGCGCTTGCGAGTTTGAAGAATTCCCGGCTGTCCTTCGATCAAAGCTTGCACGCACTCCGGATCGCAGGAACTTATCCGGAAACCTCCCAGACCAGGAATCCCCTGGCCTAACCTTGAGAGGCAAAGCATCAGGTATCTTAAGATACAAGATCCGAGGCCTCCGGCTGCAACCGGACTACTGAATCGATTGGAATGGCAAGCGTCGGAACCCGACCTAGCCTATATACTTGTCGAAACACTTATATTTGAAACCGAACGCGTCGCTCTCGCTTTCCGAGCTTGGACTCTTCTAAAGCGCCTTCCGAAACCGGTCCAGCAAACGGAGATGCACACGGTCCGCGGAAAACCAGGCAAGAACCATGAGCACACCCTCCCCCAGCGCACACCCACCCAAGGTTCACGTTTGCCCCGAATGCGGGAGCCTCAATCTCATAGAAGACTTCGACCAAGGCGAGACCATCTGCCAAGACTGTGGATTAGTTCTGTCCCAGAACCTGATGAGTCGCGGACCCGAATGGCGGGCTTTTACCAAGGAGGAAAAGGATGAGAGAGGCCGCGTCGGAATACCCACATCCTTCTCCATTCACGACAAAGGACTCTCAACAGTTATCGACCGAGTCAACAGAGACGCGTTCGGCAGACAATTACCCTTCGAGACAAGAATGGAAATGCTCCGTCTTCGGAAATGGCAAATCCGGACCCGAGTACACTCATCATCCGATCGCAACCTAGCCCAGGCAATGGCCGAGCTTGACCGTCTAACAGACAGGTTACACGTACCGGCCAACGTCAAAGAAGACTCGGCAGTCGTATACCGAAAGGCACTCGACAGCGGACTTGTCAGAGGACGCTCAATTGCCGCAATAGCAGCCGCATCCCTATACGCAGCCTGCAGATCTAGCGAGACTCCCCGAACCCTCAAAGAAGTAGCATCAGCAAGTAGAATCAAGAAGAAAGACGTCGCACGCTGCTACCGCCTCCTACTGAGAGAGCTAGAAATGTCAATGCCGGTCGAAGACCCGATTCGTTGCATATCAAAAATTGCCAGCCGAGCCGAAATCACAATACAGACACAGCAATCTGCGATTCAAGTACTGAAAGACGCACGAAATAAGGGAGTTGTAGCCGGCAAGGATCCGATGGGCCTAGCCGCGGCAGCACTCTACGTTGCCTGTGTCCTCCAAAGAGAAAAGAAGACTCAAAAGGAAATCGCTGAGATTGCTAACGTTACCGAAGTCACTGTGCGGAATAGGTACAAGGGTCTGAAAGACGCCCTTGGTCTGACTGCTTAAACCGGTTCTAGCGTAGATACTGGCGCATGCTCTGAATGTTGTTGAATACAGTAGCCCACTGGGGCGAAGGATTCGGCTTTGTCGTGCTATATCCAGTCATGGAAATCGAGAATTTCACCCGTGGATCCCTAGAGTAGTAATAGATAATGTCCAGTTTTTTCTTTGGATTCGCATTATAGAGACTCCTCTTCAAAGCGTTGAAAAGGTATTTGTTAAAGAACTCCAGCTCAATCGAGACGGTTATCCGCTCACTCAATCGAGAACCTTCTAACTCGCCTTATCGTATATACCGGCTATACCTATTTATCGATAGCCCCTGGAGCCGACTAAACTTCAATTAGTCCGCTGGAAAGCGCTGGAAACCCTTGGCAATACCGAGAGATTTGAAGGAATAAGCAGGCTAGGGCTCAATCTGGCTGCCCACCCCCGGGGCCCCAGATTCGTTCCCTTGCTGCGTCCCCGTGGTTACAATCAGGATTTTACCCCTTCGGTATAGGACTCACAAGAGGAAAGCATGACGGAAAGGACGACCATAATTATTGCTCTTGGGATGGCTTGGCTGTTCTGGTTCCTTTTCTTCCTTTACCTCGGTGTCTAATCCATCTCTTCTGAGGGCACGCTTAAATACGCAAGCCAGCTATACAAACTCGTGGACGATTACAAGGGAGAACTGGGCTTCTAGAATGGCCGACGTGTGTTCCACCTGCGGCCTTCCCAAAGACCTCTGCGTCTGTGGCACCATTAGCATGGAGCAGCAGACTGTAAAAGTGCGCATGGAAATGCGCAAATGGGGGAAACCTGCGACCATAGTTGAAGGCATCGATGGCAAAAGTGTGGACCTGCCAGACCTAGCAACAAAATTGAAAACTTACTGTGCCTGCGGCGGGACATCTAAGAACAATGCCATCATATTGCAAGGAGACCATCGTGACAAGGTGAAGAAGGTTCTGGTTGGATACGGCTTTCCCGAAACAAGCATAGAGCTTCACTAAGCGGCTGTAAAGCATGTCCAGTCTTAAAGAAGTCCTTGGCTCATTTAGGCGAGGCCCGACGGTCCTACGAGCATGTCCCCAATGCGGTTCAACCGTCGTAAGATCTCGAATGCCACTGGAGGGATCCATGTTGCCTGTAACATATGTGTGTAGGAACTGCGGATATCATGGGTTCGTCGCCTTAGAGGAGGAGCGGGAAACCGAATCCTAGAAGAGGTCTGGTTTCAAGACACTCGAAGGACTCTTGCAATTTCTGATTCGAAAACCTCCGGTCGGAACTGCTGAGCCCTGGCGGACGCGGCTGCCGACAACTTCTCGCGAAGCTGATCGTTTTCAGTAAGCTTTACGATCTGTCGTGCTGCAACGGGCAAGTCACGCCATCGAAAACCCACGTCATTGGTCACAATCTCTATGGGTCCCCCGCTATCATGGACAATCGGGACACATCCGGCAGCCATAGCCTCAACTATAGTTATCCCGAAATGCTCATCCTTAGCACAATGAACATACGCCATCGCTCTTCCAAGAAGATCCTTTGCTTTTCTTAGCGGTAAGAGAACGAACGAAACATTTTCTGGTGCCGTTCTTCTCAACTGCTCAAAGTACGCTGAAGTTCCATCCGGGAGACTTCCTATTGCGACAAATCTTGTCGTAGGAACCATTCGAGCCAATTCAACGAAGAAGTGGAATCTCTTCTCCGGGACGAACCTTCCGACGGTTACCACCAGATTCTCCCTTGGCTGCATCCTATCGAGTTGTGAATAGACTTCGACTGGGCAAGGTGGGTACACGGTTAGGGAATCGCGCCGCCACGTCCTCTGCACGAATTCTCGGGTAAAATCGGAGACGCTTAGAAAGACTCTAACGCGGCGAACGCGATTCCGATAATAGGCGCTTGCCGGCCGATAGTACAAGCGCCAGATTGGAGAGGTCGACGATTGTAGATGAGAGAAGTATTCGGGAAAATAGCAATACTGTATGACCGGAATGCGTGTTGAAGGTACGTAGCCGATATCTTGTGTGCTAAGCAAGATATCATAAGTATATCGCGAAACAATTCGCTTGATCCGAACCCTGTGATATGCTATCCTTTGGTAGAGGAGTGCCCGAGGCCCGAGGTGTGGCTTGAAGGGAGGATAATAGGATCGGTTGACCTTTTCGAACAGCCCATTGTAACCATAAAAGTCCTCGAAACTCGCTTCGTCGAATTCCTCGCTTACTAGCGTAATCTCGTGGCCGGCTTTGGTCGCAGCGAGGATCGAGTGAATTGCAACCCTTTCGCCGCCGCCCTTAACACTTAGTCGAGGATGAACGAGGAGTACCTTCATGGACTAACCGCAGTTATCTGAAGCCAAATCGATGGCTGTTTACCTGTTCTTAGACCTCCACATCTCTACCGTGAGCTTTAATCCCTCTTGAAGGGTATGGGACGGCTTCCACCCTAGCTCCTTTGATATTTTGGAATTGTCAAGTACTAGATATTGGGGGTCTTGTGACTTCGGCCGCTGAGGGTACCCGGGCGGATATGATCCAAAGACAATCTTCCCCTTGAATCCTGTCATTGCCGTTAACAATTTCGCTAATTCAGAATTCGTAACCGGGTTGCCCGGTGATACGTTATAGACTTGGCCGATCGCCTTGGGTGACTTGCCAGCTAGGATGTAGCTGCTAACATGGTCTTCTGCAAACATGTAGTCTCGGATTGAGTCAGGAGCTCCAACGTAGCAAGTTTCTCCTGCCAGCATTTTCGATATAAGATATTCGGTGTAGAACCCTCCTTCGCCGGTTCTTCCATAGCTATTGATAGGTCGAAGCACTGTTCCCTTTAGATGATAAACTCGGTCAGCCATCTGCACGTACTGATCGGCGGCGGATTTTGTAACCGCGTATGGGGACGCAGGATTGAGAATCGCTTCTTCTCTAATAGGCCGGTTGCCTTCTTGCCAGCCGTACACTTCGGCGGTCGAAGCGGCGATGAGCCGTGCGTTAGGCGCTTCCCTCAGGATCGCATGAACTAGGTTGACCGTTCCCTCGAAGTTTGTCGCGATGTACGGATAAGGATCATCAAAAGACAACCTGACAGGAGTCAGCGCGCCGAGATGAAAAATTATCTCTGGCTCCGAGGCATCCACTGCGGACATAATCGAATGGAAGGTTCCAAGATCTCCTTCGATAAGATGAACTTGGGAAATTACATCTCTGATTCTACTCAGTTCTCTTTCAGACGAGTGCCTGACCAAACCGTGGACATTGTAGCCGTCCTTAACGAGCCTAGAAGCTAACCTTGAACCTATGAATCCAGTTATTCCTGTAATGAGCACGTTCATCTTGGTTTTCTCTCCTTTAACGTCTCGTCAGCCTCTTCAAGTTCTCTCAACGAGTTAACAGTGATGAAGGATCCGTTGTGCTTGAAGGCTTTTAGCTTATTCATTTGCGCCAACTTCGGAAAAGTCGTTCTTTCAACATCGCCTTTCTGCGGCATGTAATTCAGCACCTTCTGATCGAAAACGTAGATTCCCATGGAGCAGAAGAAGTCCCGCAGAACAGGCTTTTCCACAAAACCCTCACAAAGCCCCTTAGGGCTAATTTCGACAAGGCCGAAAGGCAACCTAGGATGTACCACCGCAATTGATGCCAAGGATCCATCCTCCGAATGGTTGTCGTGCAATGCACGTAGTCTTAGATCCGTAATTTGGTCGCCGTTAAGCGCAAAGAATGATGGAGAATCCACATAACGTGAAATCGCAAGACGGAAGCCCTCGCTCGTTCCGCCTTCCACCGTATGGACACTGTATCGAATATCCACTCCAAATTTCCCCCCGCTTCCGAAGTAGCGGATTATTTTCTCTTTCAGATAGGCAACCCCTATGACTAGGTCTGTGACTTTGTTCTGTTGGAGCCATTCAATAACCCATTCGAGAAGAGGTTTCCCGCCAACTTTAACCAGTCCTTTCGGAATATCATGGGTAATCGGTCGTAGTCGCAGTCCTTCTCCACCGGAGAGGATCACGGCTGTCTTAGGAGACGTCATTTGATAGACTCACAAGCTTCCGTCTAAATGGGAGCAAGAGGCTCAGCTTCAACACTGGGCATAGGCTCAGTCTGTTTTTATAACTAAGGTTTCGGTCGCAAGGAAATTCGAGGGCTACTCGATATTCACGGCAAGCAGATAGACTATAGAGGCGACAACTGCGAAGAAGGCGAGGGGCACGTACCAGAGGAGTAGGCCTCCCGTTACCAGCACAAGTAGGGCGCCAAGATCAGCTTTGTCTTTTCTTTTCGACAAATCTACGTTCCAGACGCCAAGGGAGTAGAGGCTTACAGCAAGGACCCCTAGCACTGCGGCAACGCTGAAAAATAGAACTGAGAAGATCGAGCCGCCAATGGGTTTGTCATTGGAGATGGTGGGAACTATGCTTACTATGGGTCCTAGCAAGAATCTGAGTCCATATACCAGCCCGAGGCCGAAAACGACCCAGGCTAAGGGAAGTAGAAAGAGCCGTTTCTCCAAGTGCCTTCTACAACCGTCCGCCGACCCATATTTCATATAAACGTTAGGCGCAGTGTTCGCGTGGAACTGACAATGAATCTCAGTAGGTTGATATTCAGAAGCTGGTATTATTTCCGGATAGGGTACGGAACTTACGTTGCTTTTCCGCTCGGTTTCGCGAGCACGATGATCGTGATATACGAGCTCGCTTTCAAGGACGTTGCCGTAATCCATGATTATTTTCCTCGTTTGTACATTTTCGGAATCGTCGCGCTACTGGTCATAGGTCCGATTAGCATCTACGCGGGACTTTACCACATAAAACGGACGGGAGCATACTCTGCGGAAGCTTCTGTACTTACCGAATCTAATCCTTACGTTTACCGGGCCATCCCTGGCAAAGAGCGCGAGGTCTTCCTTCCTCTGATGATGCTCACCGCGAAGGGACTGGCAAAAATGATGGAGCAGCAACACTCAATGACTCTAGAGGAGCAACGGGAATTCCAGACCGTTCTGGACAAGGCGAATTCCCTGTTGGAAGGAGCCTCCATTGGACTGCCGAAAGATAAGGCAAAGGCCTAGCATGCTTTTGGACCGATTGGACGCGCTCCAGTAACAAAGGGATAATTAGCAGTCCGGAGCGGACCGGGCGACTGGAAGCAGATGAGCGAAGACCTTCCTCAAACGAAATATGTTGTGCAAGTCACTGTTCCAGAGAAGAGCCCTGCGACTCCAAAACAGTATGTTCAAGATCTAAAGGGCGTCGTTGGCGGCAAACAGCTGGCTAGAATGAAGAAGGAGGCGGTAGACTGCCCAGTTCTCTCCAAGACCGTCTCTTTCGCACAGTGCTTCGCTTGTCCGAACTTTATTCGACGGGTCAAAGGGAAGGTCGACTGTCGAGGTTTTCCCCTGCCAACATCTACTTCATAGTTGTCGATTCCTAGAGGAAAGGCGACTCGCGGATTGAACGACGAAGCCCAAAAACTCATGGAAGAACTCGGATTCTCGAGAGAGGGATGCTCAATCTATTTCTCCCTCCTGGAGAAGCCCTCAGGCGAGACCATAGAGCAGATTCTGGCTCATTCTAGCTTCTCATCACGTGACGCTGAAAGAGCAGTTAAGGAGCTGGTCGAGAAGGGCATTGTCCTGGTTAGCAGCAACAAGCTCGAAGCGTCCGAGCCCAAACAGTTCGTGGCCAGGATCCAGGACATGAAACGGACAGAGATGTCAAGGGATTTGGACGCCCTCAACGCCAAAAGTACACGACTGCTGTCCCTGCTTGAACCACAGTACTGGGAGCTAAGGCTAGGAGTGAGACCAGAGGACCTTCTGGAACCGTTGCCGACTCTCGAAGAGATGGAGATCAGGACAGTCAAAGTGATCGCAAACGCCTCTCGAAAGATCTCGATCTCAGCGGAGACGTTCGGCTGGTTCGGGAAGGTCAAAGAAGAAATCTATCGCGCGATCGAGAGAAGGGTGAAGTTCCGTCTCCTCATGACAGCCAAGGATTCTGAGGCAGTCTCGAGAGCCCGGGAGGCAATGGGGTTGGGAATGGAAGTTCGACAACCCACGGAAGACTGGTATCCGGTCAGAGGAACGCTATCAGACGACAAAGAGCTCGTGTTTCTCATATGGGCTACAAACGAGAGAAATGGCCGGCGACCAAAGTTCTTCCGGCCACACTTCACTAAGAACGACGGGATGATACGGGTCTTCGCCGACGCGTTTGACAAACGCTGGTCAGACGCAAGTCCAGTCTAGACGCTTAACTTGAACCGCGGGTTTGCGCACATTTTTGCACTGCTACCATCGATCTAGGCTTGATGTCCTTCGTGACGAAGATGCGAAGATCGGGAATAGAGTATAGTAGGCGACTTACGAAAGGAAGTGTTCCTTCAACAACTCTTGCATTGCGAGGTGCTCTGTTCAATACCCCCCCTCCCCTTTTTGACGGGGAAATTTCCTGTCCAGCATGGATAATCGGCGAGTTTCGCGGTTCAGGGCACGTTCCCGGCTTAGATGTGATGGCAAAAAGACAGGAATTCTAGACCGATCCTCGAACGATTTTGGGGCGAGATACGGGTGTGATCCCAGACCGAAGATCTGGGCACGTTTTGGGCGAGTTTCGATTATTTTACTGCCATTAGAACTAGGGGTCGAAACTCATCCAGTATCTCCTGGACCTGGCTCTCAGTCCTGGCTTCAACGTAAAGCCTGAGCAAAGGCTCGGTGCCACTGGCCCGGACCAGAAACCAGCCTCGTCCCTCTAGATCCACTCGTACCCCGTCGAGATTACTGGATATCCTGCCCTGGAGTCTAGCCTTGAGCGCCTTCATCGTGCGATCTTTTGCTCCCTCATCGCAGGGAATTTTCTCTTTGACCATATAGAATTTGGGAAGTCCATCCAGCAGCTTGGAAAGAGATCTGCCAGTCCTAGCGATCGCGTTCACGACTAGCACAGTGGCCATGGTTCCGTCCCTGACCGGGTGATGAGGAGCATAGAAGATACCGCCGTTTTCCTCCCCGCCAAGCAACGCACCCTCTCTTACGACTGTCCTTGAGACCTCGATACTTCCGACCTTAGTCAGGATCAGTTTGCCCTTTCTCCTGCTAGCAATCTCCGATACCACCATCGAGGTGTTGATGGGCGTGACAACCTTCGCGCCGGGATGATCCTTTAGCAGTTCATCCTCAATGAGCGCGAGAGTCCGATCGCCGGGCTGAACGATGCCCTTCTCATCGACGAAGATAGCCCGATCCCCGTCCCCATCATGAGCGATTCCGAGGTCAGCCTTTTCCTCTCTCACAATCTTCGAGAGAGCACCTAGGCTTTCTGGGCGTGGCTCCGAATTCCGACCGGGAAACTCGCCATCAATCACATCATTAACACCAATCACACGCGCGCCAAGCTTCCTAAGCAACTTGGGGGTCGTGAGCGCAGCAACTCCGTTGCCAGTATCGATGACGATCTTCAGATTCCCGATTCGGTCCTTAGCAACGAGATGGCTCTCAACTTTCGCAAAGTAGGACGCTATGCTTTCCTCTCTGCGAACCCTCTGACCTGGCTGATAGCCAGTCCGCCACTTATCTCGATAAATCAGCAGCTCCATTTTCTCTTCTTTTGAACGAGCGATCTCGATCCCGTCAGAATCAACTACCTTGAATCCGTTATACTCGGGCGGGTTGTGACTTGCAGTAATCATCACTCCCGCCGAAAAGGACGTGGTCTTCACCAGGAATTCAAGCGCAGGAGTCGTGATCAGACCGTAATCGTCAACATCGTTGCCTAGGCGGAGCAGTCCAGCCGCCACGCCTTCGAGAAGCATCGGACTAGAAGCGCGACTATCTCTACCGATCAGGACTCTACGCTTAGGAAACAGAGTTCCCAAAGCTGAACCTACACGGAAAGCAAGGCCGGAGTCAATCTCCTTGCCTGCGACTCCCCTAATTCCGTTGGTTCCGAACAGCCTCGGAGTCTTCATCTTTTTGGTAACCTTCTAATCCCCCATTCTAATAGAGGATAGTCGAGTTCGGAGATACTACTGATCCACCCGGGATGACTGACTGGCCAGCAATTATTGACCCACGGCCGATTTTGGATCCATTACCGATAATCACTCTTTCGCCAATGACCGAGTCTTCGACAATCGCTTTCTCACCGATGGATGTTTCTTCAAATATTATTGAATTCCGCACAATTGCTTCACCTCCAACACTCACGTTCTCGCTGAGAATCGAAAGAGGGCCCACCTTCGCGCCCGCCCCCAAACGGGTCTGAGTACCCAAAAACGAGGGCCTTAAGATCTCCCATCCGTTCTTGGTAGCATTAGGGACTGCGGCCTTAGGCTCTTGCTTCTCCAAGAGTTCTCGGTTGGCCCGCACATATTCCGAAACCCGCCCGATGTCGTACCAGAATCCGTTGTGCATCCATCCCCGCATCCTCCCATTCCGAACTAATTTAGGGAAAACCTCTTTCTCCAGACTGGCGGGTCGGCCTTCTGGAATGGAATCCACTACCTTAGGACTGAGCACGTACACTCCTGCGTTTACATGACTCGCAGCGGAGTGAGCCGCCGGTTTTTCCTCGAACTTTTTCACCGTTCCGTTAGAGTCGGTCAAGACTGAGCCATATGGGGAAGGGTCGCGAACGGAGACCAAGGCAATTGTTGCATCTGCCTTGGTCTCTTGGTGCATTACCAGCATACGTGTAATGTCGATATTGCTCACAATGTCACCGTTTGTCACGAAGAATGGTTCATCCTTGCTCAGAAGATTGGACGCGAGCCGAATCGGACCTGCGGTTCCCAAAGGGGTCTCTTCTACGGAAAACTCGACCGTCACTCCAGCTACACGGTGACCTACTTCGATCTTCAATTTATCTGAAAGATGATTGACAGCTAGGATTACCCGGTCAACTCCGCCCGAGCTGAGCCATCGAGCCATGGACTCAACGAGCGGCATGCCAACTATGGGAAATAACAACTTCGGCTTGGAGCAGCTGAGGGGTCGCAGTCTTGTTGCGAACCCTCCCGCAAGTATCAAGCCTCTCAACTAGATCGTCTACAACCCGCGGTTTTCGATTCGTTAGTCCCCTATATTGTCTTTAGAGCCGGACACAGAATAGTTTGGAACTACCGATGTCCAAGAGGGAGAACCACGCTATATTCAGGATGCGTGATCCTCACGGTCAAGACCGGATTGTCATTTTCGCCCTGTCAGATTACTGGCTTCTTTAGCATACATGATACCCCGAGGGATCCGTTGAAGATCGGATCTACAGGGGCCGGAGTGAATCTTCAGCAAGGAGTAACGACTTCAGTAAGGATCAGCCGAGCTTCGCGAGCGAAACTTGCTATCTCATTTAATGGAAAGCCGCTTGCACATCCAGTGGTATCGAGAGCAGTTGTTCAAGAGCATCTAGAAAGATCCTCCGAAACCTTGCGGGTTAACGTCCTTCACAAAGGGATCCTCCCAATGGGCTGCGGCTACGGGACCAGCGGCGCGGGAGCGTTAAGCCTCTCTCTAGCGCTTAATCAAGCGCTGGGTTCCTACCTCAGCGAGATTGAGGCCGCGCAGATCGCTCATAAGGTGGAGGTGAAGTACAAGACCGGTCTCGGAACAGTGACTTCTGCATTCTATGGAGGACTTGTAATACGGACCCGTGCCGGAGCTCCTGGAATCGGAGAAGTCAAGAAGGTCATCCCCTCGTCCTCGCTGAGAGTCGTTTCAGGCGCGTTCGGACCGATATCAACTGCGGGCGTTCTGACAAACAGCGGTTTGATAAAGCGAATTAACCTATGCGGACGAGAACTAGTCTCTCTTCAGGTTAAGAGTCCTGAGACCAATACTTTCATCAGATTATCGCGAAGGTTTGCAGATTGCCTAGGAATATTCTCCCCGCGACTGCGGGAAGCAATAGCAAGCATGCAAAGGGGACAGATACTGTCCAGTATGATGATGATTGGGGAATCACTCTTCACGGTAGTTGGCAGAGATCTCGTCCCTAAAGCGAAGGCGACCATCAGATCAGCTGGTCTCATTCCAGTGGTTAGCAAGATCTCTGGACATGGAGCCGCAGTGATTTGAAAATATCACCTAACCATCCACGTTTTAGATCCCTCGAGACCAGAGAACGACTTGTCCAAGGATTTCAAAGCGGAATCGTAGCTTCTCAGGGCTTGATTGCCCAGGGTCGTGGAGAGGCATTCGATTACATGCTCGGTGAGGTCACCCCGAAATCCTCTCGACTCGCGACCAAGGCTGCCAGCGCTCTCCTATTGGGAGCAAAAAGCCCGGTTATATCCATCAACGGGAACACTGCCGCTTTAGTAGCCCGAGATGTTGTGAAACTTGCGCGTTCGGTTCCGGCTCAACTTGAAGTAAATCTGTTTCATAGAAGCCTCGCGCGAGAGAGAAGAATTGCTTCTTTGCTCAGGCGCAACGGAGCAGATCGAGTACTTGGAGTGGACTCAAAGACTAAGGTTAGGATCCGAGGAGTAGCCAGCCCAAGGCGTAGCGTCGATGCTCAGGGAATCGGTAACGCTGATGTTGTATTGATCCCGCTTGAAGATGGTGACCGGGCGGAAGCACTTAGAAAGGCTGGAAAGGCAGTGATTGCGATAGACCTCAATCCAATGTCGCGGACCTCCCTGGCCGCCACTGTCACTATTGTTGACAACATCATCAGAGCTATTCCGGAATTGCTCCGAATCACTGAGAAAATGAAACCTCTTTCGAGGTCTCGATTAGGCGCCATAGCTTCGAGCTTTGACAATGAGAAGAATCTTGCGAGAGCGATGAAAGACATGATTCACTACATGCAAGGATGGGCCTAGACTTGAGTGAGAATTCTAACAAAGAAAGAAAGAAAGTAACGGTTGCTGACTTTTCGAAAATGAAGGCTCAGGGTCAGCGAATCGTGATGGTAACATCATATGACTACCCCACTTCGACTATCGCGGATGACGTCGGAGTCGACTCGATCCTCGTCGGGGACTCCTACGGAATGGTGGTTCTGGGTTACGACACAACAATTCCTGTAACGGTAGAAGAGCTTCTTCCCGTTTGCCAAGCGGTCAAAAGAGGAGCGCGCCATTCACTGTTGATCGGCGACATGCCGTTCCTAAGCTTCCAGATCTCCGAAGAGGATGCCATAAGAAACGCAGGACGCTTCATCAAAGAAGGAAGAATGGAGGCTGTCAAAATCGAGGGAGGAAGGGAAATGGCACATATTGCAAAGGCCGTTTCGAATGTTGGCATACCAGTCCTCGGACACATTGGGCTAACACCGCAAACCGCAACACTCCACGGAGGGTATAGAATTCAGGGCAAGAACGCCCACTCCGGCAAAAGCCTCGTTGAAGATGCTAAGTTACTAGAGGACGCGGGAGTGTTCGGGATTGTTCTTGAGATGATAACAGAAGAAGTGGCAAAGGTCATCACGCAAACCGTCTCCGTCCCAACCATTGGGATTGGTTCGGGGAGATACTGTGATGGTCAAGTCCTAGTCTTACACGACATTCTCGGGCTCTACCCTAGGTTTGTGCCAAAATTCGCAAAGCGATACGCAAACCTAGCGGCAACGATAGGGGAAGCTCTCGGAGAATACGCATCAGAGGTCCGTCGAGGCACATTTCCGGAAGAGAAGCACGTCTTCAAAATCGACGACGCAGAACGAAACAAGCTCGATTTACCCCAGAAGTCTTGAAAACTTGCGCTTCAGCATTGTAGGTGCAGGGGCCATTGGTTGTCTATTCGGCGCAAGATTGAGGATAGCAGGCCACGACGTCACCCTAGTACATCGGGACCCTATTGTCATCCAGGCGATCAAGAAGAATGGGATTAAGCTCCAAGACCTCGACGGAACACTCACTAAAGTTAGTGTGCCCGTTCAAAAGGGTCCGACAAGGCTGCCTGGAACAGAGGTTCTCATTGTTGCAGTGAAAGCACACCATACCAGAGCTGTCGCAACAAGTTATCGTGGGAGGATACCTCCCGAGACGACAGTCGTGAGTCTTCAAAACGGTCTAAGCAATGTTGAGACCCTGCAATCTGCGTTCAGGAACGAGATCCTTGCAGCATCGACCACCGAGGGGGCCTTATCATTGGGCCCAGGCTACGTGGTGCATACGGGAAGGGGAGTGACACTCATTGGGGGCGCACGAGGCGCAAACTCGGACACATGCTCTCGCATCAAGATAGCGTTCGATACAGCAGGATTGAAGGCGAAGACTAGTTCCAACATCCATGGAGTTCTGTGGGCAAAGGCCATAGTCAACGCAGCAATAAACCCGCTTTCAAGTTTGACCAGACTCCCCAATGGCGCACTAGCCAGGAACCGGGGGATCGGAGAGATCGCCCATAGCGCGATGAACGAGGGGATAGCAGTTAGCCACGCAATGGGCATCAGACTTGTTGGAGATCCGAGAAAACTATGGCGGAAGATTTTGTTGTCAACTAGAGCCAACAAGTCTTCGATGCTCCAAGATATAGAACGAGGCAGGATGACTGAGATTAGGCAACTAAACGGCGCCATTCTCTCCCACGGAAAAAAGACAGGGGTCAAGACCCCTGTAAATGGGATATTGACAAAGCTAGTATTGGGACTACAGGAGTCGTCAAAGATGATGACGTCAAAGGTCTAGGCGGTTTGCCTCTGCGGACTGATCATTAGTTCTTACAGGCGGTTCTGGTCTTGCCGGATTTCAAGGCCGTGTCACACACGCGAATGGCTTCTATCGCGTCCTTCCCGGAAGGTATAGGGTCCACGTCGTCACTCACGACCTTCATGAAGTATTCAAGTTCTAATCGTAGCGGTTCATCGTACCTAATGTACGGTTTGGTCATCATTTTCGAATTTTCAACTGTAATCTCTTGAGTTATGTAATCTAGGTTGATTGTTGCCTCACTCCCAGTAATTATCAATGTGCGAACTTTGCGAGGGGTCAACCAATTTGCATCCAAGAAACCAGTAACGCCGCGACTGAAGCGTAACATGATCTCGGCATAGTCCTCAAAGGAATGCTTCAAGGAACCGGTCTGGGCATAGACTACCGAGACATTGTCCTCTAAGAGAAACCGCATAATGTCAATATCGTGTATCGCCGTATCCTTGATCACTCCAACGTCACCTATCCTGATCGGCCAACGCGCGACACGACGCCCGGTAGCGATAATGACCTGCCCTGCGGCTTTTTGAGTTAGTAGCTTTTTGACAAATCGAACCCCTGGGTTGAACCGTTCAATAAATCCGACCATAAGCTTCAAACCTGCTTTTGAGCTGGTGGCGACGAGTTTGCGAGCTTGTTCCTGATTCCCAGTCATAGGTTTTTCCACCAAAAGGTGCTTTCCAGCTTCTAGAATCCTAGTCCCGACTTGGAAGTGTGTGTGGGTAGGTGTTGCGACCGTCACGGCTTCTATTTCGGGAATGCGAAGAAACTCATGGGTATCAGTATACCACGGAACCGAATATTTCGACCCGACCTGTTTTGCTCGCTCGCGATTAGAGTCGCAGATTCCGATAAGATTGCATTTGGGATTTTGGCGGAGGACTCGTACTTGATTCTCGCCCCAGAATCCGGTTCCTATGACGCCGGCGCCGACACGTTTCAAGTCCTCGAACTGCCTCTTCCAATAGAAGTATAGAAGAGGCCCGCTCTCTCCACATTTGAAGCTTCCAGAACCCTTGACAGATCGCATACTGCCCCCGGACGGCTCATCTCTGAAGCCAACTTTTGCGAACTTATCTCTGCAAAGTCCGACCTGTCTAAAGCGACTAGAGCGCAGCTCGTCCTCGATGCAGCTCTCAACGGCGAGTTCTCAACTCTAACCCCCTCGCCTAGGACGCCAGCTTCGAACCATCGATTGTCTCTCCCAGGGTACACTGAAAGTATTGCACCTCTCCTTTCAAGCGTCCGAATAATTTGTGGCGGACTAGGTTTCGAATCTCGGGGCGACTCCAGCCCACTGAAACCCAAGATTGCAATTCTAGAATGCCGAAAGCGTTTTCCGCAAAGAGACAATGCACTCTTCACCAAGTCCAGAACTCTTTGCTCACCCGACTCGTTGATTCGACGCGCTGCCCGAACCACGCTCAGGTTTCCTCGGCTACCCGAGCTGCCAATCGCGATGTTGCTCGCAATTGCATCTCTGACAACAAAAGTGCTGGGGATCCCCAGATTGTCAGTTCCAGATTGCCTGCTGAGATCGAGAGCCTCAGAATAGTCTACATCATCAGTCTCGCAGAGGGTTGCTAGTTCGAACTCCAAAGCTCGCAACACGTCTCTATAGATTGGCCCAAACAGGCTGGCCGCCTCAGCGGCGCTAAGTTTTGAACTCGTACTGATGGAGGGGAATACAGCAAGAAAAATCTCCTGAGCTAACGAGAGTGCTCCTTTCCCTATTCCTGCGATGAGTTTCGGCTTCTCCCTAAATTTCTGAAGGGTCTCCCCGCTCCAAAACAAGGGCACGTAGCTTAACTGGACATCTCTGCCGACAGCGTGGCCGCTGTGCTTCTCGATGGTTTGTCGAAGGGTTGTATCGGTGAAGTTCGGTTGGCATAACCCGGTAAAAGTGAGGCTTGTCCCACGAGAGATAAACTTACAAATGGCGCGAGTAGTTATTTCGAGCTCACTAATCTCTCTTTGACTCACGGCGTGCCCGGTTAAGACAATAATCGAGGGTGGGTTCGCAGAGAGGGCTTCCACGCTTGACAGGAGAGTGGTAGTTCCTGTTTTCCGGTGAACTCCTAGCAACCATCTCGCTTCGCCTATCCCGCCGGTATCCGTTCTTTTGGTCTTGGCTTCATCAAAACGCCCTACGAGATAATTTGGATGGCCTGCCTCGGCAAACAAGGTTGAAAGCAGGAGTGCTTCCGGTTCGTTGCCTATGATAGCAATCTTGGATTCGGAAAATTGATTGCTCGTTCGAAACACCATAATCTTGCGGAAACCGCAGATAGTTGCATTGGCGGGTTAACCAATTGATACGAATCCATTACAATATCGGGAGGGCGACAAGGAGAAGTTGCCATCATTACGAGATGGCTGCAATAGCCAGTTAACACGAATGACGCCAGTCTTCCTCACAGAAATGATTCGAGGGTCAAAATATTTGCATCTTTTATCTACTTGTCGTTTGCCTCGAGTGTTGCCCGGAAAAATAGACTATGAAAGTCTGGATTGAAGTTCTAACGCCGAAACAGGCGCTCTTCTTCGAGCCTTTGTACCACGCACTGAGGCGGGAAGGACATGAGGCGTTGATCACTACGCGCGTCTACCGCGAGGCCGAACAAACTCTCAAGTTGAAGAAACTGCGATTTTCGGTAGTAGGAAGCCATGGCGGCGGAACAGCTTTTGGAAAACTCCTCGCGAGCGCTGAGAGAATTACAAAACTCGCGAAGTTAATTCAGAAGTGGAAGCCAAACGTGGCTGTCTCCTTCTCATCAGTCGAAGCTTCTCGGGTCGCATTCGGTTTGGGTATTCCTCATGTTGCAGCTAATGACTCGCCCCACTCTTGGATGGTAGCTCGACTGACGATACCCCTGACGACTTTCCTTTGTTGTCCGTGGATCATCGGTCGATCGGTTTGGGAGGAGTTCGGCGGACCCTCACGCAGGGTCATTCTCTACAGGGCGTTGGACCCAGCAGCTTGGCTCAAACGTCATCGTCCGAGCGATACCGTTCTAAGACAATTGGACTTGAAGAGGGATAGGCCGATTGTTGTTTTCCGAACAGAGGAAGCATTCGCGTCGTATCTCATGGGGAAGTCAAGCGACAAGGACCCAATCGTGGCGCCAATCATCGATGAACTGCTGAAGAGGGGACTGGAATGCCAAGCAGTCGTATCGACGAGGTACGGGATGCAAGCCCCGGTGATAAGGAAGCGGTTTGGTGAAAAAGTGACTGTAGTTGACAGGATAGTCGATGCCACTAGTCTGCTTTCGTATTCGTCAGCCTTTGTCGGATCGGGCGGTACCATGACTGTAGAGGCTGCGCTCTTGGGAATTCCATCAATTTCCTGCTTTCCAGGGCCTAAGCCCCTTTACATCCAGTATTTGGAGAGGCTAGGCCTAGTCGAGACAATTAAGTCCCCCCGTGAGATCGCATCTAAGGTGCATAGAATGCTAACCGACCCGGAGGCCTTTGGACCCCAGAAAAGACGCGGGAAAAAACTTCTAGCCAAGATGGAAGACCCAGTCGCCAAGATTCTTAGCACGGTAAAACTAACGGGGAAATAGATACGACATTGAACGAAAATACGACTGCCATGTTGGATAAGATAAGGTCAAAGAAGGTGAAAGTGTGTGTTGTGGGTCTGGGCTATGTCGGTGTCCCGCTAGCCGTAGCTTCTGCGGAAGCAGGCTTTGTTGTAGTCGGTGTCGATGTGGACAAAGAGAAGGTTTCCATGATCAACAAGGGTATTTGCTACGTCGAGGATGCTTACAGCGAAAGACATCTGCCTGACCTTGTAAGGGCTGGATTGATCAGCGCTACAGATAGTCTCTCCGACGGGGCGACTTCTTCTGACATATTGATCGTCTGTGTGCCAACTCCTCTTAATGCCAAAAGCGAGCCGGATCTCTCCTTTCTTCGATCGGTTGCAAGGGGCCTGTCAAAGAACCTCGCCGGATTCAAACTCGTTATCGTAGAGAGCACCAGTTTCCCAGGGACCACGAAAGATATCTTTCAACCGTTGCTAGAACGAGATGGGAAGAAACCGGAGAAGGACTTTGCCCTAGTATACTCTCCGGAACGGATTGACTATGGTAATGCAAAGTTCGGGGTAAGAAACATTCCAAAAGTGGTAGGAGGGATCGATGGCGAGTCAACTCAACTAGGTGCTGAATTCTACAAGGCGATCTTGGAAGCTCCGGTTGTCACAGTTGGAAGCCCGTCAGTCGCGGAAGCAACAAAAATGCTAGAGAACATCTTCCGCTACGTGAATATCGCCCTAGTAAACGAGCTGGCAGTCCTCCATGAGACCTTGGGCGTTGACTTCATCGAAGCGATCAACGCTGCAGCAACAAAACCATTCGGATTCATGCCACACTATCCAGGTCCCGGAGTTGGAGGCCATTGCATCCCAAAGGACCCATTCTATCTCGTTTTCAAAGCAAAGCAGGCTGGATTCCCTCTCCGCCTAGTATCTGCGTCTAAGGCTGTTAACAAAATGATGCCCGTCCATACGATTGAACGACTGGGCAGCACACTAAGAGCCAGCAAGAGGAGTCTAGCAAGTGCTACTGTGGTCGTATGGGGGTTAGCATACAAAGGCGAAGTCAAAGATACTCGAAGAAGCCCGAGCTTAGAGATTCTCAAGCTACTCAAACAATCTAGAGCGAAGATTCGCGTCTTTGACCCCTACGTTCCACGCGTGGTGGTCGGAGGCAGAGCGTACGAATCCGGGAGCTCCGAGATCGAATCCGTCCGAGACGCGGACGCGCTCATCATAGCAACAGCGCACAACGTGTTTCGAAGTGTCGACCTTTCGAAAATAAGGAGCCTTATGCGTAACCTTCCTATACTGTACGATACAAGAAATCTTCGAGATCAGAGGGAGTGCGAGGAAGCCGGATTCACTTATCTTGCAACGGGACGACCGTAGAATCATCATGCGCCGGAAGAGGGGCACCAAGTCAACACTTGACTCGGATGAATTCAATCACGTTAACAGTTATCCTTATCCGGGAAAGCCTAGCGTTACAGAATCCTGGGAATCGCGTTGAAGAGACGGTTGATGGATATTCTCGCTTGTCCCATCGACAAGCATTACCCCCTCGATCTACATGTCTTCCAAGAGAAAGAGGAGATCGTTGAAGGATTACTTGTATGTTCGGAGTGCGGACGCTGGTATCCAATTATGGATGAGATACCTCAGCTACTTCCTGACGATTTACGGGAGCAGAGAGACGAACTATCATGGCTAAGCAAATGGAAAGATAACGCACCACCTCAAGTATTGCGGGAAGGAAAACCCTTCAACCTTCAATTGTCACGCTGAAGAAACCGATTGGGTCCGTATGGGGATCTCTGGGAGGTCGTACCACAGCTTCCTCTCCCCAACCTTGTCACGCAATCTCCATTTGAACGACTTCGGAACCATCTCAATCGCATGCAGAAGCTTGTTGATTCGGGTTTCGAGGATCTGCCTGGCTCCAGGTTCTAGTTCGTATTTCGAGATGAAGGTCAGGAGCTTCCTCAGCGTTAGAGAGATAGTCTTGCATAATCCCCAATCGTCTGCGCACAAACTCGCGATGTAGCCGGTATCGATTACTTCCTTTTCAACGGAAGCGATCCTTTCGACTACGTCGTGGTCATTTAGAATCGCGATTAGGTCTCGGATATCCTTCTCGTTGATTTCTACAACCTGGAGTTTCGTCAAGAGCAAGTCGGAGATCGGTATAGTGTAGTCATCAAGAGTAAGCCTGTTTCCGAGATGAAGAGTGTGGCACATCCTAAAAACATCTAGGAAAATGTCTACGACCCTCTGATTCTTGGCGTCTTCGAAAATCAATCGAGTGGCACCATGGAGGGCATTGAACCGTTGGTTAGGCTCGTAGCCCAGATCCAGGAAAAGCTTCCTGACTTCCCGACCTTGTTTTCCTCTTCCAAAGAAATCTAGGTCAGGATAAGATCTCTGGAGGGACCTATGCGTTGCGCTTGGACAATGATACTTTACGGCAACTCCGCCGAAGAGCCTAAGAATGATCCCCCTTTCCCTTGCCTCGTCCAATATCCGTTTCGCTTCGTCAGATATTGCGGATTGCATGAGTAAGTAGCTTCTTCCACCCTATGGAAGGAGGTTTGATCTCGTTACATACTTAAATTTCGTAGAACCCGAGATAGTATGCCCGCAAACTACCCTAGAGAATTTAAAAGATTAGGGTTTCTCCCTTTCTCAACTTTGCTCAAGACCAGAATAATCTTCTCCTCAGACTTCCACGGAAGCGACGTGGTTTGGAGAAAATTCCTGAACTCTGCCTCGATGTTCAACGCGAATGTATTGTTGATGGGAGGAGATATGACCAGTAAAGTAATGGTTCCCATCGTACGTGAGCCTGAAGGAGGTTACACCGCCAACTTTCTAGGCAAGAAGATGAAGATCTCGGAAGAGGGCCTGCCCGACCTCAAAAAGCAAATTCGACAGCATTGTTACTTGCCCTACGTTTGCTCCAAGGCTGAAGTCGAAAAGCTAAGCCAGGATCAGGAGTACGTCGAGAAGGTCTTCGAGGACCTTGAAGTAGAGATGGTGAAAGACTGGCTGTCCCTGATCCCAAAAAAAGCCCCCGATTCAAAAGTAATCATCCACCCCGGGAACGACGACAAGTTCGTTCTCGACGACGTTCTAAGGAGTTCTCCGAACGTAGTTTTTGCAGAGGAGTCAGTGGTCCATTTCGATGAACACCACGAGGCGGCATGCGTTGGCTGGTCAAACCTAACTCCGTGGCACAGCCCACGCGAATGCACCGAAGACGAACTCTTAGAGAAGCTAGAGAAGACCGTGTCACAACTAAAATCCATCGAGACATCATGCTTCTGCTTCCACGTCCCCCCTTACAATTCTACAATTGACATGGCCCCGAAACTTGACGGGACTCTCCGACCGGTCTACGAAGGAGGGAGACCAGCGTTCATTCCGGTAGGATCCACCTCGGTTCGAAAGGTCATCGAGAAATATCAACCCCTCCTGGGGCTTCATGGCCACATACACGAGAGCCCTGGCCTCGTCAAGATCGGTAAAACTCAATGTATCAATCCGGGAAGCGAATATACCGAAGGAATTCTAAAGGCGTACATGATTGAGCTAGAGAACGGGAAAGTTAAGCGGCTTCAGCGACTTGAAGGTTAATCGAGGAACTCCCAGAGCTCGATAGAATCTTCCTCACTTGATCTCGAAAGGCTTGGGGGCCTACTCCTACCCTAGAGATAGGGAGTTCCACGAATTCCCCATCAACGGAATTGTAAAGTCTAAGATCCGGCCTCCCATAGCCGTCAACTGCTATAGAGACGACTCTATAGTTCTTCCAGCTGCCTGAAATCTTCAGATTATGACCTTTAAAAACTTGAAAAGACAGATCATCGTATACAATTTCGACGTGGCTCAGTCTGAAGTAGATGAAGCGCCCTACCAAGAATCCGAGGGGAAACGAAAGACTGAGCATTAACAACCTGGTGAAGCCTGTCTGAATGCCAAAGTCGAGCATTGCAAGATTAATCCCAAGGGCGAAGATTAGGATGAAGGGGGAACTATATGACGCAAGAACCGAAATCTGGATTTTAGTTAGCTTCTCCATTGGTTAGTCCTCCGAGCAACTTTTCAAGTCCAAGGCGGCTTCTAATACTTCGGCCCACTTGGTTATTGGAGAACACAGCTTGCTTGGAACTGACGTCGGCGATTCCAATTCCAAGTTCTCTTCTGTCGTATCTTTCGATGAACGAAACGACTGTTGGGGTCAGCCTAGAGTTGGTCAGAATTATCAGCCAAGCCCACCTTAGATTTCCCGCCCTAATGATTCTGAAAACTAAGTCCGCTCTTTGACGAATCTTTTCTGTCGTTAGCGCTCCCTTGCCACTCTCGTCCGCACATAAGAGGGAAACTGCATAGTTCGGGAGCACAGTTGAGGCGAAAAAACGAGATAGGAAGAGGCCCCTATTACGAGTCTTTCCTCGAGCATATAGGCTGAAAGTAGCATCCATTACTCTATAATCGCGGAAAAACTCCGTGAGATCTGCCACCCATCTGGCTCGCCCTCGAATCAGTTCCCGCTCTATGACGTCTACGGCGGACTTCAGGTCTTCCAATCACCTAAGTGAAATCGGTCCGCTTCATATCAGTGACGCGATAGCATGCCCTGAAACAACGCACTCGTTTTCGCCAGCGAGTGCCTAAAAGGGTTTTTGGAAGTTACTCAGGGGGTATCTGCGCGAATATTGTTGCGTAGTTGATTCCGCGCTTCATTCTATGTGCAAAGTAGATCGCAGCCCCGAGTACAACGATTCCAATGAGGAATATTAGCCCCGAGATCGCCGAAATATCCGACCAATTGACGGTGCCAAGACCGTAGTCTCCGCCTGGCGCGATGAGGAATTCGTAGTCGACAAATAGGTTCGCCGCAAACCCTCCCAGTCCAAGGGCCACCATTCCCCATTTCCCTCCTGGCTTGTACGGAGCGGTATCGAAAATTTGGCGCTTGCTAGCTCTGAGTGGTAGAACCACGAGCGAGAGGGTGAAGAACGTAAAGAACAATGAGTCCATTAGATCAGTTGTCGCCACTCCCCCGCCGCTACCCAGCACAGTGCTGAGGGCCAGACTACTACCCCCGTTCAGCGGTCCACCTGCGTCAAAGAGCTTGGATTCTGATATGCAACCAAGAATCGCGACGACTCCCGTCACTATCACAGCGTTGACGGGCGAATGGAATCGGTCGTTGACGTTTGCAAAGGGAGCGGGCAAGACTCTGTCAAATGACATGGCAAAAACGATACGTGACGCCGTAAGGATGAAGGGCGGTATGTCGTTGGCAATCCAAAAGACCCCGAAGAGAACTAGTAACACGTTGACGGAACCCAAGCCTATGCCACTTGCAGTGACTCCAGATACCGCACTCGTCCAAAGGTTCACACCAGGCAATCCAGCGTCTTTGAGAGAGGTCCCACCTCCAAAGGAGAGATAGCTCCACGCTGAGAGCAGCGAATATTGTAGGCCGTTACCCGAACAAGCTCCTGCAGTCACCGTGTTGCCATTTACACAGTGCACTGCAATTCCACTTAAGGCGGCAGAGGACGCCCAAGAAACGCCGACGTATAGAGCTATGATGAGCAAGGTGGCGAGAACGATTGACCGGGGGATGTTCTTGTTAGCTTGTTTTATTTCTCCGGCGACAAAAGTTGATGCGGCATATCCAATATAGGCAAAGTACGCTCCGATTAACGCTGTTCCAAAGGCCCCCCAGTACCCACCGATGCCTGCCGCCTGACCTTGTAATGTAGTACCGAGCGTCGGGTCTGTCGCCGCAATGACGTATTTGTCGGGGGTTACGCCAGCACCGAAGAGATTAGTCATGCCAGCGGTGACGGAACTGGTACTGACCTGACTAACTAGTCCGAGAACATAGAATGTGAGAACTGCGGGAATCCAGAACATGACTTGGAGAAGAAGGCCAGTCAGTTTCACTCCGAAAACTCCAACTACTGTAAAGATGAGAACCAGCAAAAGGCCGGCCCCAAAGTAGAACCATTCGTTCAGACCAGCGCCTATGTTGACCCCGAAGGCGATCGGGCCAATATTCTTGTAAATTCCTTCAAAGACTATGACGGCAATGAGTCCGAAGGACCAAGCGATGCTGAGGAACTCGAGCCATGCGCCAATGAATCCCCAGAAGGGACCTAGGATTCTCGATATCGCGACGTATCCTCCACCCGATCTCGGCATTGCAGAAGTAACCACTGCAACGGCCAAGACGGAGAGCAGCACAACAAGCCCGCCGATGATGAAAGCCATCACCATGGGCGGAATACCTGCTAGGTATTGGTTCTCGGGGAGAGGAGCAAGTCCAGTGTATTGGAATACCCGTTTCTGCCAACCAGCGCCGACGGTGTTTGCGATCACTATAATTATTGCCGTTAGAAAGCCGATCTCTCTGACCAGACCTGTTGCTTTCCGGACAAATAATTTCTCTTCGGCCAAGGTATCTCGTTAGAAGGGCTCATTTGCGCCTCATTGCTAATTTAAGACTTTGCAATGGCTTCGAAAATAGCTTCTGAGGAAGAATTTGACAAAATCATGTCATGATCTAAGGCCTCCGGCGAAGGACCGTGTGCCAAACCTTACCTTCCAATGCCCTTGCTGACTTCGGCCAAATGAAGCATGCAGGAACCCCAATATGAGACCACGAGCGATGTGGCTTGCGTGCCGAAAACAAATCGATTCGTTCAGCAGATATCCTCTTGGCTTTCGATAGAAAAGCCGGGGTCTCCTTGAGCGATAAGGTCGACGAAAATGTTCGACGTAGAGAAGTCCGGTACGATAGAGAGCGTAGAGTGAGGATAAAGTGGAGTGAGGATACGGAGTCGCTTGAGGAGGTGTTCGATCGACGAACCATAATGACAGTCCTCAAGATGTTGAACACTGGTATATTGAAAGAACTCCACGGCGCAATGAAGTCGGGAAAGGAGAGCAAGATCTATCACGGAATAGACCCGAAGGGCGAAGAAGTGGCCGTGAAGATTTTCCTCACCACATCCAACATATTCCGGCACGGCCGATTGAAGTACATCCGCGGGGATCCGCGGTTCAAGGATATTCCGCATGACACAACATCTCTCGTGGATCAATGGGCATCGAAAGAATACAAGAACCTAGAACTGGCAGACCATGCAGGAATATCGGTTCCGAAACCGATCCATGTGGAGAAGAATGTTCTGATTCTCGGATTTATCGGGAAAGATGGGATCCCTGCTCCGGTCCTTAGAGAGGTGCGGCTTCAAGCGGCGTCAGATTGGTACAAGAAAATCATCGAGTTGATCAAGCAACTATATGATAAGGCGAAACTCGTCCACGGTGATCTAAGCGAGTACAACATCATGATCCCAGACGGGTACCCGGTCATCATCGACTTTGGGCAGGCAGTTACCACAGAACACCCCGAGGCCCGAGCTTTTCTCGAAAGAGATATCGAGAACATCAACCATTATTTCGAGGGCCTCAATGTCAGAACCCAATCCCCAGCGAGGATCATCGGAGCCCGATAGAACATGGCCGAGACAAGAATGACCGCACTGATACCGAAGGATCGAGTAGGAGTTCTCGTTGGTCTTAGAGGCGCTGTAAAGTCAGCGATCGAAGAGAAGCTGTCCGTGGACCTTAAGATAGACAGCCCATCTGGTGCCGTCGAGATCGGAGTGAAACCGGATGCGCCTGATCCATCGGGCGCGCTTCAAGCTAAGGACATAGTTCTTGCCATAGGGAGAGGATTTTCGCCCGAGCGAGCGTTCAGGCTCTTCAGCGAGGACAATACATTGGATATTATTGATCTTCACGACTTCTTCGGCAAGAACGAGGCTGAGATTCGAAGGGTTGATGGCAGAATCATCGGCAGAGAAGGCAAGACTAGGAGGATTCTCGAAGAACTGACAGGAACCGCCATATCCGTTAGCGGGCATACCGTGTCGATAATTGGCGGCTACGAAGCCGTCACGATGGCGAAGGATGCGCTAGAGAAACTGATCAAGGGCCGACAGCATGGGACTGTCTACAAGTTCCTAAGAAGAAGACGACAGGAGATCAAGAAGGAGAAAGCTTTAGGACTCTGGGAAGGCCAAGTGCCTACAGCAAAGAAACCATGATCAAAGTGGACCTCACGGATTGGGCTCCATGACTGTGGCCGAGGTCTTCCAAGAAATAAGCGCCGCCGACTTCTTCTATCGCAACCGGGACATCGCCGGATTCACAAGCCCATCAAGATCAATATACTCTACGATTCGGGAGCTTGTGGAAAACTCTCTTGACGCCTGCGAGACAGGCGGGATTCCTCCTGACATTTACGTACGATTGTCCCATGAGTCCGGTCCTCTGGACGGCCCCGGCACTTACGTAGTGAGGGTTGAGGACAACGGCATAGGGATCCCCTCAAACGTAATCCCCTCCGCGTTCGGTCAAGTTCTCTACGGGTCGAAATACAAACTCCGACAGACGAGAGGCACCTTTGGCCTCGGCGGGAAAATGGCCCTCCTCTATGGACAGATCACCACGCATTCTGAGGCTGCCATAACCTCTAGCACAGGATCGAAATCTCGGATAGCTGAAGTAATTCTTCGAATTGATATCCAACAGAACAAGCCCGTCATTATCAAGAATAAGACTCGGACCAACAAGCCTCACTGGCAGGGCACAATCATCGAGTTCAAGACAGAAGCCGACTACTCACGTGCAATGCCCAGGATTC